>RCND010001539.1_pt1 | contig 13084 bp, 10 predicted proteins | sample 2041351 | NCBI WGS metagenome assembly RCND01 (sample SAMN09708230, study PRJNA481090) | Marine sediment metagenome, whole genome shotgun sequencing project. | biome: marine sediment; feature: ocean; material: sediment; isolation source: Sewage treatment plant 12B marine sediment (STP12B) ...
AATGATTGTGAAGTAAAAAGGAATAGTTATAAGTATCAGTATGGATATCAAAAGTCATAAGTACAACGTAGTCCAAATCCTATACAAACCTCTCCGCTTAATTACTTTTACTGGTATATCATTAGCTGAAAAACTAGTTTAAGATATAAATTATTTACATATTAAAAAATTTGAGACAAGTGAATCACTATCAATCTATCATCTTGGATATACAATTATTATCTATCATGTAAATAATCGGCATCTTTAGTAGAAGCAACTCCCCCGGTTAGAATTTCTTCTTCTTTTTTACAGTACTTATTCTGATGCTAAAATATTTGTAATAAATGTATGAATTGCAAAGTGATTTACATCTCAAAAAATGGTAAGATATTCTTCTAATTATATGAGAGAATAAAACATATTGATAATATTGAATGACAAAAAGATACTCATATAATAAAAATTCAAACAAAAGAATTTGGATTGATCTAAATAACACTGCGGATGTTCCTTTCTTTGCACCAATCATTAAAAATCTTAAAGAAAAGGGTTTTACTGTGGTTGTTTCAGCAAGAAATTATTCACAGACTGTATCTTTAGCTGAACTATATAATTTTGATTTTACAACTATTGGCAAATATTATGGGAAAAACAAATTTTTCAAAATTATTGGTTTAGTTTATAGATCATTTCAATTATTTCCATTTGTTATTAAATCGCAGCCCAGTATAGCAATATCCCATGGATCCAGATCTCAAATGATTGTTGCTTTTTTGTTTAGGATACCAGTAGCGTTGTTTTTAGATTATGAATTTATTCAAACAATACCCTTCATGAAGCCAATAATTATTTTTATACCTAATATAATCTCCAATCAAAAAGTTAAGATGTTTGCTTCAAAAGTAATATCTTATCCCGGGATTAAAGAAAATATTTATGTTCCAAAGTTTAAGCCTGATCGATCTATTTTAAGACAATTAAAAATTGATGAGACAAAGATCATTGTTTTTTTAAGGCCTCCTGATTATGAAGCTCGCTATCATAGGCTTGAAAGTGAAAAACTCTTTACTGAGATATTGGAAATTCTGACTCAAAATGATTCTACAAAAACTATCATTTTACCAAGAGATATAAAGCAAAAGCATCAAATATTATCTGATTATCAAACTCATATCAAAAACAACCGTCTATGTATTCCCAATGAAGTGGTGGATGGACTAAATCTTATGTGGCATTCAGACATTGTAATTAGTGGAAGTAACACTATGAGTAGAGAAGCTGCAGCTTTGGGCTTACCAGTATATAGCATTTTTATGGGTGAAATTAGCGATGTTGATAGATACTTAGTTGAATCGCAAAGATTGATATTAATTAAAAATATTTCTGATGTTAGAAAAAAAATGAAATTAAAAAAGAAGCAAAAACTTATTAATCTAGAGAATATTAACTCATTAGCATTACAATTTATATCCAATGAAATAGAAAATTTCGTTTCTGAGGTTGCGCAAAATAAACTTCCAATTATTAAAGAGAATAGTAATGAGTTCGCAAAAAATTGAAAAACCAGAATATAAATCTTTTATAAATGAATTAGTTGAAATTTCAATTCATGGACTAAACGATATGTATATTGAAGATAATCTAGAGTTTGCCGAAAAGAAAATACTTAATGAAAATATTCTTTCAGTTGAGGGTACAAATATAAGATATACGTTAATTAATTTAATTGGTCTCCATAAAGCAGAAAATAATGATTTTAATATTAGCCTAAAGTCAGAAATTGATCTTAAATCCATTTTAAGAAATCAAACTAATAATTTAACAAAGTATGAATCTGCAGGAGATATAGGTTTACTGCTATGGGCAACATCCTTAATTTCTCCTGAGGAGATTCACACAATTTTACCAAAGATTAATTTTGGAAACATCTTCAATATGTATAAGGATGTCAGAATTAAAATGACGATGGAGCTCTCATGGTTGTTGATAGGAATTTTGATGGCATCAACTTTTAATGAAACCTTTAAAACTTCAATTGGGAATTTGCCTGGCAAACTCTACAAACTAATTAGAAACAATTATGGAGGAAACGGAATCTTTAAACATAGTTCAGATGATTCATTTAACGGTAAACTTAGAAGCGCCATAGGAAATTTTGCTGATCAAGTCTACCCTATATATGCATTTGTTTTATTTTCAAAACTAATGAAGAATGAAGAAGCTTTACTAATTGCCGAAGAAACTGCACAAAAAATTTGTGAGCTTCAAGGAGATGATGGTGAATGGATGTGGCATTATAGCGTAAAAACCGGCGATGTACTAAGTAAGTATCCAATTTACTCTATTCATCAAAGTGCACTGGCACCAATTGCTCTTTATTCAATTCAAATGGCAACTGGTAAAAATTATGAAAAATATATATTTAAAGGGTTGGATTGGCTAACTAAAAACTCGTTGAATACAGATATGGTTTGTAAAGATCACAACTCAATATGGAATTCAATCGGACCATATAAAACATACCGAAAAGTTAAATCAACTTTATCGCATTTAGGCTTCAATTCAAATTATGAGTACAAGAATCTAAAAGTTTTAAGGGAATGTTGGTCTTACCAATTTGGCTGGATATTATACGCGTTTGCCGGAAGACTAAATCAATCAAAAAACATCAGCTATGAATACAGCGATGATTTGAGAATATTAAATTTAAGTAATATTGGTTCTTAACCAGACTTATTATTCAAAAATAATAATTCATAGAAAGGGCTTAAAGTAAATTCAGCCAAAATACAATTATTTTTCATTTGGAACAATAGTCTGAGGATATACTTCATTTCTAATAGAAAATTTGCCAAAGTAAGTTATTACGGGATAAATTATTAAAAGAGAAAGGTTCAAATTACCTTTTTTGAATAAGGCATTTCATTATAAACGGACATGATTCCGCATTTTTTCTCGAAAGTCAGAAATTATTCCATTATTATCAATTTCTAAACATCTTAATGAAAACAATTGGACTAATAAGAACCAGAAATAGCAGGAAAGCTAATTCAAATATTTTACTATAATTTCTGCAATTCTCTCAGCAGCTTTTCCATCCCAAAGTTCAGGAATTTTACCTTTTTTAATATTTCCATTCAGAACATCGAGTGCGGCAATTTTTGCTTTCCCTAGATCATTTCCAAGTAGCTGGTTTGTCCCTACTTCAACGGTAATTGGTCTTTCAGTAGAAGTTCTAAGAGTTATACATTGGACACCCAAATAGGTTGATTCTTCTTGAATACCTCCGCTGTCCGTCAAAATTAGTTCGGCATTACTAGTTAAAGCAAGAAAATCTAAATAACCGATAGGTTCGGTTAAAATTAGGTTGGGGTTAATAGTATTGAGCAATCCAAAATTTTCTAAATTATTTTTTGTTCTAGGATGTATTGGGAAAATGACTTTTCTTTTTTCCGCAATCGTATTAAGTAACGCAATTAACTTAATGAGCTGGTCCTTATTATCAACATTGCTTGGGCGATGAAGCGTCACTAATACATACTTATTTAGCTCTAAACCAAAATGGTTGTGAATATTTGAATTTTTTACTTTTGGCTTAAAATATGCCAGACTATCAATCATTACATTACCGGTAAAGAAAACTTTTCCATCGGAAACGCCTTCTCTCTTTAGATTTTCTATTCCACTCTTTTCTGTCACAAAAAGCATATCGGATATTGCGTCTGTGAGAACTCTATTTACTTCTTCCGGCATTAATCTATCACCACTTCGTAAACCAGCTTCAACATGTACAACTTTAATATGAAGTTTTGATGCGGTAAGACTACATGCAATAGTTGAATTGACATCACCAACTACAATTATTAAATCTGGCTTTTCATCAATTAGGATTTTTTCAAATTTGATCATTACATTTGCTGTTTGCTCAGCATGACTTCCGCTTCCTACACCTAAGTAAAAATCCGGCTGCGGGAGTTCAAGATCTTCAAAGAAAATTTTTGACATTTTTTCATCATAATGCTGACCGGTATGACAAATTAAATGCTGCACTTTATCAGAATATTTTTTGAATGCTCGATGCAGCGGAGCAATCTTCATAAAATTTGGTCTTGCACCTACAACAGATATGATCTTCTTCAATATTTAATCCTAGTTTTAATAAATAATAGATGTAATAAAAGACTACTTTAGTGCCAGAGTATAATTTAGAGCCGAAAATCGAATATTATATTTCAATTTTCGGCTCTAATAATGGAGTTATGATTTTTTAATGTGATCGGCTTTGATACCATGTTTTTCAAATGCGTTTCTTGTATCAAGAATTAGTTTGGAGTTTTCCGCAATAAATTTATAATCGTAATCGGAGTGATCAGTACTTAAAACTACTAAATCATATTCTTTTAGTGTTTCTGCACTAAGTTCAACGGATTCCATTGTGTAATCATATTTTCTCATTTTATAAAGTTTTGGAACGTAAGGATCATTAAAATCAACTTCTGCTCCCTCCCTTTCAAAAAGTTCTATAAGTCTTAATGAGGGTGATTCTCGCATATCGTCAATATCTTTTTTATAAGCGGCGCCAAGCAATAAAACTTTAGAACCATTTAATGCTTTCTTTTCTCCATTCAATAATTTCCCGGCATTCTCAACCACGTAGTATGGCATGTGCGTATTGATTTCACCTGCAAGTTCAATAAATCTAGTATTAACTTCAAATTCACGAGCTTTCCAAGTTAAATAAAAAGGATCTATTGGAATACAATGACCACCTAAACCTGGTCCTGGATAAAAAGCGTTAAAACCGAACGGTTTAGTGGACGCAGCAGCAATTACTTCCCAGACATCAATTCCCATTCTATCGAATACCATTTTCAATTCATTAACCAACGCGATATTAACTGAGCGGTAAATATTTTCAACTAACTTAGTTGCTTCTGCAACTTTAGGAGATGAAACCGGAACTGTTTTAACTATAACATTATTGTACAATTCAGTTGCAATTTTAACGCAATCTTCAGTCACTCCCCCAACTACTTTAGGAATTGTTGAAGTATTGAAATCAGGATTATTAGGATCTTCCCTCTCCGGAGAAAAAGCTAAATAAAAATCTTTCCCCACAACAAATTTTTCTGATCCAACTTTTTGTGTTATAGGTGCATTCTCAAATAGCGGCTGTAATATTTCTTCAGTTGTTCCAGGGTACGTAGTTGATTCTAAAGTTACCAGCTGACCTTTTCTCAGATACTTTGCTATAGTTTCAGCAGTATCTACTACATATGACATATCAGGTTCTCTGTGCTTATTAAGCGGAGTTGGAACACAAATAATTATTGCATCAACTTCTGGTAATTTTGTAAAATCACTAACCGCTGAAAAATGACCGCTATCTACAGCTTTTTTAATTTTATCGGTAGAAATATGTTTGATATAACTCTTTCCTTCCATCAACATTGGTATTTTCGATTTATCAACATCAAATCCTATAACATCAAAGCCTTTAAGAGCAAACTCAAGACCCAAAGGCAAGCCTACATAACCTAATCCAATAATTCCAACTTTGGCAGATTTGTCACTAATTTTTTGCAGAAATTCCATTCAACACCTTAATATTTTTTAACTTTTAACATTTAATTAATTTCAATAGCCCAAAAAGAAGAAATATTGAAAAATAGTAATTGATTTAAATCATACTATCGATATTTAAGCCCAATGTATTAAGTTTAATTCAAACTGATTATGAAGTAATCCATGTTTGGGTAAAATTCTTAAAGTATAACCAAATTGCCCGGTCTTGTTACATTTAATCTTACCTTCAAAAGTGTGAATATTCAACTCGGTGTTAGTTTTAATAAAATCCATAACTACATAATTATTTACATTTGTTAAAAATCTATCATCCACCTTACCATAATAAATTTGAACTTCTACATCTTCAGGCGATAGTTTTCCTAAATCAATTTCACTTACAAGTTTATATGTTGAATCAACCTTAATTTCAGATTTTGTATTTTCTTCAGAAACACTTACAAACTTGATTCCTTTCCAATTCTTAGTAACTTTTTGTTTCCATTTAGTAAATTTCTTTGCTTCTTCCCAGTCATTTTGAAGAATAAATTTCCTTCTTTCAAGAGCTTTCATGTAGTAATTTTCAGTGTATTGACCAACCATTCTACTTGTATTGAAAACCGGTCCTAAGTTCTTAATAGATTCTTTCATCATTTTAATCCACTTACGAGGAAGTTTATCCTCTCCTCTATCATAAAAAGTGGTAATAATTTCTTTTTCTAAAGTTTCATATATCAATCTTGATTCAACTTCATCTTGATATTCAAGATTTTCATACTCTTCACCGTTTCCAATTTTCCATCCCAATTCATGATGATAAGCTTCATCCCACCAGCCATCTAGTACACTAAAGTTTAATCCTCCATTAGCAATTATTTTCATACCACTTGTACCGCTTGCTTCTAAAGGTCTTCGAGGGTTATTCAGCCAAACGTCACAACCTTCAACCATGTAACGTGCTATGTTCATATCATAATTTTCTAAGAAAACTATTTTCTTTCTGAAATGCACATCTTTAGATGTAGCTACTATTTCTTGAATTAACTTTTTGCCTGCTTCATCTTGTGGATGCGCTTTACCGGCAATAATAAATTGTACCGGTCTATCGGGAGTACTTAGAATTAACGAGAGTCTTTCAATATCCCTTAAAATTAAATTTGCTCTTTTATAAGTTGCAAACCTCCTTGCAAATCCAATTGTTAAAGCCGATGGATTAAGAACTTCTTTCGCTGCATCAATTTCAATTGAAGATGCTCCACGAGCAATTAATTGTTTTTTTAATCTTCTTCTAGCAAAAGCTACTAATCGAGCTCTTCTTCTTTCATGTGTAATCCAGAGTTCTTCGTCCGGTATTTCATCCACAGCTTCCCAAACTGATTTATCAGCTAATCCAACTGTAAATTCATCACCTAGGTATCTTTCGAGAAGAGCGGCCATTTCAGTTGATAAATGTGATCTTGTATGAATTCCGTTTGTAACATACTCAATAGGAATTTCATCAAATGGAATATTTGGGAAACCGCTTGTCCACATTTTTTTTGATACTTCACCATGCAGTTTACTTACACCATTTACCATTCCCGCCATATTCATAGCTAGATGCGCCATATTAAAGTTGGTTGCTGGTTTATCTTTAAGTATTGTTCCTAAGTCATAAAACTGCTTATCAGTTATTTTTAATTCATTCTTGTAATATTTATTAAAATATTTTTCAACCAAATCATTACCAAAAACATCAATACCGGCAGGAACCGGAGTATGTGTGGTAAAAATGTTCGAGAAAAAGCCTATATCTTTTGCTTGCTCGAAACTAAGGCCTTTTTGAATTAAAATTCTAATTCTTTCTAATGCAAGGAAAGCAGAATGCCCTTCATTCATATGACAAACTAATGGTTTAATATTTAGTGCATGAAGAACTCTTATTCCGCCAATTCCTAAAATTATTTCTTGCTGAATTCTAGTTTCTTTATCCCCACCATACAATGATTGTGTTATAGTTTTATCTGCTTCTGAATTTTCAGGAACGTTTGTATCTAAAAGATAAAGAGGAACTCTACCGACTTGAATTTTCCAAACTTGGAAGTATACCTGACGATCCGGGAAATCTAATGATATCTTCAATGTAGAATCATCTTCAGTCTGAACCAATGTCATAGGAAGATTATGAAAATCTGATAGTTGATATTGTTCCTGCTGCCAGCCTTCTGCGTTTAAATACTGCTGGAAATATCCTTCTTTGTAGCATAATCCAAGTCCGACTAATGGAATTCCTAAATCACTAGCAGATTTAAGATGATCGCCGGCTAAAACACCCAATCCGCCAGAATAAATTTGCAAGCATTCTGTAAGTCCAAATTCTGCGGAAAAATATGCAATAAAAGGCACGTCCGCTGCACCATATTTCTTTTTATACCAAGTGGAGTCTTGCATATAAATATTTAATTGTAAAAACACACGATTCATGTGGGATACAAAACCATCATCTTCGGCTATTGTATTCAATTTCTCCTGATTAATTTGACCTAACATCATCACAGGATTATGGTTTGTACTTTCCCAAAGGTCTCTGTCTAATCTCCAAAATAATTCTTGTGCATCTTGATTCCATGCCCAATATACATTATAGGCAATTTCTCTTAATGGTTCTAATTTTTCGGGTAGCGAGGGAATTACATTAAAATTGCCAATATAATTTATCATATTTACTCCTGGTTATTTATTTTTCATCTTTACAGAAAAATATTTACTGAATTGCTAAATTTTTAATTATAGATATTTTTTCATTTATTAAAATAATATAAGTTTGAAAATAAATGTTTATTGAACAAATACAAAATTGATTTTTTAATTATCTTCTTTTTATAGGTACGAATGGAAATTATTATAGCAATTATAACCGGTTATTTTATTGGATCAATTCCAACTGCATTTATTGTTCTAAAATTTAGTCATGGATTAGACATTAGAAATGAAGGCTCCGGAAATGTTGGGACACTAAACTCATATGAAGTTACAAATTCTAAAAAAATTGGAATAGTTGTTCTGATTTTTGATGCAATAAAAGGACTATTAAGTGTGTTAATGATAAGGTACCTTTTGGGAGATCAGTTTATTTATCAAATGATTTCACTGCTTGCTGCTGTTTTTGGTCACTGTTATTCAATTTGGCTAAATTTTAAAGGTGGAAAAGGTTTAGCAACTTTTGGCGGAGGAACTATAATAATTTCCCCTTTTATTTGTGGAATTTGGGGTTTAAGCTGGGTGGTTTTGCACTTAATTAAAAAAGATATACACTTAGCAAATATTGGTGCATCAATAATTGTTATTGTATCTGTAATATTTTTTGCAGATTTCCTTAATAACTTATCATTCCCTCCTGCAGAAAAAAGTATTATTTTTAGTTTTTGTCTATCTTTACTAATGCTTATTATTTTATCTAAGCATTGGCAGCCGTTTAAGGTAATAATTCAAAATAAAATTATAAATAAAAAATGAAAAACTTTAAGTACATATTTCTATCATCTTTTATAACACTATTAATTGTCTCTGTAATTTTTGCTTATTTTTATTATAACAAACAAGTTGAAAGTAGTGTTAATGAAAGTTCAACCACACAAGATTTAATTGAACAAAATGGGACTGTCGAAGAAAGTTCAACTCTTCCTGTAAATCTAAGATCGCAGATAAACAATAACCTTTACAATAGTCGAGAAAATATCATAACTAACACTGTTAAAAATGTTAGCAATGCAATTGTTGGTATAAATGTAACAGAAACAAGATATTATCGAGATCCGATTAGTAGAGATCCATTCTTCAGACAATTTTTTGGTGATCGAGTTTATCAAAAAGAAATTAAGGGTTTAGGATCTGGGGCAATTATTACTTCCGATGGTTATATTTTAACTAACGATCATGTTGCCGGAAATGCAACCAAGATAATAGTCACTATGACCGACGGCACTCATTACAATGCAGAACTAATTGGATCAGACCAGGCTTCAGATATTTCTCTACTTAAAATTGATGCAAGCAATTTATCATTTCTAAAGTTTGGCAATTCAGATGAAATTTTAATTGGTGAATGGGTTATAGCTCTCGGCAACCCTTTCGGACTTTTTGAATATAATGATAAACCAACAGTTACAGTCGGCGTTGTTAGTGCACTAGGAATGAATTTAGGTGTAAAGGAAGAAAGATATTATTTAAATATGATTCAAACTGACGCTTCCATTAACACTGGAAATAGTGGCGGTCCTTTAGTTAACAGCCTTGGCGAGATGATTGGCATGAATACACTTATTTACTCAGTAGGCGGAGCAGGCAGTGTGGGTGTTGGTTTTGCAATCCCAATAAACACAGTAAAAAATATTACAGATGAATTGAAAATAAACGGACAGGTTAAAAGAGATTTTTGGACGGGCTTAAGTATCCATTCTATTGATAAAGGAATTGCAAAATACTATAATCTTGTAAGTACCTTTGGTGTAATTGTAACAAATATTGAAAAGGATTCTCCCGCTGATAAAGCAGATCTGGAAGTTGGTGATATTATCTTAGAAATAAATAATATCAAAGTAAATAATGAAGACACCATTGTTTATGTATTCCATCAAGCAAGAACAAGTGATGTATTAAACTTAAAAGTTGTTCGAGATGATAAGCAAATAAAACTCTCACTAAAATTAGAAACTAAAAAATGATTAAAAGATATACTCTTCCCGAAATGGGAAAAATTTGGGAAGATGAATTCAGATTCTCAACATGGTTAAAAATTGAAGTTCTTGCTTGTGAAGCAAGAGAAGAATTGGGTGAAATACCTGAAGAAGATGTTGATATTATTAAAGCTAAAGCAAATTTTAACGTTGAAAGAATTTTAGAGATTGAAGAAGAGACAAAGCATGATGTTATTGCTTTTCTTACAAATGTTGCTGAATATGTAGGGCCGGAATCAAGGCATATTCATTATGGTATGACATCTTCCGATATTCTTGACACTACCCTCTCTTATCAAATGAAAGCTGCTGGTGAGATATTGTTAAGTGATTTGCTCAAATTTAAGGAGGCTTTAAAGAAGAGAGCAGTTGAGCATAAAAAGACTATTTGTGTTGGTAGAAGTCATGGTATACACGCTGAACCTACAACTTACGGATTAAAATTTGCACTCTGGTATGAAGAAACAAAAAGAAATGTTAAAAGATTAGAATCTGCAATTGACACAATTAGTGTAGGACAAATCTCTGGCGCTGTCGGAACTTTTGATCATCTCTCCCCAAAAGTTGAAGAATATGTTTGTGAAAAAATGGGATTAAAACCAGCTCCAGTTTCAACCCAAATAATTCAACGAGACAGGCACGCAGAGTATTTATCAACGCTTGCAGTAATTGGAGCATCACTAGAGAAAATTGCTGTTGAGATCAGACATTTACAAAGGACAGAAGTTTTAGAGGCTGAAGAGTTTTTTTCAAAAGGACAAAAAGGGTCGTCCGCAATGCCTCATAAAAGGAATCCCATTGTTTCAGAAAGAGTTTCCGGTCTTGCCAGATTACTTAGAGGAAATGCTACTGCAGCTTTAGAAAACGTAGCACTTTGGCATGAAAGAGATATTTCACATTCCTCAGTAGAAAGAGTAATTGTTCCTGATAGCTGCATTACTCTTAATTATATGTTTTCACTAATGACTAAATTGATTGAGAATTTACTAATCTATCCTGAAAATGCTTTGGAAAATTTAAATAAAACAAGGGGTTTAGTTTTTTCTCAGAAGGTTCTATTAAAATTAGTAGAAAAAGGTGCAACGCGAGAAGATGCTTACAAGCTTGTGCAAACTCCTGCTATGAAAGTTTGGGGAGATAAATCAGCCAATCTTGAAAGTGAGCTGTTAAACTCAGAAGAAGTGAAAAAATACTTAAACGATAATGACATTAAACAAATTTTTAACACTAAAGAGATGGTGAAAAATGTAGATTATATTTTTGCCAGATCGGTTGAACTTGATTAAACAAAGGACATACAATGAAGAAAATAGTAATTCTCCTAATTTCAATATTTTTATTTTCATGCGGCGGTACTGCTGAGAATATTTCGGTTGGTGAAATGGCACCGGATTTTTCTTTAGAAGATTCGGAAGATAACACTTATACTCTCTCGAATTTCCAGGGAAAATCACCAGTAGTTATTTATTTTTATCCTAAAGCAAACACTTCGGGCTGCACAACTCAAGCTTGCGGAATTAGAGATCAATATTCAGATTTTGAAGAATATGGAATTATTGTTCTCGGTATTTCTGTTGATTCTAAAGATGAAATCAAAGAGTTTGTACAAGATAATAATCTTAATTTCCCTCTCCTTTCTGATGTTGAAAAAGAGGTTGCTAAAAAATATGATGTTTTGAACAATATTGGTATTGCAAGCCGAGTAACATTTATTGTTGATAAAGAAGGTAAAATAGTAAATATCATAAGAAATGTTCAAGTTGATTCACACGCAAATCAAGTTTTCGAATTCGCTAAAAAACTGATATAAAATTATAGAAACCTTTGAATAACTGACAATAAGTCATTCTGAACGAAGCGAAGAATCTCCATTTAACTCAGGAGCGGGATATTTCGCTTTGCTCAATATGACAATATGAGCTTTTTCAAAGGCTTCTTTTAATTTAAGTATTTCTATGCCATGAAAAAGATCCCGGTAAACAGTTGGGATCTTTTTCATTTTTATTGATAAATCATTAACCTTAAAATTTTAATCACTTCCCCTTATATAAGCCGGCTCAAGTTCTAATCTACTTTTCGTTCTTTTGAAGAATTTTCTTAAATCGTTAATTGCATATAATGCTGATGGAAGAAGTAGTAAGGTTATAAGTGTTCCAAAAATTAATCCGAATGCAACTGAAACAGCCATAGGGACTAAAAATTGACCTTGTTCACTTTTCAATAGGATTATAGGTGCTAAACCACCAGCGGTAGTAATTGTTGTCAGTACAATTGGTCTAAACCTTGACGAACTTGCTTCCATGAGAGCATCAAAGACATCCATCCCGGATTTAAGTAAATTGTTATATCTATCAACAAGTACAACTGAATCATTAATAATAATTCCGGCAAGCGCAACAATACCTAGGAATGAAAGAATCGAAATCGGTATTCCTATAATATAATGACCAATTACAGCACCAATTACACCTAATGGAATTAAGCTCATTACAAGACCAGTTTGTAAATATGATTTCAATAAGAACATAAGTATTGTAAACATTATAATTAAAGCAATCGCCATTGAATATTGAATAGAGTTGATCATTTTTGTAACATATTCTGATTGACCTCCAAAGCTTCTAGAAACCCCTTCTACTTGGCCAAGAACTCTCGGAATTACAAAACCATCTAGCTCACCAAGAACAACACCTAAATCGTTTTTATCATAATCTAAGTTAGCAAAAACAGTAACAGATCTATCACCATCTTCGTGACGAATCCTTCTTAAACCTCTTTCAATTTTGAATTTAGCAACTTCTTTGAAGGGTACATATTCTCCT
>RCND010003813.1_pt1 | contig 13083 bp, 12 predicted proteins | sample 2041351 | NCBI WGS metagenome assembly RCND01 (sample SAMN09708230, study PRJNA481090) | Marine sediment metagenome, whole genome shotgun sequencing project. | biome: marine sediment; feature: ocean; material: sediment; isolation source: Sewage treatment plant 12B marine sediment (STP12B) ...
GCCGCTCCGTCCCAATTAAAACGTTCTCCATAGTTCCAGGCTAAATTAAATAAAGGCATGGCATTCCGCGTTCCAAAAACGCCGTCTATACCGTCGCTTGTTGCTGTGTTGTCTGTAAAGGCATTTTGAGGAGAATGGCAACTCGCGCATGCTTGTGTGCCATTAGCAGAGAGAATCGTGTCAAAAAAGAGTTTTTTACCGAGTGCGATACCTTCAGCCGTTTGAGGATTATCACTTGGTACTAATGGTGCAATAATAGTGTCTAAAAACAGGTTAGGGATCGCTAAGGGCTGCGGCGTCGGTTCGTAACCCAGATCTTCATTTGAGCAACTCAAACAGAGGACGCTTACCGATACAATATATAACCACCTTTTAACCATTTAGTATCCGTATTACTGCGTGACCTCCCCTAAACTAAAAACATTCTGCCCATTTTCAGACATCTGTATTTGTGCATTAGAGTTCGGCATCAACATTTGATTAAGTGTATTTAAATCCCAAGGGTTTGGAGTCTTAAACCATTCAGCGATATTCATTTGTACTTCAATTTCAGGGTCATTGAAAATAGTAATAACACCTAAGTTAACGGTAATGAAGGTGTCTTGCGGAAATGTAGGGTTCATTCCAGGATTATCAACGGCTCTAATCGCGTGGTAGTTAAAACCTTGTTCAGCGTTATCAGCATTAATAAACTTACCATCGAATTGCATATAGTGATAACCACCACCCAAGATCTCTGGGACATTAAAAGATTCAGAATTTAAGTCGAGATAATTTCCCGCATTATCTTCATTGTCAAATCCAAATGTAAATGAAACGTTATAACTCCCTTTTGGTATTGGTATTTGAGGAGTGAAACTTAAATTATTAGCATTGGTGACATCAACCAGATTATAAACATTGAAGACAAGGTTTTCATTGCTACTTGTTGTTAATATAATATCCGATATGACATAACGAAGCCTCTCGATGCTCAACAAATCCCCATTGGCATTGGTATATTGAAATGTGTTGAAATCATTATTATTAACAGGCGTTCCGTCCCAGTTATGAGTAAATTTAAATGTTGTAAAAACTTGAGTGCTACTCGTGACAGCTTCACTGTCGCTGCAAGAGACAAAACTGAATAGCACAACTAATAATAGCGCACAAACAGTTTTGCTAATATGATTTTTGTTCATTTTTTTGTACGCGTGAATCTTCGATTTCATTTTAATTAGTCTTTAGTCAATCTTTATTATTAATACATCTGTAAACCCTTTGTTTTCTGCAATATCACCGTCATTACTAGTGCTATCGCCGACGAGGATCATTGAGCTGTCGTTAAGTTCGGCGATACCATAGCCAAAATCAATATCTGAGCCACCAATCGTGGTTTCCCATTGTAAATTTCCACCGCTATCAACTTTGAGAATCCAAGCATCATTTTGGCCCTTATTTTCCGAAACGTCGATATCATTACTTCTAGAGCTTCCGCCTAACAAAAAACCATTATCTTGAGTTTTTACTAGAGAACGCGCAACGTCAAAACTTGTGCCTCCAATGGTTTTTTCCCAAAGTAAATCCCCATTAGGTGAAATTTTAATCAACCATAAATCTGCGCCACCCTTATTATTTGATACATCATTATCGTTACTTCTTGTGTCACCCGCAATAATGAAGTTGCCATCTCCAGAATTTACAATGGCTCTCGCTTCATCAATTTGACTTCCACCAAATGATTTTTCCCAAACTAAATCACCAGAAGCAGAAATTCTAATGACCCAAAAATCATAGGATCCAATATTGCTAGAAATATTTGTATCATCGCTATCAGAACCTCCAGCAATTATAAAACCGTTATCATCAGTTTGTGCAATACCTTCGGGTGTATCCGTTAAGTTGCCTCCAAAATATTGGCTCCATTCGATGTCTCCAGAAGCGTTCAATTTTAAAACCCAATAATCTCCACCGGCATGCCTATTTTCGCTTCGTGACGAATTCCCTAATCCTCCTGAAGCGGTAACATCCAATATTCCAGAAATTAAATAGCCTTGGTCATTGGTTTGAATCACTGAAATACCAGAGTCTGCTCCTGGGTATCCAAACGATTTTTGCCAAGATATATTTCCACTAGCATCAAGTTTTGCCAACCAATAATCTTGTAAACCAGCATTTTCAGTAATATTACCATCATCACTAAAGCTAAAGCCTAAAATGGCATAACCTCCATCTTGAGTTTGAATTATAGAATTACCTCTCTCATCTGCAGATCCACCATAAGTTTTACTCCATTCTAAAGTATCTTCGGCACTAAATTTTAAGACCCAGTAATCAAAACTTTCATTTTGTTTATCTGTAATGTCTCCATCCATGCTTTGTGTAAATCCTAAAACCGCATAGCCACCATCAGAGGTCGCCACTACAGATTGTGCACTATCATTTTTGCTGCCTCCATAGGTTTTGACAAAGGTGACTTCAGATTCTGAGCTCGAGTTTGAAGAAGGGTCATCATTACTACAATTCAATAAAAATTGAAAGAGTAAACCAAGTACGATATAGCGTGAAACTTTAAACTGCATTTTAGTTGTTCGCTTTAGCAATAAATAGACCTCCTTCAATATCGCTAATCACGATGTTTCCACTTTCAAAAAAAGGATAGATATTCCAGGCACCATTGAAGGTGGTCGCGTTGTGTTCTGTAAAGGTGTCAATAAAACCAGATTCTACCATCACGCCAGAAGCGATTCCGGAGATGTCAATGGCACGCATACCAGCCGAATAATTCGCAATAAAAAAGGTGTTCCCAACCACATAGCCATTGTGGTCAATAGCTTCTGTAGGTCCCTCATAACTCATATGAAATATGGGGTTGTCTAAGTCTGTAAAATCAAAAACAATCGTTCTAGAATTAACTCCAAAATTAATTTCATCTAATTCATCGCCTAATAAAAAATACTCCATATTCTCCGTAAACCAACCTTGGTGTGTATAGCCGATATTACTGTAATCTATGGTTGAAATTTGAATGGGCGTGTTTTTATCGCTAACGTCAACAATGACGACCTCATTTGCATTACTACCAATTAAGATTTCTTTCCCAGTATGGTCCGCATCAGGACCAGTATAGGTGACGACTTGCGCATCGTGAGAATAGGCGTCACTGGCATAGCCGCCTGCTGCTACTGGATTTGTTGGATTTTGAATGTTAATAAAATGAGGGCCACCACTAAAGGTGTCTGAGCCTACGACGTAAGCATAACCACTATCTTCATTTATAAATATATTATGGGCACTACCAAATTCAGTATACGTCGCATCCGCTGTAAATGTTTCAGGTGGATTGGTAACATTTCTTAAACGTGTTAAATCAAAAACTTGCAAACCATGACCAGGTGCTTCACTAACAATAAAGGCATGGTTATTATAGGTTTTTACGTCTCTCCATAAACTATTTGCCGTTGCTGTTGGAAGTCTTCCCAAAAAAATGGGATTAGAAGGGTCGGAGAGATCAACAAAAGCGGTACTTGTTGTCGTGCCTACTAGTGCGTATTCTTTGCCACTTTCAGGATCTGTCCAGCCCCAAGAATCATTGCCTTCGGCTCCAGGACCACCTAATTCTTCAACAGGTATATGACTCATTAAGTCAAAACCACTGCAAGGATAGTCTCCTGCGAAACCATCAATACAGGGGAACTGAGGTTGAATTGTACTATCATCACAGGCATCTCCAATACCATCATTATCTCCATCTTCTTGATCTGGATTGGCAATTAAAGGACAATTATCATTGATATCTAAAACACCATCATTATCTCCATCATCGTCACAAGCGTCTCCAATGCCATCATTGTCCAAATCTTCTTGGTCTGGATTAGCAATTAAGGGGCAATTATCGTTAATGTCTAAAACTCCATCATCGTCATCGTCATCATCACAAGCATCTCCAAAACCATCGTTGTCTGTATCTAATTGATCTGTATTTGCAATGGACGCGCAATTATCCACCGAGTTTAAAACGGTATCTTCATCAATATCGGTGTTTGCATTACCGACTTCTTCATTAGAACAATTTTGGATAAAACCACATATAAGGCAAATCGATAAGATTGACAGCATTCGATAAAGGGCTTTTCTTGGCATAATTTTTTTTAGCAATTTACTGCAAAAATTGCATTTGTAATAAATTGGGTTAGAATTAATACCATAAATGCCGTAGTATTTAAAAAAGCATAATATTTTTGCAGTATGATAGAAGATAAAAATCCACAGCGTACTCCGTTGAGTGAATTAGGGGAATTTAAACTCATAGAACACTTAACAGAAAATTTTAAGGTGACTCAAAAATCAACCGTTAAAAGTATTGGAGATGACGCCGCAGTGCTAGATTATGGCAAGAAGCAAGTTGTTGTTTCTACAGATTTGTTAGTCGAAGGGGTGCATTTTGATTTGAGTTATGTCCCTTTAAAGCATTTAGGCTATAAAGCGATGGTCGTTAATCTATCGGATATTTATGCAATGAATGCTGAGGCGACTCAAGTTACGGTATCTATTGCCGTGTCTAATCGTTTTCCATTAGAAGCCTTAGAAGAATTATATGCTGGTATTGAAACAGCAGCAAAGCTGTATAATGTCGATGTTGTTGGAGGTGATACAACGTCTTCAACTTCAGGATTAATCATTTCAATTACAGCAATAGGTGTGGTGGACAAAGATGAAGTGGTCTTGCGCTCTGGAGCAAAACCGAATGATTTGTTAGTGGTCACCGGTGATTTGGGTGGAGCTTACATGGGACTTCAGATTTTAGAGCGCGAAAAGGAGGTCTTTAAAGTGAATCCAAACAGTCAGCCAGATATCTCAATGTATACTTATATTGTGGAGCGTCAATTAAAACCCGAAGCGCGAAAGGATATTATAGAACTGTTAAAAGAGCTCAATGTAAAACCAACGAGCATGATCGATATTAGCGATGGCTTATCTTCTGAGGTGATTCATCTTTGTAAGCAAAGTAAAGTGGGTGTGGATCTGTATGAAACTAAAATTCCGTTAGATCCTCAAGTTATTTCTACATGCGAGGAATTTAATATCGATAGTACAACAATTGCATTAAATGGTGGTGAAGACTATGAGTTATTAATGACGGTTTCTCAAGAGGATTTCCCGAAGATAAAAGGCAATCCAAATCTTACGGTGATTGGTTATATGACTGAGCAAGACAGAGGCATGCATTTGGTCACTAGAGGAGATGAAAAAATTGAGATTATTGCAAAGGGTTGGAATGCGCTTAAAAGTCAGTCATAAAAAGTTTCTGACCTTTTTCTAAACGTTTTTTGTGAACGCGATGTAATACAGAATTAATTTCTTTGAATTTTGCAGTTAATGGAATGAGTTTTCCATTGCCATCAATTGTAATTTCGGACTTGCAATTTTTACACTTGTATTCTTTGACGTGGTAGGTGACAACTTTGGAGGTTTTATAGTCGTGTCCAAATAACGAGCAATAAACATTTTTCATACTTTATCTTTTCTCTGAGAGTGCTTTTAAAGATAAAAAAATGAGGTATTCAGGTGTTGTGAATGCTTAACAAATCGATGAAGTGAGTCTTTTTCGCTTTAAACGCAGCATTCTACTATGGTAAATACGCTCTAAAGCAGAATTTATATCCTGATATTTAGGGGTTAGTTCAGTGAGTTTACCATTGCTATTTGTAGTGAGTTGTTTTTTACAACAGTTGCAGGTATATTCTTTAACGTGGCTGGTTACTTTTTTTGTTATTTGATAATTATGACCAAATAAATCACAATATAGTTTTGTAGGTGTCATGGCAAGTTTCTTTAGTTATTCACTCATCTGTTTTATAAATTTAGAAAAAAAAGATCAAAAGAGCGTTTAAAAGGTTTATTTTTCGATAAAGAGTTTAATTAAGTAAGATAATTCTTCTTTATTTTCTATATAACTCATATGTCCTTCTGAAAACTCAACATAATCAATTGTGGTTTCCTTAATTTTACGGATGAGTTTTTTACCATTGACAACCGTATCCTTTTTACCGATTATAATCAGTTTTTTACTTTTTAGCGCTTTAAAGATTTCGAAGCGGTTTGGTCTTAACTTCATACCTTCTTGCGCCGCAATATAACCTTGTGCTGAGGTTTTTAAAGCTAATTTCAATGCCGCGTCATATTCTTTTTCGAAGGTTTCTCTACTTTCAGGTGCAAAAAGGTTAGCAAAAGACATCCGTACTAAACTCTTAAAATTAGTTTGAGCCATTTTGCTGGCTCTAGATCTCATTAATTGACGCTCTTTATCATCAGCTTCAAACGTAGAATTCATTAAGCATACCCCTTTAAAAAACCGAGGTTGTTTTTCGGCCATAGCTAAAGCAACGTAACCTCCCATGGAATGGCCAATGACGTGCGCTTGTTCAATGTTATGGTGATTTAAAACCGCAAAAACGGCTTCAGCCATCGCCTCCATACTGTGCACGTAACCTAAGCAATCGGTTTGTCCATGACCCAATAAATCAATAGCAATCACTTGATGCTGCTTCGATAATTCAGGAACTAAATTTGCCCACATCGCAGTACTCTCAAGAAATCCATGGAGTAAAATTACAGTAGGCCCGTTTCCTTCTATGGTATAGTAGATATTACTGTTTTTGAATTCTAAAATCATAGCTGCAAAGATATATTTTGAAAGTAATTCTGCGGTTCAATCCTCACTAACATTTTAGTATATTTGGTTGCTTTCAAATTAAAATGAAAATCAAATGAATTTAAAACGCGTATTCACCTTCGTATTTTTAATAAGCGCCATTGTCCTTAGTGCACAAATCAAAGAAAAAGAACTCGATAAGCTAATCAAAGAAACCTTAACCACCTTTGATGTTCCGGGTATTTCTGTTGGGATTTTAAAAGATGGTGAATTGGTGTACGCTAAAGGTCATGGGGTGCGTTCATTAACGAATAAAAAGGATATGAATGACAACACCTTAGTTGGTGTTGCCTCTAATAGTAAGGGTTTTACCTGCTTTGCATTAGCGATGATGGTGGATGCCGGGAAATTAAATTGGGACGATAAAGTTCGCAAGCACATTCCAGAATTTCAGTTACACGATCCTTGGGTCACCGAAAATTTTACCGTACGAGATTTGGTAACTCATCGCAGTGGCATGGGATTAGGTGCTGGTGATTTAATGTTCTTTCCTGAAGGGAATGATTTCGATGTCGATGACGTGATTAATAATGTAAAACACCTAGAGTCAGAAACGTCTTTTAGAAGCAAATTCGCCTATAACAATAATATGTTCATTATTGCAGGTGAAGTTTTAAAACGTGTCAGTGGTTTATCGTGGGAAGATTTTATTGAGACTATGATCATGAAACCTGTTGGGATGGGCAACAGTAAAGCCTCTTATAATCGCGTTACGGATAAAACTAATATTATCGATGCGCATACCAGAGCTGACGGCAAGGTCATTCAAATACCACACGACTGGAGTGCCACGGCAAATGCAGCAGGTGGGATTGTAAGTAATGTGCACGATATGATGACCTGGGCTAAGTTTTTAATGAACGATGCGGTCACTGAAAACGGTGAACGTTTGTTAAGCAAAGCGCAGTTTCATGAGCTTTGGCAATTGCAAACTCCTTTAAAAGTTAGGGCTAATGATTCTTATAATTCTAATTTTAAAGGCTATGGCTTAGGTTGGTTTGTAACCGATGTAAAAGGCGGCTACAAACAAGTCTATCATACAGGTGGTTTAATCGGAACTGTAACACAGTTTACGATGATACCAGATTTAGATTTAGCGATTGTCGTTTTAACCAATCAAATGAATGGTATGGCCTTTAATACCATTACCAATACGATTAAAGATTCGTATTTAGGCTATGAAAATAGAAACTGGCTATCCAATTATGGGACTAGAAATACGAATAATCTAAAGTATAATGACAGTATTAAAGCGGAGGTCTATAAAAAAGTAGCACAGGCAAAAAGCAGTACTGGCTTGCCGCGACCAGATCAAATTGTAGGAACGTATACCGATGATTGGTTTGGGGATCTTGTGATTTCTCATGATGGAAATACATACCGTATTAAATGTGTGCGTTCTCCAAGACTGTTTGGAGAATTATTACCTTTTGATGCGCATACGTTTGTGGTGAAATGGAATGATAGAAGCTACGATGCTGATGTTTACATGCAATTCACCTTTAAGACGAATGGTGATGCTAATGGTGCAACTATCATTGCACCAATAACAGATTTCAGTTTCGATTTCCACGATTTAGAACTCAAGAAAACCAAATAAGTGAACATCCAACGAAAAGAACTTTTAATTACTAGCTTTGGGCTTTTCTCCTTATTTTTTGGTGCAGGCAATCTTTTAATTCCCCCATTATTAGGGTATAACGCAGGCGAAAATTGGCTCTGGGTAACCATTGGTTTTATGATTACGGCTGTCGTGATTCCAATTATTGGGATTCTCGGGCATGCCAGACTTCAAGGAACCTTATACGATTTTGGTAAAAAAGTATCGCCAACATTCAGTATAATTTACTGTATTTTAATCTATGTGATTGCCGTCGCCATTCCGTCACCAAGAACAGCTGCCGCAACACACGAAATTGCCATTCACCCTGCCTTTGGCACCAGTCCCTTGCTCACCAGTGCCATATATTTTTCACTCGTCTTGGTCTTTGTCCTTAACCGTTCTAAAATATTGAATATCATCGGAAAGTTCTTAACACCATTTATCGTGATTATGTTATTGGCTGTTATCATTATTGGCTTGTTTTCATCGGAATTTAACACAGGGATCACAGCGTTTGAAACACCAATTGCCTCCGGAATTTTAGAAGGCTATCAAACCTTTGATGCTATTGGAGCAGTCGTTGTCGGAGCTGTGATTATTGTCTCTTTGAATTTTAAAAACATGGCTGTGGAAGCCTACAGTTCTAAGCGCACATTAATCCGAAAGTCTGGCATCATTGCCGGTACAGGCTTGTTTATTATTTATGCAGGTTTAATTTCGGTGGGTGCCTATTATGGTTCTGAAATTAATATTGATTCGGAATTAAGTAGTGATATGCAACGTGCTAATTTATTACGAGGCATCAGTATCGCCTCTTTGGGCGTCTTTGGAAACACGGTGTTGAGTATTCTAATTTCTTTAGCTTGTTTTACTACGGCTATTGGTATCGTAGCAGGGACGGCAGATTATTTTAAAGGCCTACTTAACGATTCTCAAACGGTTTATGTTGTTACAGCTGTTCTGGCGAGTATGCTGGGAATAACTGTTGGTCAGCTAGATTTTAATGCGATTGTTTTGGTCGCAATTCCGGTATTATTATTTATCTATCCAATTACCATTGTGCTTATTTTATTAAATATATTGCCTGAAAAATTAGCCACACCTTTGGTGTTTCGGGCGGTGGTGATCACCACATTTTTATTTAGTGTTCCAGATATCGTCGGTTTTCTCAATCCCTCTGAAGGCTTAAAAACGATAACCGATAGAATTCCGTTTTCAAATGAAAGTTTAGGTTGGGTATTACCAGCCTTATTAGTTTTTGCAATCACCTCCGTGATTCAACTTAAAAACAGAGATTAAGGATGAAGTACATGGGAAGCAAAGCACGATTTGCTAAGGATTTATTACCAATAATTCTGAAAGACAGAAAGCCAAATCAAACCTATCTCGAACCTTTTTCAGGGGGTATGAATATGATTGAAAAGGTGGACGGCATCCGCATAGCCAATGATCAGCACCAAGAACTCATGGCCATGTGGCAGGCTTTAATTTATGACCACTGGGATCCGCCACAGTCGGTAAGCGAAGACGAATACACACATATAAAATACAACCAAGAGGACCACCCAAAACATTTAATTGGTTACGTGGGCTTCAACTCGTTTGGTGGCAAGTGGTTTGCAGGTTACAGACGCGATAAGGAAGGCAAACGCGATTATTGGGGAGAGCATTATCGCAATATCACTAAGCAAGTCCCAAAATTAGAGAACATTATATTATCCTGTCAATCGTATACTGAATTAGACATTCCGAAGCAAAGCATTGTGTATTGCGATCCTCCTTATGCGTCTACAACCAAGTACCGCGATACCTTTGATCACGGCATTTTTTGGGACTGGTGCAGACAGCAAAGTAAAGCAGGTCACCAAGTGTTTATAAGTGAATATAACGCGCCAGAAGATTTTAAATGCATTTGGGAAAAACCTGCAAAAACAACCTTCTCCTGGCATGCCGAAAATCTATCCACTAAAAAAAGTACCGAACGCTTGTTTGTGTTCAAGGGCTAAAAAAGGATGTTAACGGTCAGGTTGAGCATTAACGAGGTTAAAATATATTTTGACCGAAGGTAGCCTTTGCAGTAAGTCGAAACCCAATAAAAAAGTGATGTGTTAGGCTTTAATTTGAATTCAAATTTTTAATCGCCGAAAACGCCTGATCGACTAAATGATTTTCAACCAAAACGGTAAACTCATTGGTCGTAGAAATGACTTCGTAAAGTGAAATTCCTTCCCAAGCAAAGCGTTTAAAAATTTGATAATACAATCCTGAAATTTTAGAATTATTTTCAGGCAAACGAATGCTAATCGCTGAGAGATTCTCTTGCATACCAATCCGATGTTCGTTTTTAAAACCATTGAGGACTTGTTGTTTTTCGGAATTCGAGACCACAATATTACTTTCGTGAATCCCTCTTGAAAAGCCATAAAAAGCCTTAGGATTAAAATTTCCTAAAACTTTAGCGTGACGCTCATTCAAGGTTTCAGAATTTTGAAAGGTAAAATCCACCAAATTAGAGCGCACCGTAATATCGCCTAATTGATTTAAAATACTTTTCAATTTTTGAGATTGTCGTAAGTGCTTAGGAGGATTGTAACGTCGAAGCGCCATCATAATCGCACCGGTCTTTACAGGCTTTCGAAGCATCTTGCTAATGGGGGCTTGTAATTCTTCAGATAAGGCCGAAAAATTAATAATCTGCCTGAACAAGGCTTCTTCTAAAAAGGGCTGTGCGATTAAAATTTCTTCTACGCAAGAGGCTATCGTTTTCATTTTTGTTATATAATTAACAATCTGTGTAAAAATAAACTATTTTTTTCATTTCTATGTTTCTCTCTGTTTTGGGTTTTACATTTGTACCACTAAAACGTAGAAACAATGTTAGTATATAAGTTTGGCGGTACTTCGGTAGGTTCTGTAGTGAATATGAACCATGTAAAAGAGATTATCAATACTAAAGGCAAAAAGATTGTGGTATTGTCTGCCATGTCTGGGACGACCAATGTATTGGTGGAAATTTCGAATTTGATAAAGTCTGGGGATCTGAGCACAGCTGTCAACCAAATTCATCAACTGCATGAAACCTATAACACTGCGGTTTACGATTTAATTCAAAACAAAACCATACGACAAGAGGTGAGTGCTTACGTCAATTCCGTATTTGCCAATCTTAGCAACTGCACTAACCAAACGCACACGCCTTTGTTGCACAATACCATTTTGGCGAATGGCGAGCTGTTATCCACCTTTATGTTTAGTCGCTTATTGCAGCAAGATGGCTTAAAAGCAAAGCTATTGCCTGCGTTAGAGTTTATGCGTATCGATAGAAATCACGAGCCCGATAATTTCTATATTAAACAAAATATAAAGCGTTTAATCAATGCTACGGAAGCTGCTGATATTTATATCACCCAAGGTTTTATCTGTTTAGATGCGGACGGCGCTATCACCAATTTACAACGTGGAGGCAGTGATTACACGTCCACGATCATTGGTGCAGCAATTGAAGCTGAGGAAGTTCAAATCTGGACTGACATTGACGGGTTTCACAACAACGATCCGCGCTATGTTAACGATACCCGAGCCTTATCCCATTTGTCTTATGACGAAGCCGCTGAGCTGGCCTATTTTGGAGCCAAGATTTTGCATCCACAAACGGTAATGCCAATGCGTGCTTTAGATATCCCATTACGCTTAAAAAACACCATGGCACCAGATTCGCATGGGAGTTTAATTACCAATCAAGTGCATGGAGAAGGGATTAAAGCCATTGCTGCTAAGGATGGCATTACGGCCATTAAAATAAAGTCGGTACGGATGCTATTAGCGCACGGCTTTTTAAAGAAAGTCTTTGAGATTTTTGAAAAATATGAAACGTCTATAGACATGATTACCACCTCGGAAATCGCCGTATCACTAACCATTGATGATACCACACATTTAGAAGGTATTACCGAAGAATTAGAAAAATTCGCTACCGTAGATATTGATGACTATATGAGTATTGTGTGCCTCGTTGGTCACCATATTATTTACCATCCAGACACACCAAAACTTTTCCAAGTGCTGCAAGATGTGAATGTGCGTATGATTGCTTATGGTGGCAGTCATAATAATATTTCACTTTTAGTCAATACCAGTGATAAACTGGAAACCTTGCAGAAATTACAGCGTTATGTTTTTGAACCACAACCGAACTTTGAAGTGACCAACCTTAATTAGATGCTGATATATACGGGGATTTAGACGTTGAGTTGTCGGCCTTCTTTAGCTGCTTTTGTATCCATAGACGCGCCTACGGCAATACCGATGACCATTCCAATAGGAAGCCCAATACCTAAAAGGCCAGTATTCCCCATGCTCGCACCAAAAACAATACCTAAAGGAAGCCCAAAAGCAGACATCCCCAAGACCATCCAGAGTCTTTTGTAATATCCTTTAGGGGTCAGTTTTAGTTCTTTTTCTAGGTGTTTTAGAATACGAGACTGGTGACTGCTTAATTGCTTATGCAGTTTTGGGTCGGTCCGCTGTTGGCTATTGAGTGCTGTGATTTCTGAGTTGATATAATTTACCGTTTCACTAGGTAAGTCCCTCGATTCTAAGTCGTACAGTAGTGCTTTAAGCGTCTCCAATTTTTCGCCGAATTTTGGGCTGGTATTATCTTGGGCTTTAAGTTGTAAAGGGATGAGCGTCATAAATAGAGAAGTTTGGTTGTGCAGATTGGACGGTAAATTACGAGAATTGTTACAGATGTCAATAGACCTAAGGAGCAAGTTTGGTGTCGCGTTTT
>RCND010001541.1_pt1 | contig 13081 bp, 6 predicted proteins | sample 2041351 | NCBI WGS metagenome assembly RCND01 (sample SAMN09708230, study PRJNA481090) | Marine sediment metagenome, whole genome shotgun sequencing project. | biome: marine sediment; feature: ocean; material: sediment; isolation source: Sewage treatment plant 12B marine sediment (STP12B) ...
CCTTCAATGGTATAACACTGCAATCCAATGGGGTTATTATAACCCAAGTCCTTTAAAATCTCAAGCACATGATACACATCATAGCTACCCTGGCCGAGGGGCTGGACTGTCCTGGTCCATTCCATATTGTGCGTATCCCCAGCATCTGCTCCGTTAATGGAGACAAGAAACAGATATGGCATGGCCTGGGTCAACTTTTCTTCCAGTTTATCTGTTTCGTCCTTCATCAGGAAATGGGCGAGGTGAAAGGAGGTACCCACATTATCCATGTTAATTTTTTTGGCCAGCCGGGTACCATCCGAGACTTTCTCCAGCCATTGGTTGATGTGCGGATAAAAGACCAGTTTAAGTCCGCTTGCTTCCGCAAATTCAGCCAGTTCAGTGACAATCTCAATGCAGCGCTGGTCTCCTGCTGGATCTGAAGGTCCATATTTGTTACTGTGCACATGAATCCAAATATAGGGCACATCACCATCCCATTTCCGGATATAATCCTTCAGATTCTTATCGTAAGGAACTTCAGCGTCCAGGTCAATTTTAATATAGAGTGTGTATAGTTTTAGCCCTTTCTTTTTTAAGGCTGGGAGCATCTTGTCAGCTTTTTCCAGTCCCATTAATTCCATCCCATCGAATCCGGTTTTGTCCACCAGATCGGCCCAGTATTCCGGTTCGTCAGATTGAGCCTGTCTCAGCCCCCACTCGTAAACAAAAAAATCAGGTGAAAATTCCTGGCCGGAAGTATGGAATACAAAACATACCAGCAGGAAAAACAGAATAAAAGATCGTTTAATCATTGTATATAATTTTAGTTTAATTCGCTTTTGAAGACTTCTCATGATATTTCCCCTCTCAGATGCATTGTTATCGAATATACTCAAATCTCTTCTAATTTCTCAGAAGATATCGATGTTGCTATCAATATGAACAGGACTACAAAGGAATGCGGACAAATGGTATTGTCGGTTCAATGTAGATTTTGATCATCCTCACTCCTGATGTGATACATTTGCTGGCCCAGCTCCCTCGAAGCATGAATGATCTCCTGTTGCGGGACATCCCCCACCGTAAGGAATCCGGCCTGGTAGTTTTCCCCGTCGGGCCGTCCTGTTACAGCCTGGTCTGCAAGTTGAAACCAGTGGGTCCCCACAATAAATGGGTTTTTGAGTGCACTGCTTACATAGTGATTATAAAACATGGCCCTCTCATCAGGATCCGCTGCGTAACGCAAACCCGGTTGTATTAGCCCGGTCTCCAGGGAGCCAAAATGGAATTCCCCAATAATAATGGGATAATCACCCCCATCAGGAGGCACCAATCCCGAGCAGGTGTACCTGTAACGGTTAAAGCTGACCACATCGCAATATTCGGATGCTATTTTAATGATGTAATTCAGTGAAGTATCTTCCGGGTAGAGGTGGAAATCCATACGGCAGCCCATGTACAGCATTTGGGGATCCACTGTTTTTACCGCCTCTCTGCAGCTTGCATAGTAGCGGGATGTGAATGACCTCATGAACTCCCGCATGTCCTTAGCGGCGCCAGGAATTAACCGCTTATTATGGAGAAAGCTATTCCAATCCGGAAAATCTGTGCCCCATACCTCGTTCAGAGCCAGGATAGAGGCATATTTTTCTTCCATTCTATCTTTTAACTCCTGTTTGGAGGGTTGTAAGGGTGGAGCAGAGAGGATCTGTTCCGGGATCTTTGAACCCCATTTTACTCCCCATTTCAATTCGTTATCCACAAATACTCCCAGGCACCAGGGATCCCCCACCTCCTCCTGTCTGGATTGCAGGGAATTGATCAGATCCTCGGTGAATCCGGTAGCATAGGGATCCGCTATCATGCCAGTTTTTCGCGTGTAGGCCGTCAACACATATGGCGTTTTGCGTTTAAGGTAGATCTCCCGGTCAGACCAGTTCCCGATGGTATTCATTCCCCAATACCGGAACCGCGTATGTAGGCGGTCCCTGCTAATCTCCTCCCATTTCTTGCCATAGATCCGGAACAGGTTCAAGGCATGAAAACTCAGATACTTGATCGTATCACCATCATTTTCCCCGAAGGTATAAAGCTGTCCCTCAGGGCCCTCTTCATCCGGAAGGGATTGAAACAGATGTTCACGATCCGTTATGGTTGTTCGGGATTGTGTACCAAATTCCACACAATCCAATCCGTGCGACCAGAATAGCCTGCCCAGGGGATCCACAAACCACCATGTTCCGTTCACCTTTTCCACTCTGAACCTTCCGGTAGCCTCCAGTTGCGGTCCGGTTGCCCATCCTCCATACTGGTTCCAGTCGACAGATGGTTCCATTAGCTCCAATGCTTCGGATTCGGTATCGTGATAGGCCCTCAGATCCTCATCAGATTGGATCTTGCCCGGCCATTCATCAAACATAAACTGCCCGTACCGGTCCACAAAAGGAAAGAACATCTCCTCTAATTCTGATTCCGAATGCAGCTCGTAAGGCTCCTCCAACCAGATCTTTTCAATGCGTACGGAGGCACCAGGTTTCAATTCAGGGAATAGCAAATAAATGGATGCAATGGAATCAAAGGTGGTGGCCATCCATCCCCTCAGGACCCCATCAGGTTTTCCATGCATAACCGGAAACAACTGATCAATATATGCCGGATGCTCAGTCCGATAGATCACAGCTTTTAAAGTTCTCTGAGCACCCGGCGGTACAATGGTAGCCCCCTGGGTCAGGTCATACTCCCCAAATCCAAGTTCCACCAGCTGTGGAACGGGACCCAGGTTCTCAATTTCACACCTGACGAAACGGAACTCCGATGCATCCCATATTCCATTATTCGGATAAAATACAATGGTGGAGGTGGGTAAATCGCCATTTAAATCTACAACCAGATTTCCTTCTGACAATGAAATCTGATCCCTGGTAAGTGATAAAACTTTTCCATTGGTCTCCTCCACCGGATCAAATAGGATATGTTGATTGGATCCTGGTTGTTGGCATCCACAGATGGGCAAGAACAGCATACAATAAGCGGCGAGTTTCGACGGTTTCATAGCTTGGTAACTAGGGGTCATATCATTCAGGATTTAATCATTCTCTTCAATGATAATTACTCCCCAGGGTTCAATCTGCAATGGATCGCCTTTTTCCACCTTCCTTTCGGAGACCAGCTCTTTTCCAGAAGGATGGGGATAGCTGAGATCAGCCGGATCTGATGAATAGTTATAATAGAAGTGTATCCCATTTCCCTGGTCGTTGGTCCCGGATTTTGCAATAATCGGCCAGGAGTACTGATGGTCGGGATTGCTGATACCGGCCCTGCCTAACGCTTCCTTGATGATCCTGGTCTGAATCTGATCTGAAAAGATGGACCCTTCATAAAGCAGGGTCCCTTTCCCAAAACTGTTGATAGTTACGGCAGGATAATGGGAGAAGAAAGGATGATCGTAATAGGCAAGAGCCTCAGCGGTTTCAGGGATCAGAAATTCCATCCAGTCCACTGCCGTATTCTCCTCCACATTAAATGGGTTATCTTTTAAAGGAAGCGATTTGATGTTGGAAAACTCCTGGTAATAGAATCCACATGCTTCGCGTAAAGGTCCAGGCGCCATCACAGGCCTGACCATGGAGTTTTCATCGCTGAATCCGCTCTTAAACTGCATGATCACATGTCCCCCGTTCCTGATGTAATCATTGATCTGCTCCAGCATTTGGTCCGAAGCCACGTACAATGCAGGCACAATCACCAGCTCGTATTTCCCCAGATCAGCGTTTTCCGGAAAGATGAAGTCCACACCCACATTGTTCTGATATAATACCCTGTGAAACTGGGCCACCAGCTGGTTCCTGTATGCATTGTTCTGAGATTCGCTCCAGAGAGGGCCCTCTCCGTTGAAGGGCATGAAGTTGAGTGCATCGTTGGAGTCGTGGCTGAAGAGGATTGCCACCTGGTTATCTTTTTTCAGGTTTACGATTTTCTTCCCGAATTTTTTGAGTTCGTGGGCTGTTTTAGAAACTTCCCTGTAAGCCCTGTTGGGCTGGAGGTCGTGGGAAAGCACTCCTTTCCAGTAAATTTCCTGACCATAGTGGATGGAATGCCAGTGCCAGTATTCCACCATATTGGCACCCGATCCGATATGCGCATATACATTCTGCCTCAACTGTCCTGGATAAGGAGGCTGTTGGGTTTTGGAGGTCCAACCAATTGTTTGTGCATTGGTTTCTGTCACCAGGTAATTGCTACTTTTCACCGATCTGAAAAAATCGCCGGAGAATGCAATCTCATTCCCGGTGAGTTCATCCTGCTGTCCGTGGTAAATATTCACTGCCAGCAATTCCATCTTGTCCGAACTTTTAATCTGGTCAATGTTCTGGACCGAGGGCATAAAACAGTGTGTCACAAACTGGTCATCCCGCTTATACTCCCGTACAATCTCTGATTGCCAGCTCAGGAAGTCAGCCACAGCTTTCCGGTTAAACCTTGCCCACTCCAGTTTATACCCCGTATTGGTGACCCCATCCCGGGGAGGAACCTCCTCCCAGCTGTCGATGGTCATTCCCCAGTAATTCAATCCCCAGATTTTATTCAGGTTTTCCGTGGTTTTATATTTCTTCTTCAGATGGTTAACGAAACTCACATGGAAATCATAATTGTTTACGCCCCGGGCTTCCGTCTCATTATCCACCTGGAATCCAATAATGCCCGGGTGGGAAGCGAAATGTTCCATCATTTTCCGAATGATCCGCTCTGAATAAAACAGATATGTGGGATTGGTAATATTCATATTCTGCCTGATCCCGTAATTGGCTTCGCTACCGCCTGCGTAGTCGAGCAGGACCTCCGGGTGCTTATGCCACATCCAGGCCGGAATGGAATAGGTGGGTGTCCCTAGGATCACCTGGATCCCAGCTTCATAAAACTTATCAATGATCCTGTCCATCCAGGCAAATTCAAATTCACCATCCCTCGGTTCGAACAAGCTCCAGGTGGATTCCCCAACCCTTACCACGGAGAGCCCGGCGTCTTTCATCATTCGGACATCCTCATCCAACCTTTCATAGGGCATGTATTCGTGGTAGTAGGCAGCACCATAAAGTATATTCTCCTGCCGGATGGACTGGCCATTTAACATGATCGGCAAAGCCGCTAGCAAAATAAAGAATCGCAGGTAAGTTTTCATATCATTTCGTTTTTAGTTATTTTCAGAGTCATCTTCCCCACACTGTCAAATCCCGTATCCAGGAAATATCCTTCTTCCCCAAGGTGCTCCCAAAAATCCGTGGATTCCGGCATGACCGTAAAAAAGAGGGTGAATAAGCCATCTTCTTCTTCAATAAGGCCCAGGGGAGTTCTGAATTCGTACCACCACTGATCCAGCTTGTCGATCACCTCCACATACTTCATAGGGGACCAGTCCAGGCCATTCACCGATGTGGAATACCCGAAACCGTTTCCCTGGGAATCCATAACAGCGACAAGGGTGCCATCCGAAAGCTCCGTAACAATTGGATTTTCAGAAAAATTGGTTCCAAAATCAACCGGGCTCAGATCGCTTAATCTAGTCCATGGACCGGTAAGGGCGGGCGCATGTGCCAGTCCGTTGCCCCAGAATTCCAGGGGCAGCTTTTCAGTTTTGGCAGATCCGGTAAATGCAATCCACTCGTTGTCCACCTGAAACGGGAAAAAGGAATCCGAACCCTGCAATCCTTCCCAATCATCGGCCAGTGGGCCGGGTTCCTGGATCACAGCAATATCCTCATAGGGCCCTGCCAGTCCATACCGGCCTTTCACCACAGATTTTGCCTGCCATATTCTCCCATCATAATTATTGAGAAACTGCTGTTTTGTACTGGGTTTACAACGGTAAGCCACATAGGTCATGTACCAGTAGGAATCTTCCGGGTTAAATACAGGCATGGGTGACCAGAGTCCGGCCCTTGAATCCTGACCTGTGTAATCACCGCTGGATTCAAAAAGGGTAGATACCCTTTGCCATAGGACACCATCCCTGCTTTTCCAGTGAGCAAGCTTCATCTTTACCCATTTCGGATCTGCAACCTGCTCAGAGGTAAACAGATTGTACCAGCCATCCTGTTTGATCACCCTTCCGCCTTCGAAACCATGCTTAATATCTGAGGTTCCGGGATCCCCTTTCCCGATGACAGGCCCTTCATGCCAGTCAACAATCTCCAGCCTCAAGTCAGACGTAGAAGCTTTTTTCGAGCTTTTGGAATTTTGTTGTGCCCCGGTGAAATTGCAGGATGCTAGGAGGAGGATTAGTACCTGAATAAAAAGAAGTCTGTATTTCATAATGTTGCTATCAAATTTGACTGATTAGGATTATACTTTTAACATGTACTCAATCAGGGTAATACTGGTTCCTTTTACCTGAATCATGACTGGATCCTTCCACGGTTCACATTCTAACCATAGCGGCTCTACATCATCGGGACCATCACCCACAAGTTCACGGGCCTGGACAAGATCCGGTTTTCCGGGATGAACAATGTTTAGTTCGATAGATTGATCCTCAGGCAATTTGTTGATGATGTATACAAAAAGCCTATTCTTTTCGGCTGAAAAACTGGCAAATGTCCGAAGGTGTGTAGTTGAAGTGGTATGAACCATTTTTTCACCCAGATTATTTCCCCAGATCATCAGACCCATTCCATTTGCATTAAAATCTCCATCTCTGTCCAAGGCATCAAATGCGCTATGTTCCACAGAGTCATTGTTGATCCAGCGAGTATTCCAGAAGCAAGAAAAAAGCATTTTAGGTTCAAGCAACTGCATTCCTGTCATCTCGAAATTGGCCAGGTTCATGCCCATATTATTCTCTTTAGGCCAGAAATCCCCCCAATCGAACGGACCGTATTCAACGTTAATCAGTTTCCATCGGGATTTCTGCTCTTCAGTGGCGAACTTTTCTATGGCTGTGATCGTTCTGTTCACCGGATGCATCAGGTTCTGAATGGTATCTCTGTAAGTTTCATATCCTGCTTTGTATTCATACACCGGGTAGTTACTGAAAGAGAGGTGGTCCATATGGTCGCCGGCAATGGTGATCACCTTCTCCCAGAAATCCACCGAATTCCCATTGGGAACAATGAGGATGGTCGGATCCACAGCTTTCATGGCCTTAGAAAAATCGACCACATCCCTGGCGTAGAGCTCCGCCGTCGAGTTGATATTCTGCTTATGCCAGCTCTCGTTACCAATCATCCAGTACTTGACGTCATACCCTTTCTTTATATTGGCATACCTGACCCACTCTACTGCATGTTGTATTAATTCGTCCCTGCTTGCCCAGGTACAACCTTCACCGTAGTCCACCAGGTATTCATCAGCGGCCACACAGATCAGTGGCTCTGCTCCAATTTCTATACACATCTCCATAAACTCATCAAAATCCAGCACATCCACCGCATATTTTGAATAGTCCTTAAGCATTTTGTGACGTCCACCAACGGCACCCTTACCAGTCCTGGCAAGGGTTGGAATGGATTTTTCATAGGGGGGCACCGAGAAGAAATAGAAATCTGATTTGTTTCCACCGGGGTACCGAAGATATTTGACACCCATGGCTTTCAGGGCATCTGCTGTGCTTCTTGCGGGTCTCAGATAGTTGTCATCATCGGTAAAATAATCAAGGTTGATCCCGATGGGATGATTGGATACGTCTGAGAGCACTGAATCCGGATTGATCCTGATAGCAGATATTTGCTCGGTTTCCTGGCATCCATTCGAGAGACCGATTATCAGAATTAAAAGAAGTTGCATATAATTTCCCGGGGTATTCATTGTGTAAAGTATTTATTAGTTATTGTGGTTAATAGGTTGAATGGTGACCTGGTAGTGATATGTGTCTGGATATGTTCTGAAGGAGTGCCTCACTGTAATGGGTGTACCTCCTACCCCACTAACCCTGTGATCAAGATTAAGGCTTGCATTGCTGGCCCTTTTCAGCTGATATGGATACCATGAACCCTTCAAATTCGTATACGGATCTATGCTGAAATCCACCAGTTTATTGCCTGTGAATCTCAAGCCATTTTCATTCTTGTCTCTGATCTCCAACCACCTTACATCTGTGTGGTTTCCAAATCCCTGGGTGATCACATATGGCATACGGATTGAATCCAGTGGCATGGAATAGATATCTGTCTTTGCCCCTGTTTTACGATCCGGGTATGTTTCAAAGGGCCCTTTTCCATACCAGGTGTAACTACTCGTCTCAGATGCCAGTTTCATTTCAAGACCTATCTTCTGGATCCATGGAATATCGTGGCTCGGTCTTCTTGCAGGCAGTTCCAGTTGACAAACCACCCGGTGATCCAGAATCAAAGTACCGTCACCGTAAACCCTGTATTTGAAGTAATTATTGAACTGAAGAGTCCGTTCCTTAAATGAGTAGGAATTTATTTTTGCTGTAAGCAGAAACTCATTTTTGTTGACTTCTTGACAATGAACAGATTCGACTTCATGAATCAGCGAATCGAGCCCCCATTCGTACCAGGTGCTGTATTCTGCATGGGTCCAGGTGGATATTTCATTCACAATGGGTGGACGGGACACTTTGAGTTGGGGACCACCGGAAAGAAACTCAGCAGAGTCAACTTGAATTTGATTTAACAGGCCCCTTGTCTTGTTAAAAGTATACATGAAATTTTTTCCTGAGATGGTGAGTTCATCCCCATTTTCAAAAATTGTCAATGCTTGTTTGACTGCTTCAGTTCTAACTTTGGATCCATTGTAATTCGCCCCTAGTTCAAATTCATCAAAACCAATTTCATATCCGGATGATGCCCATGGCTGCTCAATCCGGGTCTGATACATAATTCTTAGCAGGTATTCAGATTCTGCATTAAACTCCCTGAAATCAAGTGGAATATCAATATCCATTTTCTGCAAGGGAGCAAGGTCCAGATTAAGGTCTCCTTCCTGGAGTACTTCACCTTCCCTCAATAGAACCCATCCTATTATAATTTCATTCAGGTTGGTAAAATGAAAACGGTTGTGGAGCCAGAATTTTCCTCTCACGGGATCTATTGCCTCAGTTTTAACAGGGCAATGACTGTGCTTCACCTGCCACGACTCAGGTTGATAAGTCCGGTTGGCAAAAACTACGCCATCCATGGTGGCAGATGTGAAAGGCGTGGCTCCATAACATAAAAATTTTCCGTTTTCCTGACTCTCCTCGAAGGGAAGCCATAGTACAAGATGTTTTGAGTTTGCGGAGGACTCACTAAAAAAGGAGAGCTCATCCGTTTCCAGGGCAACATTGTGGATCATTACCTCATCAAAGATGGCATTTGAGATATATCCTGGTGTATTTTCATGATCCCTTTCATGATTTTTCCCAATCATAACTTCGTAAAAGGTCCTTTGCAAATTGCCACTGGCCGGTAGAGAGGCAATACGTTTTCCATCAAGGTAGAGTGCTATCTCTTTGCCATTGTAGGTACCTGCCACATGATGCCAGTTAAAATTCCAATTCCTGGGCAGGTAAGCCGATACCTTGTAAGGTTTGCAAGTATGAATAGAGAATGAAATGGAGTCCTTATGGTTTTGTTCCAGTGCGAATGAATGCATTCCCTTGGTGATTAGAGCATTGGATCCATTATAGCCACGGGGATAAATCCAGGTTTGAAGACTCAGTTCATCTCCGGTCAGATTCAACTTGGAGTGTGGAGAAATCTCAACAAAATCGTCCAATCCGCTCAGTTGAATGGCCTTACCCCTGTGGCCATCCACATGTTCTGGTCTTCCCATTAAGACTGCCTGTTGATTGTACATTGACCGATCGGTGGTTGTCACCAGATCCAGCAGGAGGCTCTGGTTGACCCAGTCCCATATAAAGCCTCCCTGCAGACTTTTATACCTGTACATTCGATCCCAGTATTCATCGAAATGCCCCATGGAATTGGCTACAGCATGGGCATATTCACCAAGGATCACTGGCCGCCTGGTGGTATCACCGATGGCATCTAACATGGCCGGGTTGGGATAGCGGGTGCCGCAAATATCTGCAAAGGGTGCATCGCCATTGGGTGTATTGGTCTGGTGATAGATAAACCGTGTTGGATCTACCGAACGAACATAATCTGCCATCTGGTAATGAATGGGAGCAAGTCCACATTCATTTCCCATGCTCCACATGATAACTGATGGATGGTTCTTATCCCGTTGCACAAAGCGGGAGGTACGGTCCAGGAAAGCTGTTTCCCATCCGGGTTGAGATGCCAGAAAGCTCTCTCCGTAGTGGCATTCAGCATTAACTTCATCACAAATATAAAAACCCCATTGATCGGCAAGATCATAAAACAGTGGATCATTAGGATAATGACAGGTTCGGATCCCGTTGATATTCAGCTCCTTCATAAGCCGAAAATCCTTTTCAACGAGTTTCCTGCTCATGGTCCGGCCATGGATTAAATCGTGTTCATGCCGGTTCACACCCTTAATGGTTACTGGAATCCCATTTACATGTAACTGTGCATCTTTGATCTCCAGTTCCCTGAAGCCTACCTTTTCTTCAACTATTTCCAATACTTCTCCACTTGATTTTTCAAGGGAAATGAGCACGGTATAGAGGTTTGGTTTTTCGGCCGACCAAAGTGCCGGTTTTTTTATCTCACTGGAAAGGGAAATTTTTTTCTTGCTTAGCGGACCAAGTGATTTTACATCTTTGCTGAAATCAGCCACCCCTTGGCCATCTTCGTCAAACAACAGAGCCTTCAGTATTAGTTCCCCTGTGTGATCTTGGGATTCATTTCTCAGGGCACATTCAAGATCAAGATTTGAGTTTGTATAGTCCTCGTCCAGATCTGTTCGAACGAGGAGATCACTTATATGAATATCGGGAAGTGAATAGAGGTATACACCCCTGTATATTCCTGCAAATCTCCACATGTCCTGGTCCTCCAGGTAGCTTCCATCTGTCCACCTGACCACCTGGATTGCAATTTTGTTTTTACCGGGCACCAGGTGGGCTGAAATATCGAACTCTGCAGGGGTCATGCTCCCTTTGTCAAATCCGGTATAGATGCCGTTGATCCATACCCAGAATCCGGCTTTTACTCCATCGAAATGAAGAACAACTTTTCTGTCAACCCACGATTCCGGCACCTCAAATTCCCTTATATAATACCCACTTGGATTAAACTCAATGGGGACATGAGGGGGATCATACGGGGCAAATTCCATGGGGACGTTCCTGTATATATTATATCCGTAACCCTGCATTTGCCATGTACCCGGAACCTGGATATCCTCCCACCCGGAATCATCAAAATCGACACCGTTGAAATCCCGTGGTGATTCCAGAGGACTCCTGGTCCATAAGAATTTCCATGTTCCATTTAGTGACTGATGGTATGGAGAGTGGTTCCAATCTGCTTCCATTGCCTGATCAAAATTCCCGAAAGGGATGAGAGGCACATGGGGAGACAATTGATTCTCCTCTACGAAAGATGGATTTTCAATGTAACTGATGATCTCTTCATATTGGTCTACTTGAGACAGTAGCAAAACAGATGATAACAGGAGCATCAAAGTGACGATATATTTTCTCATAGCTAGGTAGTTGTAATACTAATCCACTATTGCCTGGTAAGCAAGCACCTGGTTCCTGGTGATGATTTCTATCGTCTTTCTGCTCAGGAGCTGGTGTTTGCCATACTTGCCATTATTAACGAGCATTTGTAGGAACTTACAATAATCCTCGGCTGTTGAAAGCAATCCCCCCCTCCTGAAAAATAGAATTTACCACCTTCGATTGGATAGTAGTAGTCCCTGTCGGTACTTGCCTGTAATCCCCCATCCCCAATCGGTTCATATAGCGAAACCAAACGATGTTCCTGATCACCCTCCAAAAAGAAGCTGCTTGAATTCATTCCCAGGGGCTCAAAGATCCGCTCTCTGAAAAATAGGTCAAGGGATTGGCCCGAGACCACCTCAATCAGATACCCTAGTAGATCGGTATTCAACCCATAAGTATACTCTTCACCAGGTTCGTAAAGAAGAGGCATGATTGCCATGGCTCTCATTCCAAGGCTTTTATGGTAAACGATCTTCCCATGCCTGGCAATGATGGCTGTGGCACCGGATATCCATTTTTTCTGAACGTATGCTTCCACAACCGGGTCGATCCTATTTAACCGTTCAGTTGACATTCCCACCGATTCTGGATCACCGGTTTGAAGAATTCTTTCGCCTGCAATATGAGATTCTCTGTCCATATTGCATGAAGCAGAAATTAAAAGAATCAGAACGATATGGATGGCTAGTGTTGTGTTTTTCATGAGATCCGGATTTTCGGCTATTCTTTATAATTCCAGAGTAATTCCATGGTCAGTCCACCGGCCTCATCCAGGTCAATATATTCATAGCGCCCAGAGCCCGGCTTGCCTTTTTCACCCCATGTACCGCCCATAGAGACCTGGAATCCTCTCGACCGGTAATCATCCAGCACCAGATCCATGTCCGGTACCGAGAAGGCCAGGTGATGGATCCCTTCCCCATGCTTCCGGATATGATCGTCGTAGACGATTGGGGGCTTTACGGGTATACACCACTCATAGGCGATGGATCCATGACGCTGCCACCCCTGTATGAGTTGGTGGTCTACAATCTCTCCATAGTACCTGGTCTCTCCCAGTTCTGGGTGGTTGATCTGGAATTCAGGCAATCCCAGGGCGCTCCAGTACCTGGAAACCGGTTCCGGATCCCTTATGGCAAATGCATATTGGTCAAGTTTCATTCCATTTCGGTTATCCATGCTGAGGGTTTCCCTGATATTCATGGGATCTGTTCCCTTTGTGAATCCAAGAATGAATTTTCCCTCGGCTTGCGTATCCATGAGGACAAACTGAAGTGCTCCTTTCTCGGTCGAAAGGGTTATCTCGTCCAAAACTGCAACTCCCAGGCTTTCCAGTCGATCCACTTCCCGTTTTAATGATTTCCCTTCGGGAACCCTGTGCACCAGGCTCATGGCACCATCTCCATGCGTCCGGTGAAATTCATGGAACACCGAATTCCCATCCAGGGGTTCTATCCAGTTCACCAGGGCCCCAGCAAGATTGGCCCGGGCCAGCCTGAC
>RCND010001544.1_pt1 | contig 13073 bp, 10 predicted proteins | sample 2041351 | NCBI WGS metagenome assembly RCND01 (sample SAMN09708230, study PRJNA481090) | Marine sediment metagenome, whole genome shotgun sequencing project. | biome: marine sediment; feature: ocean; material: sediment; isolation source: Sewage treatment plant 12B marine sediment (STP12B) ...
TAAGTAGGTTTTACACCGCTTGTTCCAAGACCTCCAGAAGCTAAAGTACTTCCTGTTTCCAGCGGATTATCTGAAGCGTAATAAGCATACATTACTTTAACTTTGGAACTAATACTGCCTCTTATTTTAGCAGCGGCCTGAATTGCTTTTTGATAATGAGCTCCTTCCATTTCAAGTCCTATTACGTCCCAAGTTGAGTTATGAAAAAACTTTAAAAGATCTCTGTTTTGCAATGATGTACCTAGTACCGTTATCATGGTGCCATTATAGACTTTAATGTCATCATCGCTAAAATCAGACTTCTTTAATCTATTTTTAAAAGGGTAGTTATCTGCGGTTCCTTCAAAAACGTGGGCAGAAGGGATCATTATATCACCTTTTCCTCCCTGTAAAATTCCAGCCTTACCCATAATCGAGATGGAGGCAACATTAAGAAATTGCTTGGTTTCGCCTTCATAGGGTTTAAGTAATTCATCCATAGTTTCATAGGCCTGCTCGCCAAAAGCATAATCCATGACAATTATAACTGGCTTTAAATCCAAGCTACTATCCTTATTGTCAGTATTATAAGAAGGTACGTTTAATTTAGTAGTGTCAAAAATTTGAACGTCAATATTCGTTCCACTCTCATCACCTATAAATATCATTCCGTTTTTCTGAGCAAACTTAGATACCTTATCTCTTAGCTTAGAGTTTTCTGGTTTACTTAGTAACTCATAAAGCTCCATACTTTCAGGCTCCTTAAATTCAGATGCAAGTGCTGTTTCAGCAAAAAGCGTATTCATAACACTATGCATATTGGCGCTTATTATATGAAGTGGTCTTTTTAAAAGTCCATTTGCTTCAAGCGTCTTTTTTATGGTCAAGGCCCATTTTTCTCCATGAATGTGATGCCCAAGACGTTCTCTTAGCACTGGACTAAATGTAATTATCCGTTTTTCCTTACCCGTAATTTCTTCAATGGCACCTTTTCCTAAATGATAAATAATATTTAAAAAACGATGTTCATTTCGGTCATTAGCAAATGCCCTATATACCGAATTCACTTCCTCAAAGGTTCTCCCAAGAAAATTGGCCGTATGGGTTAGCGCTATCTCTTTTTCCTTTTGGGTGAGTTTTCCTTTTTTAAGAACTGCTTCCTCAAGTTTCTTCCAATCTCTTATAACCGCTCCAGAATCGTTTATTACGACCTGTTTCATAACCTTATGCGACTCAATATATAAGAATGTTAGATGTGTGAGGATGTCATAAATCTCAGATCGCCCTCTGGTAATTTCAATATTCATCTGTTCCTCATCAATCCGATAACAATTGCGTCGTCGTTTTAAAGGAATTATAGGCTCAAAATGTGAGTTCCTATAGCCCTCATCGCTTGTTAAATTGATATGCTTACATTCTTCAATTCCGAAAGGTAAGCGGTCTATAACGTACAGTAAGCCCTGTAATTCAATTTTGTCTTCGGCTATTGAACCATAGATCTCCGGTCTTAAAATAAGTAATGATTCTCTTAGTGTTTCACCAGAGATTCCCATAGGCTTATAAAAGCCTCTATTAAAAAGGTGGCGCATGGTAATATAGATACGCTCTATAGCTCCCGTACTTTCTTGTGCTCTGGTCCGTATATGGGGGGTAAGTTTGCTCATATAAATGCTAATATAACACTATTCTAGATTTGAATTTTTAACAACGCCTCTGCAGTTTTACGATCGTTTGCTAATCTAGGCACCTTATTTTGTCCTCCTAATTTACCTTGAGATTTCATAAAGGAATTAAAACTATCCCGATTTAGCTTGGTTATTTTTAATGGCTGAAGAACTTTTCCGGTAATCAAATCTTTATAATAACTATTCTGTTCTTGCATTAATATATCGATATCTGCGGCAACTTTCTGAAGGTCTTCCGGCTCACTTTCAAATTCTATCAGCCATTCATGAAAGGGCAATTCACCTTCCTTTGTTAGTATTTGTGGAGCCACAGTAAATTCAGAAATAGAGAAACCATGTTTTTTCATACTCAATTCAATCGCCTGTTCTACCTCCTTTCCGATCACATGTTCTCCAAAAGCAGAAATAAAATGCTTAATACGCCCAGAAACAATTAAGCGATAAGGACTGATTGATGTAAATTGAACAGTGTCTCCCAAATTATAACCCCATAATCCCGCATTTGTAGATATAATCATTACATAGTTTACCTCTGTCTTTACTTCGCCTATTGTTAAACGTTGCGGATTCTTTTCAAAAAAGGACGTCGCCTCAACAAACTCATAAAAAATACCGCTATTCAATTGAAGTAGCATCCCCTTTTCATGCTGTTTATCCTGAAAAGCAAAAAAACCTTCACTAGCTGGATAGAGCTCAATACTATCAACCTTCCTTCCAATCAACGAATTAAATTTTGCGCGGTATGGTTCAAAATTAACGCCTCCATAAATGAAAAGATTAAAATTTTTGAATAATGAACCGACAGCCTTGTCTGTTGCCATTTCCAGTCTCTCAAAATACATTTGTACCCAAGACGGAATCCCACTAATCACCGTCATGTCCTCATCTTTAGTCTCCTCAACAATAGCATCTACTTTGGTTTCCCAATCTGAAATGCAATTCGTTTCCAAGCTTGGCAGTCGGTTTTTTTGCAAATAGGCAGGAACAAAATGGGCAACTATTCCTGATAGCCTCCCTATCTGAATTCCATTCTTTTCAGTCATTTCTGGGCTCCCTTGTAAAAAAATCATCTTCCCATTCACGAAATCTGCTCTTCCCGTTTCATTTATATAACATAGAATTGCATTTCGAGCAGCTTCTATGTGTGAAGGCATGGAGGCTTTTGTTAGAGGAATATATTTAGCCCCAGAAGTTGTCCCAGAAGTTTTTGCAAAATACAGCGGTTTTCCCGGCCAGAGAACATCAGCTTCACCTTTCACAACTCTATCTACATAGCCTTTCAATGCCTCATAGTCTCGAATTGGCACTTGTTTTGCGAAACCATCAAAAGAACTAATTTGACTAAAATCATGGTCCTTTCCAAAACTAGTATACCTCGCATCTGAGAGTAGTTTATCAAAAACCTTCTTCTGAGTTTTAATTGGATTATTAGCCCATTTATTAATGCGCTTCGTTATAATTATTGCGAAAATCTTTGCTCCGATGGATTTTAATGACATATTGAATTAATCAAAATCAATGAAATTAGTAGGGTTCGTTGGGTAGCCATCGCTCCATAGTTCAAAATGCAAATGCGGGCCTGTGGAAAACTCTCCTGTATTCCCGACAGTTGCAATTATTTCTCCTTCTTTAACAAGCTCGCCTTGTTCCTTGCTTAAAGATGCGTTGTGCTTATAAACAGAAATCAAGTTGTTTTTATGTTTTAAAATAATTACATAACCTGTTGCAGCCGTCCATTCAGCAAAAATAACTGTCCCATCTGCTGTCGCTTTTACAGGAGCATCCTTGGTTGTTACAACATCGACTGCAAAATGCTTCTCCTTTGGATTATAACCGTTAGAAATTGTTCCTTTTACAGGCGCGAAAAGAACGAAATTCACCTCCGAAGTCCAAAGCAACGGATTGTATTTATCTTCCAGAGCGACTTTGTCCCTTAGTATCGAATCTGCCCTAGATGGAATCTGGTTTATTATAGAGCCATCTCTTCGGGCTGCTTCTAATATCGAATCCTTATCGAAGTCAACAGTTTTTAGGTCTCCAGTAAGCACTTTGCGTATGGAGGTAACATATTGTTCGTTTATGGTAATTACTTGCTGTAAAGAGTCTGTTTTAAAAGCCAAAGCAATCGCTTTTTTTTTCAAAGTAGTAGAAGAATATCCTGGAATATATTCCCTTAAAGGTGTAAAAGCTATTAGAAGGGTTGTAAACCCAATTAACAGCACCGTAAAAATAGAGCTAAATACAAAAACATTTAATCTACTTAACTTGAATGAAAATCGTTCCTCGAAAGTATCCTCAATAAGTACTACCAAACGATATTCATGTAGTAGTTTCCTTTTAATTTTTTTAGATCTCTTTTCTTTTTCTTCCATTTTGAAGGGTTACTGAGCACAAATATAAAATAAACTAATCGACGACTGTGCTAAACTTAATTTGAAAACGTTCTATATAACAATTTCTTATTACCTTTGTTTCTTAAATTTATGTAAAATGAGCTTAGTATTATTACCCTTAGTAATTGGTTGGCCGCAAATTGTATTAATAGCGGTAGTGGTTTTATTATTGTTTGGCGGTAGAAAAATTCCTGAATTAATGAGAGGTTTAGGCAGTGGAATCAAAGAATTTAAAGATGCTTCCAAAGAAGATGAAGAAGAGAAAAAAATAGACGAAAAAGAATAATATCTTCTTAAAGTTAATAACGTTTAAGTTGATTGTTTTATAAAGTAAAAGCCCTGCTAGTTCAATAATTAGCAGGGCTTTTACTTTATAACACGAAATGAGTTTAGTCTAGTACGGCGGATTTTAATATTGATTCCAATTCAAATTGAAGGTCTCTCTTAGCCACTGAAGGTGCGTACGTAAATCCTTCGAGTATTAAATATCTATTGTTTGCCTCATCCCTCACGGCATAGTTAACAAATGGCCCTGCTTGAAATTCATCCTTAACCTCCCAAGTACCTTTTGTTTCATAAGCTTGCTTTCCATTAATCTCGGTAGTGAATAGATAAGGAGCGTAAGCGGCTTCGGTAATAAAACGACCTTCATCTTCAATTGGAAGATGTTTCCCGCCAATCGAATCCCTCATTCTTATAATATCTCCAACGGTAGTGCTATCCTTGTGAATCATACCTATGGGTACTTCATAAATAATAATGTTGGTGCTTCCCGATTTTAACTGTTTTCGAATCCAATAAAACTCATCGGTGGCCTTAGCGATATGATATGCCGACGGAATTTTAAGCGTAACTCCCATCTTTTCTTTTAATGAATCAAGCTTCATTAGTGAGACCGCTGTTCTTCGTTGTCTTTCGGTGATTTCGGAGGCGTGAAAAGCTTCAATTATTTTAATTTGATTTGCCTTTATTAATTCAATTAATCCCTTCTCGGTCTTAGCCGTAATAAAGGCTCCTGTTTGCGGTTTGGAAAACTTGTCTTTAACAATTACAAACTTGTCTTCAGCCCCTAAAGTTACATGTAAGACCAATCTGTACTTTCGGGCAAATCCGGTATATGTTTCTGGTGGCATTTGATTCATTGAAAACAGCGGCTCATCCTGAGGTAGTCCAGCTGTCGGTGCCGCAAAGTAATTTCTAATTTCCTCTCCTACGCTATTATTCCAAAGTTCATTGGACGTAACAACTTGAAGTGTATTGATATTCCCAAGAGATTTTGGTAAAAAAGAAGTGTCTTTTTTACCAGTTTCATTGCATGAATAAACAAAAAATAAGGAGAACAGGGTGAGGTATAATAATTTCATCAAAAAATATTAATAGGAAGTTACCCTTTTAGAATCTTGAGTTTTGTTCCTGGTTTCAATTTAGTACCGCTAATATCGTTCCAATTTTTAATTTTGTCCACAGTAACTCCAGGAAATTTTTGAGAAATACTCCATAATGAGTCTCCGTTTTTTACTGTATAAAAGCGAGTTGAATTATCAGCAATAAGATCCGGTTTGGTTGTCTTTTTTGAAGCCTTTGCTACTCTTTTACGTGGATGAATGGTAAGACGTTGCCCAACTTTAAGATTGTTGCTTCTTAGTCCATTCCAGCGTTTTATTTGAGAGACGGTAACCCCATAGCGAGTCGCTATTTTTCCTAAATAATCACCACTTTTTACCCGATACCGCATTCTATTAGATTCGACTAATAACTCTGGTAAAGGCTTTTCTCTTTTGTTAAACTCCGCCGCCGCATATGCATAAATAGCCTCTTCATTTGATAAAAACTTACCTACTACATCAACAGGCAATCGAAGCATATATTTTTCATTGTTCACAACTGGTATAATCCCGAGTTTGTACGATGGGTTTAAAAACTCTAGTTCGGCCAAATCTAAATTGGCAACTTCCGCTACCTGAGCCAAAGAGATTCTTTTTTGAACGCGAATTGTATCTGTCGCTATATAAGGGATTCTTGGTCCATTGCTTGCAAATCCATGCTCTTCGGCATATTCAAAGATATACATGGTTGCTAAAAAGGCAGGCAAGTACCCTGCTGTTTCACGGGGTAAATTATGTCTAATATTCCAATAGTTTGTTTTGCCGCCAGACCTTCTTATTGCCTTAGCTACATTTCCAGGACCCGAATTATACGCCGCCAAGGCAAGATCCCAATCACCTAAACTAGCATATAAACTTTCTAAGTATTTGCACGCTGCCTCTGTAGCTTTTATAGGGTCGGAACGTTCATCGACATACGAACTCACATCCAATCCAAACATTTTACCCGTACTATACATAAATTGCCAAAGCCCAGTCGCCCCAACCCTTGAAACAGCCCTTGGGTTCAAAGCAGACTCTACAATAGCTAGATACTTCATTTCTAAAGGAAGATTGTATCTGTCTAACTCCTCTTCAAACATTGGGAAATAATAATCGCTTAATGCCATTAGTTTCGCCATTGTCCTTCTTCGATTTTTTAAATATCCTTTTATAACCGATTCCAAAGATGGATTGTATTCTACATTAAATGGGGTTCGAGCATTGAGTTCTTTCAATCGCTCCTTCAAAACTTCCGTAGATAATTCCTCATAGGGTACTGGGCTATAATCTTGATTGCCAACAAGCCCATATACTTCTTCAAACAATTCAGAATTGTATAGTTGTTTCAACCAAAGACTATCGTACTTTCTGGCATTTGCCATATCTTCCAATGCAAACACCATAGTGTCCTTAATCTTGGTCGCTACAACGGTATTTAAAACGTCGTTTGAAATTTGTTGAATTGGAATTGTATCAACAATTTGAATTCTTTTTTTCTGAAGAGAATCAATTTTAACCACCTCTTCTTGTGCACTCAGTATAACACAAGAGAACAACAAAAAAGAGGTAAGTAGTCTAAGGTTCATAAGATTCATAACGTTTGGGGGTGTTAGAAATTTTGCTAAAAATAACTAAATGATTTGAAAAGACAAACATTATTGCCAACTTTCTGTATATCAAATGTTTATAAAAACTTTAGTTTGATATAGCCTTAATACCCGGTAATAATTTTCCTTCAAGCATTTCAAGCATAGCTCCCCCACCTGTAGAAACATAGCTCACTTTATCCGAAAAGCCAAATTGTTTTACTGCAGCAACAGAGTCTCCTCCACCAACCAGAGAAAAACAACCGTTAGTCGTTGCCTTAGCGATGGCTTCACCTAAAGATACAGTTCCTTGAGCAAACTTGGAAAGTTCAAATACTCCCACAGGTCCATTCCATAGTATTGTTTTGGAGTTCAATACGACCTTCTCAAATATTGCATTCGTTTCGGGACCTGCATCTAGCCCCATCCAACCATCTGAAATGTTATTTATTGGCTCTATTTTAGTATTCGCATTCTCCGAAAACGCGTCTGCAACAACCGAATCAACTGGCAAATGAACCTCAACACCTTTCGCCTTTGCCTGTTTTAAAATGTCAAGGGCCAAATCTTGTTTATCGTCTTCAACTAATGAATCACCTATTTTACCTCCTTGTGCCTTAACAAATGTAAAAGCCATTCCACCACCAATAATAAGATGATCAATTTTGTCCAGAATGTTTTCTATGATGGTAATTTTTGAAGAAACCTTTGCCCCCCCAATGATTGCGGTAACCGGTTTAACGCTATTACTAAGCACTTTATTAATGTTTTCTATTTCAGAAGCTAGTAAGAGTCCTAAGCATTTATTGTCTGGGAAGAAATCTGCGATAACCGCTGTAGAGGCATGAGCCCTGTGGGCTGTTCCAAACGCATCGTTCACATAAATATCTCCCAATTTTGAGAGCTTTTCAGCAAATTCACGATCCCCCCTAGTTTCTTCAGAATAATATCTAAGATTTTCTAATAAAAGAATCTCACCAGGCCCACAGTCAGTAACCGCTTCTTCTGCAACTTTCCCGATACAATCTTCAGAAAAATGAATCTTTACACCTATAACATCACTAACACAATCAACAATATTTCTTAAGGAGAATTTCGCCTCATTATCTTTTGGCCGGCCAAGATGTGACATAAGCACACAGCTTCCACCATCCTCAAGTATTTTAATAATGGTAGGTTTTGCCGCTTCGATTCTACTTGTATCGGTCACCTCCATGTTTTCATTTAGCGGTACATTAAAATCAACCCTAATTAGTGCTCTCTTTCCATTAAAATTAAAGTCCTTAACCGTTTTCATATCCTATGTTTTAGTTGCAAATATAGGATTTTTTTGTCCTCAAATTGCTTATTTTCGCTTATGGATTTTTCCGAAGTTATAGGTCAAAAGCATTTAAAATCCCATCTTCACAAGACGGTTGAAAACGGTCGTATTCCTCACGCACAGCTATTTGTTGGAGCTGCAGGAAGCGGTATTTTGCCCATGGCAATTGCTTATGCTCAAGAAGTTTTATGCCAGGCCCATGATAAAGAATCACCTTCGTTTCTTGCTTGTGCAAGTAAGGTGAAAAAGCTTGCACATCCTGATTTGCATTTCGTTTATCCTGTGAACACGAATGATGTTATCAAAAAAAACGCGGTTTCTGCTAATTTTACGAAAGAATGGAGAAGTTTCGTTTTAAATAATCCCTATGCGTCACTTTTTGAATGGTTGCAATATTTAGGCATTGAAAACAAGCAGGGGAATATAAGTGTCTACGAAGCTCAAGATCTGCTAAAAACCCTTGCCTTAAAATCATATGAAGGCGGCTACAAAGTGATGATTATTTGGATGGCAGATAAAATGAACACAGAATGTTCAAATAAGATCCTAAAAATTGTAGAAGAGCCACCAAAGAATACACTTTTACTTCTTCTAACTGAAGCTGAAGAAAATATCATTTCAACAATAAGGTCGAGGTGTCAAAAGCTTGATTTTGCTCTGCTTTCTGAAGAGGATATAGCTTCTAGATTAATTAAAAACCATGCTGTATCAGAACCAAACGCTAAGAAAATTAGTCGTAAAGCAGGAGGTGATTTGAATAAGGCCTTACACATACTTAATAATGATAGTGACGATATAATTTTTGAAGAATGGTTTATTTCTTGGGTTCGCACAGCCTTTAAGGCCAAAGGAAATAAAGGGGCGATAAACGAACTGTTACACTGGAGCGAAAACATAGCTTCTAAAGGAAGGGAAACTCAAAAGAAATTTATCTCCTATTGTATTGAATTATTTCGGCAAGCATTGCTGAAAAATTACAAAGCCGATAGTTTGTTGTTTTTTGAATCTAAAGACACCAAATTCTCAATAGAAAAATTTGCTCCCTTTATTCATCAAAATAATATTTTTGAAATTACTTCTGCTCTTGAAGATGCTGCATACCATGTCGAACGAAATGGAAATGGTAAAATAATTTTTACAGACTTATCTATCCAACTTACTCGACTCATCCATAAAAAAGAGTTGGCATAGACAACAATTATTATAAAACAAACGCCAATCAATTCTGTTTATTGATTTGCTCACTGATTAGAGCTGATTTAAGAGCGTTTTTGTGTTTTCTCTCTAAAAGACTTAAGACTAAATGAAAACACGTTTTAGCGGAGTTCTGAGCGCTTATATGCTCTTTTTATAACAATATATGTGGGATGAATACTCTTTTGAATTCAATGCTGATATATTTGACCACAATCCAATAAGCAGTGCTTTAATTGAAAATAATTTTCCTGTCTTATATTTTTCCGAAAGCAGACTAACATAAAATGAATCAAAAATCATTGGTTTGGTTTTTACAAGTGTCATTGAAGAAGAAAAAATGTTAGCCATTGCCGTTTTTGAAAAATGCCAAAGGTGTCTTGGAGTGTCATAAGCGGCCCAATAGTTCTTATAATAATTTGCGTCAAAAGATTTGAAATTCGGAACAGCAACAATAAGGGTGCCTCCAGGTTTAATAAGGGCTTCTATTTTTTGGATTATCACTTCTAAATCGGGCAAATGTTCGAGAACATGCCATAATGTAACTACATCGAAAGTTTGCCCAGACAGCTTGTCTATGGTTTCATATATTTCAATGTTTTTTTGCTTTGCTAAATTACTGGCGCCATCATTTGGTTCAACACCTTTCACATCCCAATCATTGTCCTTTGCCAGTTTTAAAAAATCACCTGTTCCCGCTCCAATATCCAAAAGTAATCCAGGTGAACCATTTAGGGTCAATATCAACCTTAGCTTTAAAGCCAGTGAGTATTTCTTTACATTTTGATACATCGAGGCCATAAAACCTGCCTTAGAATCTGTATGTGAAATATAGGCATCGCTCTCGTAATATTTTGCCAAATCTTCCGCCTTAGGTTGCGGCGAAGTAATTAGCATATCTCTTTTGGTGTCAATCAATAAATCAAAAGGTTCTCCCGTTACCAGAAAGTCTTTTGTTGTGATTTTTAAATTTTTTTGATGATTTTTCAAAGTATCCAAGGAATTGTTCCACGTGGAACATTTTGTTTAACGTCCCATATAAACGAGCAAAACTGAAATATCATTAGGAGAAACCCCACTGATTCTTGATGCTTGTGATATGGTTACTGGTTGAATTGCTGTTAATTTCTCTCTAGCCTCATACGAGAGAGATTTCAATTTTGTATAATCAAACCCTGCAGGGATCTTCAGGCCCTCTAGTCGGTTTAACTTGTCTGCATTATTTTTTTCTTTATTGATATAGCCTGCGTACTTAACTTGTATTTCGGTTTGTTGTAGCACGTCGTAATCCAAAGCATTATCAGTTACAAATTGTTCTACCGTATCAATTTTACGCATATCATCCATAGTGATATTAGGCCGAGAAAATGGCTTAAACATTTTATCACTCTGACCAACCAAAGCTGATTCTTTAGACTCTAAAATCGGATTAATTATTTCTGGCTTAACACTAGTATTCTTAAAAAAGCTAACGAAAGCATCAGATTTACTTTGCTTGATTTCCATCTTCTTCATACGTTCATCACTCGCTAAACCCAATTTATGTGCCATTGGAGTTAATCTGAAATCGGCATTATCTTGACGTAACAAGGTTCTATATTCAGCTCTAGAAGTAAACATCCTATAAGGCTCTTCAGTTCCCTTCGTGATTAAGTCATCAATTAAAACTCCTATATACGCCTCATTCCTTTTAATGATAAACGGGGCCTCTTCCTGGACTTTTAAATGTGCGTTTATTCCGGCCATTAAGCCTTGAGATCCTGCTTCTTCATATCCAGTCGTTCCATTAATTTGTCCTGCAAAAAACAAACCTGAAACCAGCTTTGTTTCTAGACTATGTTTTAACTGAGTAGGCGGAAAGTAATCGTATTCTATAGCATAACCCGGTCTAAAAAACTTTACATTTTCGAAGCCTACAACTTTTCTTAAAGCCTTGGCCTGGATATCCTCAGGTAAGGACGTAGAAAATCCATTTACATAGTATTCTACTGTATCCCATCCTTCTGGCTCAATGAACATTTGATGCCTCTCCTTATCAGCAAAACGACCAATTTTTTCTTCTATAGAAGGACAATAACGTGGTCCTATACTATCTATGGCTCCATTGAACATTGGAGATCGATCAAAGCCTTCTTTTAATATATCATGCACCAACGGACTAGTATGTGTCATATGACATGGCCGTTGCGTCTTCAAAGGCGCAGTTACATCAGAATATGAAAACTTCTCAGGGACATCATCTCCAGGTTGTATTATCATTTTGGAGAAATCCAATGATCTGCCATCCACACGTGGAGGAGTTCCCGTCTTCATCCTTCCCGATTCAAAACCGAGATCTACTAGTTCTTTTGTTATTCCCGTAGAAGCAGATTCACCCGCGCGCCCTCCTCCAAACTGTTTGTCACCAATATGAATTAATCCATTCAAGAAAGTACCGTTTGTTAAGATTACCGTTTTAGCCCGGATCTTTAATCCTAATGAACTTCTCACACCTACAACTTTCTCTCCTTCTACTATAAGTCCGACTACCATCTCCTGATAAAAATCTAGATTTGGTGTTTGTTCAAGCATTGTTCTCCAGGTTTCAGAGAAACGCATACGGTCACTTTGAACCCTAGGACTCCACATTGCTGGACCCTTAGATTTATTTAGCATCTTGAATTGAATCGCAGATTTATCCGAGATTATACCACTATAGCCGCCCAAGGCGTCAATCTCTCGTACAATTTGTCCTTTAGCAATTCCCCCCATGGCAGGATTACAGGACATCTGCCCAATATTCTGAAGATTCATTGTAATTAGTAGCGTGCTCGAGCCGAGATTTGCGGCCGCAGCGGCAGCCTCAGAACCAGCATGTCCTGCGCCAACTACTATAACATCATATTCATTTTCAAACATAATTCGTGATTGTTCCACGTGGAACAATGTGTTAAATTTTTAGCGTGCAAATATAAGCTAAATAACTTGAATTCAGTCATTTAGGCGCTAATAAATTGACGTTCAACTAACTAGATGAAATTTCTTTGTTTCAATGCCTCATTCTCCTTTAGCCTCATCTCCTTTGATGCAGTTTCAGTTTTGTCCTTGTAGCCACAATAGTGCAGAATTCCATGGATAATAACTCGATGCAGTTCATCATTGAATTCAGAATCAAAACTAATTGCATTCTCGGCCACTCTTTCTACGGAAATATAAATCTCACCATGAATCTGCTTACCAAGCGAATAATCAAAACTAATTATATCAGTAAGTGTATCATGATCAAGAAATTCTTTATTGATATTCAGTAGAAATTCATCATCACAGAGTACATAACTTATCTCCCCTTCAGCATAACCCTCTGCTATTATAATATCCCCAATCCATTTGGAGATATCAACTTCAGAGTTCAACTTAAATTCAGTCTGGTATGAAAAATCAATCATTCTTACTCTTAAAATAGGTCTGTACTTTCTGTTTGTATTCTTGCCTCAAAGGTAGGGCCTCTCTATTTAAAATCTCAGTTGTATTGAAGTACTTTTTAATATCCTCTGGAGATAACTGAAGCT
>RCND010001546.1_pt1 | contig 13070 bp, 10 predicted proteins | sample 2041351 | NCBI WGS metagenome assembly RCND01 (sample SAMN09708230, study PRJNA481090) | Marine sediment metagenome, whole genome shotgun sequencing project. | biome: marine sediment; feature: ocean; material: sediment; isolation source: Sewage treatment plant 12B marine sediment (STP12B) ...
TGAACTTCCCTGATTAGAGTTGACCGTTTTTTACATTTTACATTTTGTATTTTAGATTTCACCTTCACACCGAAAAACACCCCTAAAGTCCCCTCAAGGGGAAAATTGATGCTAAAGTTCACATTTTCAAAGTTTTAAAGAATTAAGTTTCACACTTTAAATTTTTTACTTCTTACATTACTTCTTACAAACTTCCTGCTTCCTGCTTCCTGCTTCCCGCCTTTCACTTTTCACTTTTCTCTTTTCTCTTTTCACTCTTCACTCCTAACCCTTCACTAAATAAATTCACTCTACATTTGTAGAATTAAAATATTTACTCTATGTTTGTAGAGTCAATTCTAATACTGTAGAGCAATATGCAACTTACAAATGCCGAAGAACAACTAATGCAAATCCTCTGGAAACAGGAACGAGCCTTTATGAAGGACCTTATAGATGCCTATGAAGACCCAAAGCCAGCTACTACCACGATAGCAACCTTACTTAAACGAATGCAAGACAAAAATTTTGTAGATTACATTCAATATGGAAGATCGAGAGAGTATTTTCCTATGGTAAAAAAGAAAGACTATTTTTCCAAGCACGTCAATGGACTCATTAAGAACTTTTTTAACGACAGCCCTTCGCAGTTCGCTTCTTTCTTTACTGAAGAAACCAATCTTTCGAAAAAAGAGCTTCAAGAATTAAAAAGTATTATCGATACAGAAATCAAAAAGAAGTAATCATGGAACTGTATATTTTAAAATCTTCGGCCTGTCTATTAATTCTATTTTCCTTCTATAAGTTCTTTTTGGAAAAAGAAAGCATGCATACATTTAAACGGTTTTATTTATTGGGATCTCTGGTTGTTGCAATAATTATTCCTTGGATCACTTTTATAAGTTATGTAGACGTTTCCGAAACTTTTTCAAATTCTTTTGTTGTTGAAAACACTGGAGCAATTGCTTCGGAAACAGAAGGAACAACAAACTATTTCTCAACTATTTTATGGACATTTTATGGAATTGGAGTGGCAATTTTTAGCTATAAGTTTTTCAGAAATCTAACGAACCTCATTGTCAAAATAAGACGTAATCCGAAGCTTAAGCTAAGTCGTATTACGAATGTTTTATTGAGTAAAGAGGTGACTCCACATACATTTTTTAGCTATATTTTCCTGAACAAACAACGCTTTGAATCTAATGAAATCCCTGCGGAAGTACTCCTGCACGAAAAAATGCATGCGATTCAAAAACACAGCATTGATGTCTTGTTTATAGAGCTTGTTCAAGTTGTTTTCTGGTTTAATCCGCTAGTTTATATGCTGAAGCATGCTATGAAACTAAATCACGAATTTCTAGCCGACCAAGCCGTTATTAATAATGGCATTGCCCCTACTAATTATCAAAATTTACTATTGGAGTTCTCATCAAACGCCGCGCCTCAATTGGCAAACTCTATTAATTATTCATCAATTAAAAAACGAATTACCATTATGAAAACAGAAACATCAAAAAGAAGCACTTTGCTTAGAACATTAGTATTAATGCCATTACTGGCGCTTTTGATTTTCGGATTTAGCTCAAGAGAAGTTATTCAGAAAGAAGCACCCGTTCCAACCCTTATTTCTAATCCGGAGCAAGCTAGTCCGAAACAGCTTGCAGCCTACAATAAGATGGCCTCTTTTTGGAACCAGAGATTTACTGAAACGAATAAACGAATCATTCCTTTAACCGAGCTAAATAAACTAGAGACTATTTATCGCAGAATGAGTTCAGAACAAAAAAGTGAAGCTCAACCCTTTCCGAAGTGTGATCCTCCAAAACAAGAAGGACAAGAAAAGGCAACGTCAGCACAGGTTAAGGAGTACAACAAACTGGCAAAGAAGTACAATACAATGGACAAGGAGAATATGTTCATAAAGAAAAACGACGTAGAGCGGTTAACATATCTATATGACCTAATGTCTGCTAAGCAAAGAAAAAACGCTGAGCCTTTTCCAAAATTACCAGCTCCTCCGAAGGTGCCTAAAGCACCAAAATCTGTAAAGCCTGTAAAGCCTGTAAAGCCAAAAGTAGCACAGCCGGTAAAAACTGTAAAGGCCATAAAACCTGTAAAAGCGCCAAAGGCTCCTAAATCAGTTAAGGTTGTGAAAGGAGTAAACGATTTGGATTCAAACGTGCCACCTCCGCCTCCACCGCCGCCAGTTGTGAGCGAAGAGCCTCTCGACCACATTGTTAGAATGGCCTACGAGAATGCAGCCTTCTTCTATGAAGGTAAAAGGATTTCATCAGACAAAGCCATAGACATATTCAAAAAAAATAAAAACTTGAATATTGAAACAGAAAAGTTCAAAAACAGCAATCCAATCGTGAAAATCACCAAAGAAGGGGTTACAATTAAAAAGTAACTCCAAACAAACTAATTACAAAAAGCCTCGAAATATCGGGGTTTTTTTGTAACATTTAATGAGATACAACGTTCTAACAGTCTGTCAATCAAAAACAATCAATCTATGTTACAACGCTTTTTTATTTTCTGCTCTGGTGGCGATACCAAAATTTTAGAAGAATGCTCCCCTGGAGAACAAACCAAATTCGCCGGTATTGGTGCGACCGTTTTTTTTACAGCAGTCATGGCTACAATTGCCGCTGCCTATGCCCTTTATACTGTATTTGACAACTATATCACTGCGATTTTCTTTGGACTAATTTGGGGTCTACTCATTTTCAATTTAGATAGATTTATTGTTTCTACAATTAAAAAAAGAGACAGCTTTTTTGATGAATTATTACAGGCGTCTCCTCGGATTCTACTAGCGATAATTATTGCCATTGTGATTGCAAAACCTCTTGAAATGAAAATTTTTGAAAAAGAGATCAATCAGGTGTTGCTTGAAGAAAAGAACACTATGACCCTAGAAAACAAGGATCAGTTGGCGCTTCTATATACTCCTTCGATCGAGGCACTAACATCCAATGTAGCATCTCTTAAGAAAGAAATTACTGATAAGGAAATAGAAGTCAACGAACTTTACGACGTTTATATTGGAGAGGCTGAAGGTCGCATAGGCACCGAGCTTTTAGGAAAAGGTCCAGTATATCAAGAAAAAAGAGACAAACACGATGCAGAACTCGTAGCGTTGCAAGAACTGAGAACTACAAATGCAGCAAAAATTACCGAGACAGAGACTCAAATCGCAACTTTATCTGCTGAATATCAAGCCAAGGTCACAGAAACCCAACCAATAATTGACGGCTTCGATGGATTAATGGCTAGGGTAAACGCCTTGGAAAAACTCCCTTGGCTGCCTTCGTTCTTTATATTTATGTTATTTCTGGCGATCGAAACTTCTCCCATATTAGCCAAATTATTATCCCCTAAAGGAGCCTACGATTTAAAATTGGAAGAACAGGAAAGTGCTTTAGCTTCTTGGGTGGTTCAACAAAAAATGCAACGTGAGGTTCTAGTCACTACAGATCGCGATGTGAATAATCGAGTCTATGCAGACATTGCCGAAGAGCAGGAATTGTACGATTACAAACGTAAAAAAGCCCGTGAATTATTACAACTACAGGCAGATGCTTTTTATAAAAAGCAGAAAAGTATACTATAGTCTCTTGGTTAAGTTCGGTTTTCTATTTACTTTCATTGTATAGTAATAGAAAACCGAACTTTTCTTACCTCAATTAATGATCTATAAAAAAATAAGCTCCAAGAATCCTCTTTTAGATTATTTTCATTTTACAGAAAGGTTTTTCTCGTGCAAGATCTTTCCCAATTTAGGCGGAAGTATTCAAGAACTTATAATCGACGATATCACTATCATAAAAGGCATCTCCTTTGACGATAGTGGCATTTCAGATTATTTGGTTAAATATCAATCGGCGGTGCTTTTCCCTTTTCCAAATCGATTGGAAGATGGTCATTATACTTTTGAAGGAAAGCCTTATAAATTTCCATTAAATAATTTAGAAACTAAGAACGCAATTCACGGATTTATAAACGATAAATCGCTTGAAGTCATTCGTATTACAAACAGCACCCTTACACTGCAATTTAATAGTGATGGAGATGAAGCATTTCCATTCAACTATTCGTTCGAAATTAACTTTGTGTTTTCAAAACACCATATTCAGGTTCAATTCATTATCGAGAATGAAGGCGATCATGCCTTTCCTTTTGGTTTGGGTTGGCATCCTTATTTTCAATTAAATAGTTTCGAGGGCAACACACTCGAATTTTCGGCTGATAAAGTATATACTACTACTGAAAGACTTATTCCCAGCGGTTTCGAAGAACACGATAATAGTATTATTGAAATTGAAAAAGCCTCATTAGATACTGCATATCATTTAGTCCGCCCTGAAATAAGGTTACGAACAGCACTCTATGAATTGCAAATGCGGACACCGAAAGATTGCTATTTGCAAATTTATACCCCAGCGGATAAGCAATCAATAGCGATAGAGCCCATGACCTGCATTGCAAATGCCTTTAACAGTGGTATTGGTTTAAAAACCCTCCAACCCGAGGAAAAATATATCTGGGATCTTGATTTAAATATTAGCACTAAAAGCCTCGACAAGGTCTCCCAGTGAAATGATTTTCTTAATTTTGATTGAAATACATTTTTGACAATGATATCAGTTTCCGAAGCAGAAAAAATTGCCCTAGATGAGTATGGAATAACAGCTAAGGCAACAGTATTACCTGGTTACGACGATGAAAACTTTAAGCTCATTTCGACAGCGGGTGAGTCATTTATTCTAAAGATATCAAAACCTGAAGTTGATGCGAAGTATCTCACTTTTCAGAATGAAATCTTGATTCATGTCGCTTCCAAAAACTTAGAATGCCAATCACCACGGGTTATCTATAACTTAGATTATGAATTGTCAAACACCATTATATCAACAGCCGGAGAAAAGCGGGATGTGAGATTGTTGAGTTGGGTTCAAGGAAGATTATGGGCCCATATTAATCCTAAAACGCAATCGTTACGATTTGATCTGGGAGAAAAGGCGGGGAAAATTACAGAAGCCCTGAAGGGTTTTAACAATGAAGTAGCTGAGCGAAGCTCTAATTGGGACCTTGCCGATTCAAGTTGGACATTAGATCATCTAGATCTATTTTCAGAAAAGGAAAAAGAACAGGTGTCCTATTTTCAAAGGCGTTTTTCAGAAATACAACCGATCTATAATAACCTTCCAAAGTCAATTATTCATGGAGACTTTAATGATTATAATATTATTGTTTCTGAAGACCTTAAAGCTCCTAAAATAAACGGATTTATTGATTTTGGAGATGCAGTTCACACGCAAACTATAAACGATCTTGCCATTTTACTAGCCTATGCCATTATGGATGCTCAAGATCCGTTGGAAGCGGCTTTAGACGTGATTAAAGGCTACAATAAGTGCCATCAAATTTCTGAGGGTGAGCTTGATTGTTTGTATTCCTTGGTTGCCATGAGATTGATAACAACAGTAACCAGCTCGGCCCTCCGAAAACTTGAAGACCCTACCAATAAATATCATGTAATAAGTGAAAAACCAGCTTGGAAATTACTTCATAAATGGTTTGCTATAAATGAAGAATTTGCCTGCTATTGTTTCCGTGATGCCTGTGGTTTTAAATCACATCCTTCCGAAGAGACTTTTAAAAAATGGACGGAAACAACCAATCCAAACTTTTCAGATTTGTTCCCTTCCTACTTGTCTTCAGAAGAATCGACCACGGGAAACAAAACAGAAGAAATTGAACTGCTTGATTTAAAAGTCTCCAGTACATGGATGGGAAGTAAAGCAGACTTCAACGATTTAGACCTTTTTCAGTTTAAAATAGACCAACTTCAGAATAAAAACCCTACGAAATTAATTGCAGGTGGCTATTGTGAACCACGTCCGCTTTATACCTCCAGTGCTTATGATAAAGAAGGAAACAATGGCCCAGAAAGTAGAACTTACCATCTAGGTATTGACTTTTGGTTAGCTGAAGGCACTCCTGTTCATGCTATATTTGACGGTGAAATCTTTACAGCAACCAATGATGCTGGATTTAAAGAATACGGCGGGCTTATTATTCTGAAACACAACGAAAACAACCTCACATTTTATACGCTCCACGGACATCTTTCTGTTGCAAGTATTCAGGTATTTAAGGTTGGAGATAAGGTCAAAAAAGGAGATTGTATCGGTCACCTAGGCTCACCTGAAGAAAATGGAGCTTGGGCGCCACATCTTCACTTTCAGTTGATGTTATCTATGCTGGACTTTTCTCTTGATTTTCCTGGAGTTACTTATGCAAATCAGTTGGAAGTATGGAAAAGTATCTGCCCAGACCCCAATCTTTTGTTCAAGAATAAAAACTTAGTTACTCAATATTCACGAGCCGAAGAAGAGTTGATTGCCTTCAGAAAAAACCATTTAGGGAAAAGCTTGAGTCTATCTTATGAAAAACCGTTGCATATTGTTCGGGGGGAAGGTGCTTATTTAATTGACACCGAGGGGAGAAAATATTTAGATACCGTGAATAATGTTGCACATGTAGGTCATGAACACCCTAAGGTAGTAGCTGCAGGGCAAAAGCAAATGGCACTACTAAACACCAACACTCGTTATTTACATGAAGAAATTATTGCCTATTCAGAAGCGCTATTAAAAAAACTCCCAAAGGAATTATCGGTGCTACATATAGTAAATTCAGGTAGTGAGGCGAACGAACTAGCCTTGCGAATGGCAAAGGCCTGCACGGGACAAAGGGATATGCTTGCCATTGAAGTTGGATACCACGGGAATACAAATGCTGTTATCGAGGTGAGTTCATATAAATTTGATGGGAAAGGTGGGAAAGGCAAACCGGCAGACACTCACATTCTCCCATTACCAGACCCATATAGAGGAAGACATATAGGTGAGAATTCGGGAGCAGACTATGCAAATTATGCTAGAAAACATATTCAACATTTAAAAATAGTGGATGAGGAGATTGCTGGTTTTATTAGTGAATGTATAATTAGCTGCGGAGGTCAAATTGTACCCCCAAAAAACTACTTTAAGGCAGTTTATAAGCACGTACGTGAGGCAGGCGGAATATGTATTGCCGATGAAGTGCAAACTGGCTTCGGACGCATGGGAAAGAGCTTTTGGGCATTCGAATTATTTGATGTAATTCCCGATATAGTGACAATGGGAAAACCGGCAGGCAATGGACATCCAATTGCTATTGTAGCTTGTACAAAGGAGGTTGCTGAAAAGTTTTCTAACGGAATGGAATTCTTCAACACCTTTGGAGGAAACCCTGTTTCATGTGCAATTGGACGTACGGTATTGGAGGTTATTGAAGAAGAAAACCTGCAACAGAATGCTTTAGAAGTTGGAGAATTTCTAAAGGCTGAATTGGAGGAACTGCAACTTGAATTTCCAATTATCGGAGATGTACGTGGGGAAGGATTGTTTTTAGGTTTTGAATTGAACACTTCAGAAAAAGAACCTTTGGCCGCACACGCATCATATCTTGCCAATAGAATGAAATCCCTGGGAGTTCTAATGAGTACTGATGGCCCGGATTACAATGTGCTTAAAATAAAACCTCCTATGGTTTTCAGTAAAGAAAATGCAAAGGAACTTATGTATAGACTCAAAACTGTTTTTGCCGAAGATTTTATGATGCATTATTGATGACAGAAATTCTTTTTAAAGATAGTTCTTCACAAAGATTAGTTCATAATGAATATACAATTCCTTCAAATAAAACATATATTTATTCTTTCAATATCACACCAAATTGACTAAAAAATTAAACCTATGAAAAAGTTATTCCTATTACTGTGTTTAGTTATTTCAATAAGCTGTAAATCTCAAGTATCAACCAAAGTTTCAAAAGTAGCTTCAACAACTGAGAAAGAAGATAAAACGGCTATTCTTACTGTCATGAAGTTGCAAGAGAAAGCTTGGAGCGCTAATGACCTTGAGGGATTTATGCAAGGCTATTGGAAAAACGACTCCTTGAAATTCTATGGAAGTAGCGGACTTACGAAAGGCTGGCAGCAGACCTTAGATAATTACAAGAAAGGCTATCCAACAAAGGAACATTCGGGAACATTAAACTTTAAAATCAATGATATTTCCAAAATAGATGAGGGCTCATATTGGGTAATGGGGGAATATTACTTAAAGAGAAGTGTTGGAGATGCAAATGGGGTCTTTATAATTATTTTCAAAAAAATAAAAGGAGTATGGAAGATCGTGGCAGATATGAGTTGTTAACATCAATTTAAAAAATGAAGCATACGAGCATTCCAAAAGTTAGAAAGGCAAGGCTAGAAGACCTTCCCATTTTGCAGCAATTTCAAGTTGGTCTTATTCAAGCCGAATTACCAATGGATGAAACCATTAGGGAAGACACCACAAGCTATTATGATCTACATGAACTAATACAATCACCAGAATCTGATGTTTTTGTCGTTGAACTTGATAATAAAATAGTTGCATCTGGCTACGCCAAAATTATGGAAGACCGACCCTATCTAAAACATGATAAGCAAGGCTATTTAGGTTTTATGTTCGTGCCTGAAGACTTTCGTGGGCGCGGATTTAATAAGCTCATTCTCGAAACACTTATGAGTTGGTGCAAAGAACGTGGTATTTTTGAAATCCGACTAGACGTATATGATGTGAATCAGGCGGCTCTTCGAGCCTATGAAAAAGCAGGATTCAAGAAACACCTTATCAATATGCGTATGAATATCAAAAATTTGGATATTTAAAAATGCCCTTCAAAAAGAAAGGATGCTGAGAAGCATCCTTTCATCAATTAAATTTTTTATGCACTTATTTTGTCAATCCAGACACTATGGTATATATATAATCTCCGTGAACTCCGGTGAAATATTTTGCCATCTTTTCACCTCTTTCTTTACGGGCATTTTCATCCGGCCATGCAGCTTTGGCTAACTCATTACTTCTATCCTGGCTTTTTTCAATATCGCCCATAGATTCAACATAATAGGCTTCCGTAAACTCAGTTTTGTTCGCACCCCAGGCGTGTACATTTGGATAGTAGGCCTTTATATATTCGTTTTTATTAATTGTTTTTTCGACTCCTTCCATGCGAAGTTCGTTAAATTCCTCTAGTGAACCGTCTTCAGGAAATGCAAAATGACTTTTTCGAACATACATTATATAATCTTTTGTTGTATCTCCTGGTAATTTAGCACCGTCTAAAGGTGCATATATTTCATCTGAATGCTCACCTGCATAATATGCATTTTGCTTTTTGAGGAAGGCCTTTCTGGCATTTTCATTAGGCCAGGCAGCTTTTTCAAGTTCCTCGCTTCTATCGGCTGCTTTGTCTATATCCTCCCAGGATGCATAGGTAGCTACATTAAGTAATTCCGAATTATCCGCAGTATAACGATGCAAATAAACAGTGGCGCCCATAATATACTCGTTCTTCATGGTCACTTTGTCCAGATACTCCTTCTCGACGGCTTCCCATTCATCTTGATCAAAATCTTCATAATCCATATTCCAATGAAGGGTTGTAGCCACGACATAGGCTGGTCGTGCAGGCGCATCCTGTGCAAAGGCTGAAAAAGTGTTAGATAATAAGACTAGTGTAAATAATAGTGTAAAAAATTGGTTGGTTGTTTTCATAATTCTTAAAAGTTTAGTTAGTATAATGGTTATTATTGAATACTAAGTTAGAGATTCAGTACGTACTGAATCAAATTTTAAGGTTAAGAACTATGAACTGAGGGTTAGAATAATTATAAATATACTAATTTTTTTATAATAACTTGTTTTTCAAATATTCAGATGATGAGACCTTTTATTTTTTCATCCAGAATAAAATCTAAATTAATTTATAATAGTAATGGTAGAATTGTCTTTGCTATTGCTAATTTTTTAATACTTTTCAAATAAATTCTTGAAGAAGCTAAAATTTTAGGTTGAATTTATAAAGTCGAATCGAAACATTTAAGTCCTGAAAACAAATACCGTTATGAAATTAGTAAATCACTTCTGCGCAATCCTTGTGCTCGTAATTTTCACGAATTGCACAAGTACAAAGCAAATTGTTAGTCCGACTATTGAGAAATCGACCTTCCAAAAACTAGCTGCAATCCCAAATGTTGTAAGCATTGAAAAGAGAGAAGCAGTAGGTCATTTTGATAAGAATTTTGAAATTTGGTTTGAACAACCCATTGATCATAGCAACCCATCGAAAGGGAGTTTTAGACAACGTGTATTTTTAGGTTTTGAAAATCCATCAGAACCTGTTTTTGTTGAACTAAGAGGTTATAACATAGGTAGTGAAAAAGCGGGAGAACTGGCCAACCATTACGAAGCAAATCAATTGACAATTGAACATCGTTATTTTAAGGATTCAAGCCCAAAGGAGATTGATTGGAATACGCTCACCATAGAAAATGCCGCTAAAGACCAAGCGATTATTATTGATGCGATTCGAAATAGTTTATATCCGAATGCTAAGTTTATTTCAACTGGAATTTCGAAAGGTTGCCAGACTGTAATGGCACATCTCAGTTATTTTCCAGAGAATGTAGATGCCTGCGTCTGTTATGTTGGTCCATTAAACTATCAAAGAGAAGATCCCAGAGTTTATGAATTTCTAGCGAATGTAAGCAACGAAGCTGACCGTAAAAAAGTTAAGGATTTTCAGGAATTATGTTTTGAGAATAGATCGGAGCTTCTAGAAATTATGAAAGAAACCGCCGAGCGTGATAAGTTAAGTTGGGAATTTGGGGTTGAGAAAGCACTGGATTATACAATTTTAGAATATTCGTTCGCCTTTTGGCAATGGGGAACAGACATAGATAGCATTCCTTCTGGAGGCGCTTCAGTGCAGGAAATTTATAAACATCTTATCGATGTTGTAGGGTATGGTTTTTTTGAAACTTCGTCGGTTGAAGGATTGCAACCCTATTTTTGGGCTGCTTTAACCGAACAAGGAATTTATGGATATCAAACTGCCCCTTTCAAAAAATATTTTGGAACTGACGAAGTATTAGGATTTGAATGGGCATTCCCAGAAGGCATTTCAAAAAAATACAACTTAGAATCTATGCAAAGGATAAAATCGTTCCTAGATACTTCGGCCAAAAAAATGATCTTCATATATGGAGAATACGATGCCTGGAGCTCTACAGCGGTTGAATTAACCGACAATGCTTCTCAAAGAGAAATGTACAAATTTGTCCAACCGAAAGGTGATCATAGAACCAGAATTAAAAGTTTTAATAATGAAAAACAAACTGAAATTTATACAATAATCGATCGTTGGATGGCAGAAGAATGAAACAAGACCGCTTCGTTGAAAGAAACAAGATCGCTTCGCTGTAAGAAAAAAGACTCAAGAAACAAGACTCATTTTGTTTTGGGTTTTGGGTTTTGGGTCTTGGGTCTTGGGTCTTGGGTCTTGGGTCTTGGGTCTTGGGTCTTGGGTCTTGGGTCTAAAAGTCTTGATTCAGCTCACTATGTCTAAAGCAGAGTCTCGTGAATTCTAACGCTTAAAATCTCTCGGGACTAAACCGTTCTATTGATAATGAAGGCTGCTTCTTGGCAATGATTTCCGAAATAATTTTTCCAGTACCAGGACCCAAACTCCATCCCATCATGGCGTGACCTGTGGCAATCGTTATGTTTTTATGTTTTTTTAATTTTCCAATAAACGGAACTCCGTCCGGTGAAACTGGTCTAAAACCAAATGTAGCCTTGCTTTTTTCTTCAGAAGAAAATTCCAAATTATTATAAAAGCGTTGTGCTGCTTTCGCAATTGCTTCAACCCTTTCTTTTCTTATAGTTTCATCTAGTCCGGCAATTTCCATAGTTCCTGCAAATCTTGTAAAACCTGACATTGGTGTCACCGCTGCATTGGCTTCCATAATTATAGTTGGATGCTTTATTCCTGTGGGCTTATCCGTATTAATACAATATCCTTTTCCAGCTTGAACAGGAAGGTAAATCCCTAGTTTCTTCGCAATACTTTCGCTCCAAGAACCTGTAGCAATTACAACTTCATCCGTTACATAACTACCCAAAGAAGTAGTGATTTCCACTTTGTCTTCCCTTGATATTATATTCAAAACTTCCTCATTGGTGCTTAATTTCACTCCATTTTTCTGAAGGTAATCCTTCATTGCATCCATAAATAGTTTAGGTGTTGTATGCGAATCACTATGGTAATGAAAAGCCCCTTCAGCAATTAAATTAGGCTCCAAAACCGCCAATGTTTTTTGGTCTAAATATTCAATCTGAAGTCCCATTTTTGACGCTCTAGCAACAACTTCTTCTTCATGATGTCTTGAAGTTTCTGTCTGAAACGCCATTATTAAACCTTTGTGTTCTAAATGAAAATCAACATCACCCGAAGCATAAATTTCTTTAAACAAACTCTGGCTTAACAAGGTTAGATCAAGAATAGACTGTGCACTTGTCTCCACATTTTTCTTTGAACAAGACTTCTGAAAGAGCCAAGCCCATTTTAAAAAGTCCTTGTTAAGGCGTGGCTTCATATAGAACGGGCTCGACGAATCGAACATATACTTAATCCCTTGAGCAAGTCTCCCTGGTGCCGCCAAAGGAATTAAATGAGAAGGTGAGATATAACCGGCATTTACATAAGAGGCTCCGCTCGAGATATTGGTTTTATCGATAACAGTTACCTCAAACCCCTCTTTCAAAAGAAAGTAAGCCGAGCTTAAACCTATAATTCCGCCACCGATAATTGTTATCTTTTTCAATGTGCTAATGTGTTAATGTTCTAATGTTCTAATGAAACAATGGGTTAATGAGATAATGATCAATTTCTGGTAGTGCTTTTTCTTGCTTTTGAAACTATTTTTACAATTTCGAGAGTCTCTTCTAACAACGGTGTTAATAATTCTTCCGAGGCTAGATTAGCGTCTTTTAAAACTTCTAGCCAGAATAATGTTTCATCTGCTTCTTCTACAACTATAGACATCTTTGAATAAAACTCTTTTTGTGAACGAGAAACACAAGCTGCCCGATAATTAGCAGCGGTAGATGTCGCTGAACGAATTAATTGTCTTCCAATAACCCTAG
>RCND010001547.1_pt1 | contig 13070 bp, 10 predicted proteins | sample 2041351 | NCBI WGS metagenome assembly RCND01 (sample SAMN09708230, study PRJNA481090) | Marine sediment metagenome, whole genome shotgun sequencing project. | biome: marine sediment; feature: ocean; material: sediment; isolation source: Sewage treatment plant 12B marine sediment (STP12B) ...
GCCGCAGCTTCTGGTGTGATCGACGGCAATGAGGGGCGGTTGGGCAAGACGCTTTGGACCGATGCAAAGGAGGGCGAAAAGCTGCGCCTTATCGGTCACTGGGACGGTGAGGAAGAGGCCCGCTGGATTGGCGACGAGCTTGAATCGCTACAGCGTGGCACGCGGGGATTGCGCAAATTCTCGCTTGATCACATGGCTATCCTTGTGCGCGCGTCCCACCAGATGCGCGCGTTCGAGGACCGCTTCCTGACCATCGGCCTGCCGTACCGCGTCATTGGGGGCCCACGCTTCTATGAGCGGATGGAGATACGCGATTCGATGGCCTATTTCCGCATTGTGACCTCGCCGGACGACGATCTGGCGTTCGAGCGGATTGCAAACACGCCAAAGCGAGGGCTTGGCAAAGTGGCGATGCAGAAAATCCAAGGATCTGCGCGGGCGCATGGCACAAATCTGGTTGAAGGTGCGCGCAGATTGCTGGACGAAAAGGGCATTGGCGGGAAGGGGGCGACCGAGCTTCGCATCTTGATCGAAGGGATCGACCGCTGGTCGTCCAAGCTGCATGGCCCCCGCATTGAGGCAAATCACGACAGCGTGCTGGACGATGGCGGCCCTGTTCGGATGGAGTTTGGCCCGCCTGAGATAAGCCATGTGGAGCTGGCCGAGATCATCCTCGACGAGAGCGGCTACACTGGCATGTGGCAGAACGACAAAACGCCCGAAGCGCCGGGGCGGTTGGAAAACGTCAAGGAACTGGTCAAGGCACTGGATCAATTCGAGAATCTGCAAGGGTTCTTGGAACATGTCAGCCTGATCATGGACAATGAGAAAGAAAACGAGGGCGAGAAGGTCAGCATCATGACGCTGCACGCGGCCAAGGGGCTGGAATTCCCTGCCGTGTTCCTGCCCGGTTGGGAGGACGGTCTATTTCCTTCGCAACGCTCCATGGACGAGAGCGGGCAGAAGGGTTTGGAGGAAGAGCGGCGGCTTGCCTATGTGGGCATCACGCGGGCGGAGGAGCTTTGCACGATATCCTTTGCTGCCAACCGCTTTGTCTTTGGTCAGTGGCTAAACGCATTACCCTCGCGGTTCATTGACGAGTTGCCAGAGGGGCATGTGGAGGTCCTCACTCCGCCAGGTCTTTATGGTGGCAGTTTCGGCGCGGCGATGCCCAAAAGCACCCTGCATGAGGCGGCCGCAGAAGCGAACGTCTACAACTCGCCGGGCTGGCGGCGTTTGCAATCGCGGGCAGGCAATCGAGGGCTCAGTCAGCCGTCCGAGACCAAGAACATGACGATCGACATGACGGCCAACAGTAGTTTCACGATGGGGGAGCGGGTTTTTCACCAGAAGTTTGGCTATGGTGCCATCATCGGCATTGAAGGCGACAAGTTGGAAGTGGCGTTCGAGAAGGCGGGCGACAAGAAGGTCGTCGCTCGCTTTTTGACTGCCGCCGATGATGTGCCGTTCTAGACGCGGGCGCTCAAGAGGGCGCGGCGCGGGTGCTGTCGATGATGCGGCAGGTGTATAGCCCGTCTTCGATTGCCTTGGCGCGCAGGTCTGCTTGAAGTTTGAGCAGATGCTTCATGCTGCTGACGAAACAATTTGTGAGGGCGGCATCAACGGCACCCTGAGGGGTGTCTCTGCGCGTGGCCCAGCCCATGGCGCTGTTTCCCGAGAGTGCAAAGGCGCGAAATCCCTCCGTTCTGCTTTGATAGATACGGAATTTATCGGCAGCATAGGCGCTCATGGTAATGTCGGGGATGTTTTTGGTGTCCATGTCCTGCGGGTAGACCACTCCGGCGAGGGTGCAGCTGTCAGTGCTCGCGTATTCCTCGCAGATGCGTTTTGCGTGCTCCATCGCGTCTCGCATGCGGTGCGCGCCAGTGAATGAGCCCCATCCGCTGCCTCCGGTCTCAATATACATAGCACCAAAATAGGGCCGCTCTGTGGTGAATTTTTCTAATCCGGCGCGCTGGCTGGTGGTCAGGTCGCCCAAATTCTCCACGCGCGTTTCCGTATGGTCGCTGAACAGCAAAATTTCTGCCTGTGCTGGCAGGCTCAACGCTGTCCAGAGAATGACTGCTATTGTGAGGTATTTCATCTGTCTTCTCCGCCTGCTGCTTCCCTCAAAGTTGAAAGAGCAAAGCGGCAACAGTTTGACAGATTTAGGCCGTTAATCCGGCAATATTGCGTACGGCAAACATTTTGGTAAACAAAACGGCGCCCCCGGGGAGGCGGGGACGCCGTCTTATAAGCTGCATCCCTCAATCGGGAGGAACGGGGACACATCTTTTGCAGCGCGGGGTCGTCGGGGAGGCGAGACACAGCCGCGTTGCATATTCACCTGCGGCCCAATGGGAGGATCGGACCGCAGGGAATTCGGATTTACTTGACCATTTCGGCGGCTTCTTTCGACAGGCGGCGGAAGTCTGCGCGGCTCATGCCCAGATCGGTCAGATCGCGGGAAGTCATGGTACACAGCTCGTTGTACGTCTGGCGGTATGCCTTGCGCTGGCGCATTTTGACCGCGATTGCATTGAATAATGCTGCGATGCGGCTAGGCTGTGTGGATACGGCTACGTTGGTGTCTGTGAAGTATGTCATGTTCATTCTTTCATTTCGTCTGCGTCTTGTTGTGAGCAGTAATTAAGTGTTTGGGGCCTGCGTTCAAGAAGCGATGCTGCATTGCGGCTATGCGTTTTTTGCATACGAGACGTTTGGCCAACCCGCTGATGAACATAAATAAAAAGTCAAGTACCGCTCACGCAGCTGTGATGTTTTCTATGCAGGGAGCGGGCAAAAAAATGGCGACGACATCTGGGAGGAGATGCCGCCGCCTAAGGTGAAAGGGAAGCCTCGGGAGGAGGTAAGGACCCTTTCGGTATTCAAGAAAACCATCGGGAGGATTGTTTTCGTAGTAAGGGATAGCAATTTTTGCTGCAACTGCACAATCGTTTCTTTTGCATTTCTGCTATGCAGCAAACGCATACGCCGTGACGCCTGATGTTTGAGCAGATCGGTTGGTTTTTTGAGCGCTATTATAACGCAGGGCTGCGGCCTTGCGGTTTTGGCTCAATCTGCGATGTCAGAGCGGAACAATAGGAGAAGCACCATGTCCCTGACCAAAGATGACGTCATAGCAGCCCTTGAACGTATTAATCTGCCGGATGGGCGCAGTCTGGTAGCACATGATCTGCTGCGTGCGCTGACAGTCGAGGGCAGTGTGGTGCGCTTCGTGATCGAGGCCCCGAGTGCGGAGGTCGCAAAGGCGATGGGACCACTGCGCGACGCAGCAGAGAAGGTCGTCAAGGAATTGCCCGGTGTGACGCAGGCCACAGTCGCGTTGACGGCGCATGGCCCCGCAGCCAAGCCTGCCGCCCCGCCCAGCCTCAAGATTGGCGGCCACCCCAAGCCTCAAGACGGACCGACCAAGCCAAGCGGTGTGCAACGGATCATCGCCATCGGCTCCGGCAAGGGCGGCGTGGGCAAATCCACCGTCAGCACGAACCTTGCCGTGGCATTGGCCAAACAGGGCCGCAAGGTTGGCCTGCTGGATGCCGATATCTATGGCCCCAGTATTCCGCGGATGATGGGTGTGAACAAACGCCCCGCCAGCCCCGATGGCAAGACGATCATTCCGCTCAAGGCGCATGGCGTCACGCTGATGTCGATCGGCTTTATGATGGAAGAGGGTAAGGCCACAATCTGGCGTGGCCCGATGCTCATGGGTGCGTTGCAGCAGATGTTGGGGCAGGTGGAATGGGGCGAGCTTGATGTACTGCTGGTCGATCTGCCACCGGGTACCGGCGATGTGCAGCTGACGCTTTGTACTAAGTCAGAGCTGACGGGGGCCATTGTGGTGAGCACGCCGCAGGATGTGGCGCTCATCGATGCACGCAAGGCGTTGGATATGTTCGCAACGCTGAAAACGCCCGTTCTCGGACTAATTGAGAATATGTCGATGTTCGTCTGCCCTGATTGCGGGGCCGAGCATGAAATCTTCGGGCAAGGTGGTGTTGCAGCACAGGCAGAGGCCATGGGCGCACCGTTGCTCGGCACGTTGCCTATTGATCTGGAAACGCGGATCGCGGGGGATAACGGGACGCCTGTTGCCGCAGGTGAAGGGCCTATGGCCCAAGCCTACGCGCAGTTAGCTGAAGGGTTGATCAAGGGCGGGATGGCCTGAACTTAGGCGACATTCAGCGGCTCGTCATGGACTTGGCGGGCGTAAAGCGTGGTGAGAATGCTAAAGACCAGCATTCCCTCAGCGATATAGACCGGCATCTCTATCATAAGAGTGTGATGCGGTTTCGTGAGATCGAAATGGGACACTATCCCCATGAGCGCCGTGTTGAACACTGCCAATAGTGCCGCAATAGCCCACAGCGGGCGGGCAAGGGCGAGTGTATACTGCCAACTATCTTTCATGCGGATCGGATGGCCAATCGCTGCAGCAGGCAAGATCAGGCTAAGTCGCAGCGAGAGCCAGACCAATATCAGCTGTGTCACGAATGTCGTAAGTATGATCGACGGCAAGGCGGGGCCTGCAGTGCCCGCTTCGCCATTCAAGCTCGACAGGATGAGCGGTATTGTGAGCACAAGGCCCACGGTGATCTGGACCGTCGTGAGTAGAACCACGCGCCAGAGATAGCTAAGTACAAGTGGCGCAGACAAGGGCATAGGGGCATGCAAACTACTCAGCGTATGTCGGTGCCACAAGATCGCCATTAACGAATAGCTAAAAGCAAGCGCTACCAGCTCCAGCCAGTTTGGGGGGATCGCGTCCAAGGCTCCCTCGTCAGTGCTGGTCGGTATATCGGGGGCAGTCATTGCGATCATCACACTCAGCCCGATCATCAGCACCAAGGCGGGGCCGATGACGGTTAATGTCTTAAGCGGTTGTCTGATAAGTAGGCCAATCGCGTGGCGCAAAAGGCTGAGAGCGGTCATGAGGAAAAACCTGTAAGCGAGTTCTGGTACCCCCTTTTTGAACGGTGAGACAAATTTGCACAAGCAGACTGCACCGATGCCTTTGCGGGTGTGGTCAAAATGGGTCACCTCGGAGGGCAGGGGGTGCCTTATGGGAATTGATGGGTCGCGGCGTGGGAAAGTATGGGCGACAGATCGAATAATGGTCGGTGCTTTTGTATTTCCGGGCTGGATTACGGTCTATTTGTTGGGAATCTTCAAATTCCTGTTCCGATTCGAGGTGAAATTAGGCATTTACAAAAGAACAAACCATGAATACACCCTGTGGATAACTCCTGAGGGGAGTTTTTCTGGGATTTTGTGGGAAATTTTCCCCTGCGCATCTTTGATCTACATATGGGGTCCTGTGTCAAGTCAGGCACAAGGTTTGCCAATAATTTTGAGATTTTCAGTTATTTGATTACTTTTCATGAGGTGCTTTGAGGGCGACTTGTAGTGGAAGTTGAAATTAATTGTAGACGCCCATGAATTCCCATCGTATCCCTTATGTATCGGATGAGAACGAGACTACGGGGCACCAAACGACCCCAAATAAAAAATAAACTCTAGCAGGTTTCATACAGGCCTTCGCTTTCATCAGACCAAGAGATCCGGCGCGCGGGCGAGCAGACATCCCCCCAGGTGGCGCGCGCAGTCGGACTTCCCCACCAAGGTGGGAATAAAGTGGCGGGTTGATCAGTGGCAGCAGATCAATCCGCCCTTTTTATTTTTAGCCCCCGCAAACGTGGTGGCCCCGATTTGCACCCAGAACTGCGGGTGCGCAGGCAGGACGACAAGGCGCAAGATGCGCACAAAGGGACAACACAGTGAGCCGAAGGTTCAGAGGCGAAAGCCAACACAAGGTCGACACGAAGGGGAGGGTATCTATACCCGCCTCTTTTCGGCGTGTGTTGGAAGCCGCTGACCCCAACTGGAAATCCGGTGAGACCCCCGAGCTGGTGATCGTGTATGGTGATCACCGTCGCAGCTACCTTGAATGCTATACTATGGCCGCGATTGAAGAGGTGGACGCCAAGATCGACGCCCTCCCGCGCGGCTCCATGCAGCGCAAAATGCTCCAAGCTTTATTCCACGGCCAATCTTTCCCCACAACTGTGGACGAGACAGGTCGTCTGGTGCTTCCCGCCAAACTGCGCGGCAAGATTGATCTGGACAAAGAGGCCTTCTTTATCGGGATGGGCGATACCTTCCAGATTTGGCGCCCCGAGACATACGACACCGAGGAACGCGCCAAACAGGAAGCATGGCTTGATGAGTTGCCAGAGGACTTTGATCCGATGGAATATCTCGACGGATTGCCAGGAGCGTAACAGGTTATGGCTGCCACCGAGACCTCCCCCCACATCCCCGTCTTGCTCCGCCCGCTACTCGCGGCGGTATCTCCCGTTTCGGGCACTTGGCTTGATGGAACATTCGGCGCGGGTGGGTATACCCGTGGCCTGCTCGATGCGGGAGCGGACTGCGTAATTGCTGTGGACCGTGACCCTATGGCGCACGAAATGGCAAAACCTTGGGCAGGAGAATACGGCGACAAGATTGTCATGCAGCACGGCGTGTTCTCCAAGATGGATGAATACGGTCAAAACCTTGACGGCATCGTCCTCGACCTTGGTGTCTCCTCTATGCAGCTTGATCTGGCGGAGCGTGGCTTTTCCTTTATGCGCGATGGCCCGCTCGATATGCGCATGTCCCAAGACGGTCCTTCCGCTGCTGATCTGGTCAATGAAGCCTCGGAAGAGGAACTGGCCAATATCATTTTCCTGTACGGTGAAGAACGCGCCAGCCGCCGCATCGCCAATCTGTTGATCCGTGCGCGCGAAGAAGCGCCCATCACCCGCACGGCAAAGCTGTCGCGACTGGTCGAGAGCTGTTTGCCCCGTGCCAAACCCGGCCAGAGCCATCCTGCCACGCGCACATTCCAAGCGCTGCGTATTGCGGTGAACAACGAATACGGTGAGCTGTGGGAGGGTCTTATGGCCGCTGAGCGCGCCCTGAAGCCCGGTGGCATGCTGGCCGTTGTGACCTTCCATTCTGTCGAGGATCGCATGGTTAAGCGCTTTCTCACCGCGCGTGCGGGAGCAGGGGGCAATGCCAACCGTTTCGCCCCCGAGGTCGAGCGCGAGGCACCGCAGTTCACCATCAAATCGCGCAAGGCCATTGGGCCGGACGCGCAAGAGCTGGAGGAAAATCCACGCTCGCGCAGTGCCAAGCTGCGGGTTGCGACGCGGACAGATGCGCCCGCTGGCGAGATTGAAGCGAAGGCCATTGGAATGCCCATGATGAGGGAAAAGAAGCAATGAGATCTGTGATTTACGTATTCACCGCGTTGTGTGTGATCGGGTTGGCTTTTTGGGCCTACCGCGAAAACTATGCCACACAGGCAGTCCTGAACCAGACCGATCGGTTGCATGTCGAGACCCGCAATGCCCACGCCCGCCTTGCCATTTTGCGCGCCGAATGGGCCTATCTGAACCGTCCCGATCGTTTGCGCGATCTGGCTGACTTGAACTTTGAGCGTTTGCAATTGCTGCCGCTGCATCCAGACCAATTTGGTCAAGTGGACGAGGTGCAATATCCCGTGGCGCCGCTGCTGCCGATCACCAATCCTGTTGATGTCTCCACAATGAATTGGGAGAACGACCTATGATCCGCACCCCTCTGCGCCCGCTTGCCCGTATCCTCGAGGCCCGCGCCAAGGGCGAAAACCCCGACGCGATCGAGCACCAAAACCGCCGCTTGCGCCACGAGCAGATTCGCGACCATGATCGCAACCGCGCCGAGGGGCGGCTGCTGGTGCTTGGGGTGTGCTTTTTTTGTGCCTTCGCGGTTGTGGGCGCGCGTATGGGCCTTCTGGCCGTTTCCGATCCGGTAGAACCGCGCGCCCATGCGCCGGGCTCCATCATCGCCAATACCCGTGCGGATATTGTCGACCGTAATGGCCACATCCTTGCGACCAACCTCGACACCCATGCGCTTTATGCGCAACCGCCACAAATGATCGACCGTGAAGGCGCCGCCAAAAAGCTGGTCGAAATCTTTCCTGATCTGGATGAGGCGCGGTTGATCAAGGACTTCACTGGTACGCGTAAGTTTCTGTGGGTCAAAAAGAAAATCAGCCCCGAGCAAATGCAAGCCGTTCATGACATCGGCGATCCGGGGCTGCTCTTTGCGCCGCGTGACATGCGCCTTTATCCGAATGGCAAGCTCGCCGCGCATATCATGGGCGGGTCCAGCTTTGGCCGTGAGGGCGTGAGTGCTGCCGAGGTGATTGGCGTAGCAGGTGCCGAGAAATATTTTAACGACTACCTCAGCGATCCTGCCAATGCAGGTAAGCCGCTGGAACTAAGCCTTGATCTGTCTGTCCAAGCTGCCGCCGAGCGGGTGCTGGACGGTGGGATGAAGTTGATGAACGCCAAGGGTGCGACCTCCATTTTGCTTGATGTCCACACTGGCGAAGTTGTCAGCGTTGTATCTTTGCCCAGCTTTGACCCGAACATGCGTCCCCGTCCCGCCGTGGAGGGTGATGCGTCCGACAGCCCGCTGTTCAACCGCTCCGTTCAGGGCGTCTACGAACTTGGCTCGACCTTCAAGATTTTTACCGCCGTCCAGGCGCTGGAGCTGGGGCTGGTGAATGCAGGCACCATGATTGACACAAAAGGCCCGATGAGAGTTGGCGGGCACTCCATCGGTGAGTTTGCCGGCAAGAATTACGGCACGATCAGCGTTTCCCAGATTATCGAGAAATCCTCGAACCGTGGCACGGGCCGTCTGGCGCTGATGATAGGTAAAGAACGCCAGCAGGAATTCCTGCGCAGCCTTGGCCTCTTAGAGAAATCCTCGTTCGAGATTATCGAGGCATCAGGTAGCACGCCGCTTTGGCCTAAGGGTAACGACTATACCGACTTGTCTGCAGTGACGATATCTTACGGTCACGGCATCTCGGTCACGGCGATGCATCTCGCCGCAGGCTACGCCGCGATTGCCAATGGGGGCCGCATAGTAAAGCCAACATTGCTCAAGCAAAATGGCCCCAATTTGGGCGCGCGCGTAATGCGCCCCGAAGTGGCCGCTGCTGCGCGACGGATGCTGCGCGACGTGGTCGTAGGTGAGAACGGCACGGCCTCTTTCGCCGAGGTGCCGGGGTACTTTGTGGCAGGGAAGACCGGCACAGCAGACAAGCCGAAAGCACGCGGGGGCGGCTATTACAAAGACAAGACCATCACTACATTTGCCTCTATGTTTCCGGCCCATGATCCACGCTATGTGCTGATCGTGACGTTGGACGAGCCTTCGGAGAATTCGGGCACAAAACCGCGCCGTACGGCAGGTTGGACTGCTGTGCCGATTGCGGCCGAGATGATCCGCCGTGTGGCCCCATTATTGGGGATGCGGCCAGCCATTGAACCCGCAGGCGTCGCTGGTATAACCCTGACCAGCAGTAACTAAGCCCGCAGGCCCATATATGTCGATCCTACCGCGTACCTCGTTGAACTCTTTGGGGCTAATGGCCGTGGGGGGGCAAAATCCTGATTTGTCTGGTATTGAAGTGGACAGCCGCCGCGTGAGCGAAGGCAGCCTCTTTGCGGCCATGCCCGGCACGGTGGTGCACGGGGCCAGCTTTGTTGAAATGGCGCTGGAGCAGGGCGCGGTGGCCGTGCTTACGGACGCCAAAGGCGCGCAGCTTGCTGGTGAGGCGGTGCGTACTGCTGGTGCCGCGCTGGTAATCTCCGAGGAGCCACGCGAGGCCTTGGCCCGCACAGCGGCCCTATGGTTTGGTGCGCAGCCGCAGACAATGATTGCTGTGACGGGGACCAATGGAAAGACATCTGTCAGTACCTTTGTGCGTCAAATCTGGATCGAGATGGGTCTGGCGGCTGTGAACCTTGGCACAACTGGCGTCGAGGGTGCGTGGTCGGCGCCACTGGCCCACACTACGCCTGAGCCGATTACCCTGCATCGCACGCTGGCGCGGGCTGCGCACAACGGTATCACCCATGCCGCGATGGAGGCCTCATCCCACGGCCTCGACCAGCGCCGCCTTGACGGTGTAATGCTGAAGGCTGCTGGATTTACCAACTTCAGCCAGGATCATCTGGACTATCACGAGACATTTCAGGCGTATTTCGATGCCAAAGCTGCGCTGTTTGCGCGGGTTTTGCCCGAAGATGGCACCGCAGTGATCAACATTGATGATCCCAAAGGCGTAGACTTGGCCGCGATTGTTACTACGCGCGGATGCAAAGTGATCACCGTGGGCCGTGACAGAGGAGATTTGCATCTCACAGCACAACGCTTTGACGCGACAGGGCAGGATTTGCGGTTCGAGTGGGATGGTAAAACCTACCAAAAGCGGCTTGAACTGATTGGTGGGTTTCAAGCGGATAATGTTTTGCTGGCCGCGGCGCTGGTGATTGCCTGCGGTGCTGATGCGGCCGATGTGTTTGACACGATTCCGCACCTGACCACCGTGCGGGGGCGCATGCAACTTGCGGCGACCCGCGACAACAGTGCTGCGGTGTTTGTTGATTATGCCCATACGCCTGATGCTGTTGCCACGGCACTGGCGGCGATGCGCCCGCATGTGATGGGCCGCCTGATTGCCATTGTGGGCGCTGGTGGGGACCGCGACGCGGGCAAGCGGCCGCTGATGGGCGCAGCTGCGGCACAGAATGCCGACATGGTCTTTGTGACTGATGATAACCCCCGATCAGAAGACCCTGCGACGATCCGCGCCGCAGTTATGGGCGGCTGCCCTGATGCAACCGAGGTCGGTGACCGCGCCGAAGCGATCTTGCGCGGGGTGGATGTGTTAGAGCCGGGCGATGCGCTGCTCATCGCAGGCAAGGGGCACGAGACAGGCCAGACCATTGGCGATGATGTGCTGCCCTTTGACGATGTAGAACAGGCCAGCGTCGCGGTGGCGGCGTTGGACGGAAGACTTACCTGATGGAGATTCTGGCATGAGCTTGTGGACAGCAGCAGAGGCCGCGGCAGCAACCGGTGGCCGTGTGCAGGGCGATTGGTCCGTGAACGGTGTGTCGATTGATACGCGCACGATTGAAGCGGGTGATTTGTTTGTCGCACTCAAGGATGTGCGCGACGGGCATGAGTTTGTCGCTATGGCGCTGGAAAAAGGGGCAGGGGCAGCTTTGGTCTCGCGCATACCCGAGGGCGTGGCAGCAGATGCGCCGCTGCTGATTGTGGATGATGTGCAAAAGGGTCTCGAAGCCCTTGGTGCTGCGGCACGGGCCCGCACGGATGCCAAGGTGATCGGGATCACCGGCTCAGTTGGCAAAACCTCGACCAAGGAAATGCTGCTGGCAATGCTCGCGAACCAAGGGCGCACCCACGCGTCGATCGCCAGCTATAACAACCATTGGGGTGTGCCGCTGACGCTGGCGCGGATGCCAGCAGATACCGAATACGCGATCATCGAGATGGGCATGAACCACCCCGGTGAAATCTTGCCGCTGACCATGCTGGCGCAGCCTCATGCGGCGCTGATCACAACGGTGGCAGCTGCGCATCTGGAAGCGTTTGAAAACATCACGGGTATCGCGCTGGAAAAGGCGAGCATCTTTGACAGCCTGCCCATAGGCGCACCAGCAGTCTATAACGCCGATGTTGAAACCTCTGCCATTCTTGCGGCCAAGGCGCACGACAAGCGTTTGCACGGTATTGCTTTTGGCGAGCACGGGTTCGACTGGAAGCTAAAAGAGCTGACCATTCAGGGCGACACTACTGTGGTGCAGGCCGAATTTGACGACAAGCCGATCCTGTTCAAACTTGCCACGCCGGGGCGGCATTTTGCGATGAACGGCCTTGGGGCGCTGGCGATTGTGCAGGCGATTGGTGCTGATCTGGCACAGGCGATAGCCGTGCTGGGCCGCTGGACACCGTACAAAGGGCGGGGCCAGCGTGAGGTGATCCAGCTTGACCCGACAGAAGCGCAGCAGCGTTTGTCGCTCATTGATGACAGCTATAACGCCAACCCGACCTCCGTCGCCGCGTCCTTGGAAGTGCTCGCAGGGGCCGCGACAACCGATGGTGTCGGCCGGATTGGAAAGGGGCGGCGGATCGCGTTTCTGGGCGATATGAAAGAGTTGGGCGAGGATGCTGTCGCTCTTCACGCCGGCATTGCGCATCTGGATGCGACCAAGGCGCTGGACGTGATCCACTGCGTAGGCCCCCTCATGCGCGCGCTCTATGATCTGTTGCCGACGCAGCAGCGGGGGGAGTGGTTTGAGACTTCCGAGCAAATGTGCGAAGGGCTGCGCCACAAAATTGACGCGGGCGATGTGGTACTGGCCAAAGGGTCGCTGAGCATGAAATTAGGTCTGATCGTTGACGCCATCCGCAAAATGGGCCATCCGGTAACAGACGTGTGACACCCCTATAGGGGCGACGCGGGCAACAGACCTACAAGATGTGGGAAAGCGCCCGCTGATTTAGTAAGGACGATGTATGCTCTATTGGTTGACCCTGCTGTCGGATGGCGGCGATTTTTTTAACCTGTTTCGCTACATTACCTTTCGGGCGGGTGGCGCGTTTATGACGGCGCTTATCTTTGGCTTTCTTTTCGGAAAACCGCTGATCAACATGCTGCGCCGGACCCAAGGGAAAGGCCAGCCGATCCGCGATGACGGCCCCGAGGGGCATTTCGCCAAAGCAGGGACGCCAACCATGGGCGGTTTGCTTATTGTAGGCGCTTTGCTGACCTCGACGCTGCTTTGGGCGCGTCTGGACAACCCGTTTATCTGGATGGTTCTTTTTGTCACCATGAGCTTTGCCGCGATTGGTTTTGCTGACGACTACGCCAAAGTGAGCAAGCAGACAGTGGCGGGCGTTTCTTCCAAAGTCCGGTTGCTTTTGGGGTTTGCCATTGCGGGTGTCGCGTCCTATTGGGCGGCTCAATATCACCCCGAGAACCTGCAGTACCAACTGGCCTTGCCGGTTTTTAAAGATACGCTTTTGAACCTCGGCTATCTGTTTATCCCTTTTGCGATGATCGTGATCGTTGGCTCAGCCAATGCGGTGAACCTGACCGATGGCCTTGATGGCTTGGCGATCATGCCGGT
>RCND010001548.1_pt1 | contig 13069 bp, 10 predicted proteins | sample 2041351 | NCBI WGS metagenome assembly RCND01 (sample SAMN09708230, study PRJNA481090) | Marine sediment metagenome, whole genome shotgun sequencing project. | biome: marine sediment; feature: ocean; material: sediment; isolation source: Sewage treatment plant 12B marine sediment (STP12B) ...
ACGGGATTTGAACCCGCGACCTCCGGCTTGACAGGCCGGCGTGAACTCCAGACTTCACCACGCCCCCACGGGTGCCCCCAGGGGAATTCGAATCCCCGTTGCCGCCTTGAAAGGGCGGAGTCCTAGGCCGCTGGACGATGGGGGCCCGAAAATCACTTCGGGTGGGCCCGAGGAATTCGGGATGTTACACCATCTGGCGGCTGCAGAACCGAGCGAGTGAAGTATAGAGCCTTCCGCAGGGCACCAGTCGAGATCACATGACCGATGTGCGGGGAACACCGACTTGTCACCGGTTATCGACCCGGTGCTCGCCAAAACCCGGGGGCTACGCTCGCGACCGGTCGGCATCATTGTGCTTAGGGGAGTCGATATGCGGCAACAGGGGAGAATCGGGTCACGTCTGGTCTGGCTTGAGCTCACCAAAGCAATCGCTCTGATCCTGATCGTCTTCAACCACGCCCTGGAACGAATGGGCGAGTACCCGTACGTCGCCAACCCCGCTTCCGACTGGGTTCCCCTCGCCGACCGTGTCTCGCAGCTCAGCCCCACAACCGGCAGTGCGTGGGATGTGGCGTTCAACGCAATCCGCTACCCAGGCTTGTTTGGCGAAGTCGGGGTGCAACTCTTTGTTATTGCCAGCGGACTCGGCCTCACCTTGTCGGCCATGCGACGCGGTGGCACCGACCCCGGCTTCCTGCGGCGCCGGATCGAGCGGGTGGCGCCGATGTGGGTCGTCGTCCATCTGCTGGCGCTGCTCGCCTCGCTCCCGGTGTTGCTCCTCATCGGCGGCGGGGCGTCGGATCTCGTCGCCGCACCGTGGGACCCCCGATTCTGGGCGAGCTTCGTCGGCTTCAGGATCACCCCCAACACCATCTACTACCTCGTTCCGTCGTGGTGGTTCATCGCCCTACTGATCCAGCTCTACCTTGTCTTCCTGCTCCTACACCGGTGGTTGGTCCGTCTGGGTGTGGTTCGCTATTGGTATGTGATCGGTGGGGCGATCGCGGTGAAGCTCGCCGGACTACTGGTGTTCCACACATACCTCGATGCATGGTCTCGCGGTGCGATCTTCGTGACCCGGCTCCCCGAATTTGCGTTTGGGATGTTGGTCGCACATTGGCTTACCGCCGATCACAACTCTTTGCGCAGACCCCAGGTGCTGGTGGCATCCGTCATTGCGATTCCTCTCGGTATCGCCTCGTCGCTGACCCTGGTTGGCAACGCCTGGGGCCCGTTCATCTTCGGAGCGGGCCTGTTCGTCGTGCTCTACCGCCTGCTGGTGGATCGGATGATAGGAGGGCGGTTCGTTGACGCCGGAGTCTGGGTCGGTCGGCACAGTCTGGCCCTGTTCATAGTGCACCAACCCATCGTCTTCGTTCTCATGCCGGGTGGTGTGGCTGGTCCAGGTCGGGTCATCGGCGGTCTGATCGTTGCGGCCTTGGTGACGATCGTTGCGGGAATAGTCCTCGAGTATGTCGTGGCGCGGGCGAAGCGATTGTGGCGAAGCTGGTCTGATCGGGGTGTTCTCTCGAGACGGGTTGGTGTCGTCGTGTCCGTCGCCGCGCTCTTGTACATAGGTCTGGTCGGCGCCGACCTGTGGGTGCGGTCCAATGATCCCCAGGAGGTTCTGGGGTGGGGTGAACGGCCGAGCTTGATGTCAGATGATGACTTGGGATGGCGGTTGATCCCGTCTCAGGAAACCCGACTGCGATGGCAGAGCTACGACTACGTGGTGTCCGCAAATGAGTCTGGCTTCCCCGGGCCGGCGGACCAGCCCGGCCCTTCCGACCTCAGGATCCTCGCGTTGGGAGACGCCTTCACCAGTGCAGAAGGCGTCAACACGAATCAGGCTTGGCCGCGGTTGCTCGAGGCCAAGCTGGGGGAGTCGGCAACGGTGTGGAATGGTGCGGTGACCGGATACGGTCCGCGCCAGTACGCATGGGTGGCAGCCGAGCTCGCCCCCGAATTCACTCCAGACATCGTGGTCGTGGGGTTCTTCGTCAACGACTTCTATGACGCCACGTCCGATTTCGTCGACATTCAAGAGAGCATCGGGTTTGGGCGTCCCGACCCGACTGGCATCGTCCCCAGTCTGCAGTGGGGCCACCTTTCCAAATACCTGAGGTACAACACCACCGAGCCGGCACTGGCTATGGCCGGTGTCCCGAATCGCACTGGTTACCTGCTGGGCCATTTCAACGCGTTCGAGCCGGGGAAGATCGACGCCGATTACGAGGGGTACCAACTGACTGTTGAAGCAATGGAGACGGTCATCGGAGCAGCCCCGGATGCCAGGATGGTGATGATGCTGATCCCGGCTTCGATCCAGGTATGTGAGCCGGATGCCTTGGATTACTTCCCTGAGAACGTCGACATGGCGGATTTCGATCTCGACCAACCGCAGCGTCTGGCAATGGAGGTAGCCACGGAGGCCGGTATGGAGGTCCTCGATCTCCGCGACGCATTCGAGGCTGCGCCTGGCTGTCTCTACCAACCCGCCAACATGCACTGGCTCGCAGAAGCCCACGAGATGGTTGCGGATACTCTCATCGACCACCTGGCTCTTCCGTAGTAACTTGTTTACAGCCGCCGGTCACGGGGCCCAGGAGACCCAGGTTCCGTCGCCGATCCGGGTTGCTTCGCCGTCAGTTGGTTGCACCCATATACCGCTCTCGCCGTCGATTGAGCCGGGGAACGCAAACGCCGACCCATCGGGTGCCCACAGCGAAGCGCTCTGGGCGTACTGGTCGAAGAACGGGACGAACTGGTTGATGAAGGTCGGATCGGGGTCAAACTGGACAACCTCGCTGAGCCCTTCCTCGGTCCAGATGCTCCAACGGGCCGCGGGCCCTGGTGCGATGTCGAGAACCAGGAGCTGATCGTCGCTCGGCGACCAGAAGTAGGCGAGAGCTGGTTCGGTGGTCACCGTCTGTATCTCGCCGGATTCAATATCGACCACACTCAACCGGTTGGGGGAGAGGCGGGGAATCTGTTGGTAAGCGGCGCTCGTACCGTTTTGCTCGGGCCCGATGGACTGAACCGCCACTTTTGAACCGTCGTGATTGACCACGAAGGTGGCGCTCCCGCTCAGTGTCGCAAAGGGGGTACTTGTGCCGTCTGAGGTGACGACGGTGAGCTGTTGGTCACGGGTGGCGATTTCCAGAGCGACAATCCCTTGGCTGGTCCAGTGTGGTGCTTGAAAGATTCCCGGTTCGATCCCAAGCGATTCCGAAGTGGCGAGGTTGCTACGGACCAAGCGGTCGATGCCGGTGTGTGCAGCCAGCTCGAGTCCATCGGGGCTCCAGGAGAAATAGAGCGGCTGGCCGGTCTCAACCGTGCGTAGCTCCTCGAGAGCTTCGTTGGCAATTGATGTCGTATCGAGCCTGAGCCCCTCTTCGCCATTGCGGAGGATGGCGACACGGTTGGTCGAAGACCAGGAGAAGTAGAAGGGAAAAGTATCGGTAGCTATCGAGTACACGGCGCTTGCGCCAACGTCTGCGACGAACATCGCCGGCTCGTCGGCTTGGAGCGAGAACGCCAACAGAGAGCGGTCAGGGGACCAAATTGGTTGAAAGAAGTCGCCAAGATCAGAAGTTGCGACCGTGGAACGATTGGCGCCGTCAACATCGAGAGTGACCACGTCGCCGTCGTCGATGACCACCAGGCGACCACCATCGTCGGTGTTGTAGGAGCAGGCGGCGAGGAGTACCGCAACGGCCATCATCAAGAATACGAGTCGCATACTCACTGTACGAGGCAACCCCGCATTCCGGATCTGTGTTCCCTGTTGTTGCACCAGGGCAGGTCAATTTCGTACGATGGTGGTGGGAGTACATATTCGGAGGGAGAAGACATGCATCGAAATCGGCTAATAGCGCTTGTCGGCGTTGTGATTGGGGTCATCGGCCTCTTCATGAAGTCGCTGACAACAGACGGCGAAGCAGAGATGGAGACCCTGAACGGGATCAATCCTGAATTCGCGGACGGGATACCAACCATATGGGGTGGGCTCGATACCTGGGCTCAGGTGGTGCTGGTGATCCTCATCATCGTGGTCGTCGTGTTGTGCGTCAGGCCCGACATGGCTCGTGGCCTTGACCGGAACTCGTCCATGATTGTTGCCGTCATCGGAGTGGCGCTGCTGGCGTATGCAGTCGTGAAGCTCCTGGATGCCGGGGACAAAGCGGACGCACTTGCAGCGGGATTCGCAGGTATGGCAGAGGCGGGAGCGCCGACGGCTGCCCACGCCGTCAGCACCGGACTTGGGTTCTTCGTTCTGATCGTGGGCACGGTACTTGTGACCTTCGGGGGAGCGATGGGCTTCATGAGCGAAGACGACGCATAGCCAGAACAGACAATCAACACCGTTTGAGGGGCCGCGCTGCGGCCCCTCAACGCGTTTCGAATGAATTCCATGTGCTCTATCGAGGCTAGGTTTCTAGGTGTGACTGAGTACCTGCACCCGTTGGCCGCCCCCTTCCGCCTCGACGGCGACGGTGACGAAGCAGTCTTGCTCTTGCACGGATGGACTGGATCCCCTGCCCACCTGCGTCCCCTCGGAGCAACGCTTGGCGAGGCCGGATACACGGTCGTTGCGCCCCTGCTGGCTGGCCACGGCACCACGCTCGAGGACATGGTCGAGACAGGTTGGCGTGATTGGATGAGATCGGCGGCCGAAGCAGCAACCGACATTCTGGCCGCCGGACAGCGGCTCCACCTCGTTGGGCTATCAATGGGCGGTGTCATGTCTCTGCTGCTGGCGCCGGTTTTCGAAGCCTCCTCGGTGGCCACTATTAACGCTCCACAGCGTGTCTGGGACCGACGCACCAAATTGGCGACCGCATACCGCGGTAGCAAACGGATCGATCTAGGCGAACCGCCCATTCCGGCACCGCCGGAGATGGTCGAGTTTCAGCAGCAATACAACGGCACTCCGGTTGGAACAGTTGCGGAGTTGGGCGACCTCATCATCGCATCACGACACAATCTACAAAGGGTCACGTGCCCGGCGCTGGTCATCCAGTCCCGGGTCGATGAGACGGTCAAGCCGGTGAGTGCAGAGATCATCTATGACGGTCTTGGCTCCACCCAAAAGGGTCTGGTGTGGCTCGAAGAGTCCCGTCATGTGGCGTTGCTTGACGTCGAGCGGGATGTCATTGCTGACGCCATTGTCGACCACCTCAGGTCAACCGCTTCCAACGAAATCTGATTGGGCCATTGCTAAGGGGACTTTGGTCCCTCAAATACTGTGATTTGTCCACGTAGAGTGCACCGGAGGAACGTGTCTTAGGAGGACTGAATGGGTGACCAACCCAAGGCCATTGAGAACTTGCTTACCGAGGAACGTTTGTTCCCGCCTTCTGATGCCTTTGTGGCAGCCGCAAATGTCGGCCCCGAGGTCTATGACGAAGCCGACGCCGATTATCTGGCGTTCTGGAAGAAGCAAGCGTTGGAGAGAGTTACGTGGTTCAAAGAGCCGACTGTGGTTCTTGACGATTCGAATCCTCCCTTCTTCAAGTGGTTCAGCGATGGCGAACTGAATGTTTCGTACAACTGTCTTGATCGTCACCTCGAAGACAAGGGCGACAAGGTTGCCTTCCACTTCGTCGGCGAGCCGGGCGACAGCCGCGACATCACATACAAGGACCTGTACGAAGAGGTCACCAAGCTGGCCAACGGACTCAAGAGCCTCGGTGTGGAAAAGGGCGACAGGGTCGCCATCTACCTCGGCATGGTTCCTGAGCTTCCTGTGTCCCTGCTGGCTTGTGCACGTATCGGTGCCATCCACTCCGTTGTGTTCGGTGGGTTCTCCTCTGATTCACTTGCGGACCGGATCCAGGACTCGGACTGCAAGGTCTTGATCACCGGTGACGGCGCCTGGCGTCGTGGCAATGTCGTTTCGTTGAAGGCAGTCGCCGACGAGTCGGTGTCGCGCTCGCCTTCGATCGAGAAGGTCATCGTCGTCAAGCGCACTGAGAACGAGATCGAGTGGACGGACAAGGACATTTGGTATCACGACCTCATCGCCGACCAGCCTGTCGGGTGTGAACCAGAGGTCATGAACGCCGAAGATCCACTGTTCATCCTCTACACCTCAGGGACCACCGGCAAGCCAAAGGGAATCGTCCACACCCAAGGTGGGTATCTGACTCAGATCTCGACGACACACGACTATGTCTTCGATATCAAAGACGACGATGTCTACTGGTGCACAGCCGATATCGGCTGGGTAACCGGTCACTCCTACATCACGTACGGTCCTCTGGCCAATGGTGCAACCAGCATCATGTACGAAGGCGCACCGAACTACCCCGGTCTTGACAGGCTGTGGCAGATCGTCGAGGACTACAAGTGCACCATCTTCTACACAGCACCAACAGCTATCAGGGCATTCATGAAGTGGGGCGACGAGCACGTCACCAAGCATGATCTCTCGTCACTGCGCCTGTTGGGCACGGTCGGTGAGCCGATCAACCCCGAGGCATGGATGTGGTACCACGAGTTCATCGGTGGCGGGAATTGCCCGATCGTTGACACTTGGTGGCAGACCGAAACCGGCGCCATCATGATTACCCCGCTCCCGGGAGCAGTGGCGACGACACCGGGTTCGGCCACCAAGCCGTTCCCTGGCATCGGTGCCGACATTGTCGACGAGGAGGGCAATTCCGTTCCCCTCGGCGGCGGTGGCTTCCTAGTCATGCGTCGTCCCTGGCCCGCCATGTTGCGGACCATCTATGGAGATGACCGTCGCTACGAGGACACCTACTGGTCACGGTTTGATGGCATGTACTTTGCGGGTGATGGCGCCAAGCGTGATGAGAACGGCTACTTCTGGCTGCTCGGTCGTGTCGACGACGTCATGTTGATCGCCGGTCACAACATCTCGACTACAGAGGTCGAATCGGCCCTGGTCAGTCACCCTGCTGTCGCCGAAGCTGCCGTAGTCGGGCGAGCCGACCCGGTCACCGGTCAGGCCATCGCAGCGTTCGTAACGTTGCGCAGCGAGTTTGAGGGCAGCGACGAGTTGCTCGCCGAGCTTCGCAATCACGTATCGACCTCGATCGGCCCAATCGCAAAGCCAAAGAGCATCGTCTTTACCGACGACCTCCCCAAGACGAGGTCCGGCAAGATCATGCGGCGTTTGCTCAAGGACATTTCGGAACAGCGGCAGCTTGGTGATGTCACCACGCTTGCCAATGCCGATATCGTCCAAGAGATCGCCGCCAAGTCGCAAGCGAGCTCCAACGACTAGCCAAGCTAGGCCCCAAGACAAAAGAACGCCTCCCCACTTCAGTTGGGGAGGCGTTCTTGTTTCTACGAACTTGTAGCAACTGGCTTCCCTATCTAAACTAGACACTGTCTAAGTTAGATTAAGTGCCCCAGGAGGTCACCAATGGGTTGGACTGTGCTCCCCGAAGAAACCGCAAACAAAGTCGCCGACGCTCTGCAGCCGACGATGCTCGACCTGATCGATCTTCACCTTGTCGGCAAGCAGGCCCACTGGACTGTTGTCGGTGAGAGCTTCCAGCCGGTCCATGAGCGCCTCGACTTGCTCATCGACCAGTGGCGTCTGTGGAGTGACTCGGTCGCCGAGCGGGTTGTCATCTTGGGCGCATTGCCGCGGGGCCGGGCTCACGATGTTGTCAACGAGAGCGGCAACAGCGAGTTCCCAGTTGCTTGGTTGAATGGCACCGATGCGATGACCCATGTGGCCAACCGTGTGGAATCCGCAGCACGCCGCGCCCGGCAGCATCAAGAGGCAATCGCTGACCTCGATGTGATCAGCGATGGGCTGTTGCAGACCATCATCGAGGGCCTCGAAGAGCAACTGTGGATGTTGCGAGCTCACCTGGGGTGAACAACCACATCTCCACCGAGGAACTTCTACGCGATGCGGGCCTGAAGGTAACTCGGGCCCGCATCGCCGTGATATCGGCACTTCAGGACTTGGGTGGTCACCAGACAGCAGACGAGGTTGCGATGGCGCTTGCCGGCAACGGCACCGTGGTGTCGCGAGCGACTGTCTTCAATGCTCTCGACGATTTGACCCGTGTCGGTTTAGTGATGGTGGCTGACGCGGGTTCAGGGGCAACCCGATACGAATCAGCAGATGCATGGCACCACCACTTTGTATGCCGTTCGTGCGGAGCAATCTTGGATGTTGCCTGTCCAGACGACTCGCCACGATGTGTCGACTCCACGGGGGTTGAGGGACAAGTCGATGATGTCCAGGTCATTTTCCGAGGAACCTGTGCCGCCTGTCTCGAGGCAGATACCTAGATCAACAGATTCGGCTGGCAAGGCGAGCGATCATCCTCGATAATGGGATCATGAGCACAATCCCGCAGGACCTCAGAGACCGGACCGAAGCCTGGATCGCGGCTGATCCTCAGAAGAAGACCCGCAAAGAGTTACGGGCGCTGCTTGAAGCCGGTGATGTCGCCGAGTTGAGCGAGCGGATGGACGGCTCGCTGATGTTCGGAACGGCCGGACTACGCGGTCGGGTCGAAGGTGGCTCGAACCGAATGAACCGAGCAGTTGTCATCCGAACGACGCGCGGGCTCGCCGAATACCTGATCGAACGCTCTCCCGACTCAGAGAAGCCGGTGGTCATTGGCCGTGACGCCCGACTCTCCAGTGAGCGATTCCAGAAGGATGCGGTTGGGGTGCTCACCGCGGCGGGGATCCTGGTGCGCTATTTCCCCGACGTTGTGCCCACGCCCGTGGTCGCATATGCGGCTCTGCAGCTTGGGGCGCGGGCTGCCATTGTGATCACTGCAAGTCACAATCCGCCTTACGACAACGGCTACAAGGTTTACGACACGAACGGTGCCCAGATCGTTCCACCAGTCGACATAGACGTCGCCTCCAGGATCGCAGAAGTGGCAGGCGCAGTCGATGTGCCCCGTCTGAAGAAGAAGCATCGTGGTGAGCTGGCTAACCCTGTTCCTGAGAACATCTTCGAGCGTTACCTTGACGACATGGCCAAGGTCCGTGCCGACGGCGCAACCGGTTCAGATCTCCGTATCGTCTACACGCCACTGCATGGCGTTGGCGGCATCTTCGTTGAAGAGGCATTGGCAGTGTCGGGCTATTCCGACTTCCACCCCACACCGGCGCAATTCGAACCAGATGGCCACTTCCCCACGGTGGCGTTCCCGAATCCGGAGGAGCCGGGAGCGTTGGATCTCGCCAGCGAGCTTGCCGAGGAGGTCGGCGCTGGTTTGATCATCGCCAACGATCCTGACACCGACCGGCTGGCGATCAGCCTGGAACGCGCCGACGGGTGGCGTGCCCTAACCGGCAACCAAATCGGAGTGCTGCTTGGCGACTACGTACTGGCCAACACGCAAGTCGAAAAACCGTTGGTGTTCAACAGCATCGTGTCATCACCAATGCTGGAGCGGGTGGCTGAGGCCCACGGCGCCGGATTTGCGACGACGCTCACCGGCTTCAAGTGGATCTGGAATGCTGCGCTCGACCTCGAGGAAGCAGGGGAAGGGACCTTTGTTTTCGGTTACGAAGAAGCTCTCGGCTATTCGGTCGGCCCCGCAGTCCGCGACAAGGATGGGATCTCTGCTGCTGTCGTTTTCGCCGATCTGGCTGCCGCCTGTATCGCCCGTGGGGAAACCGTGCTCGACTATCTGGCCAAGCTCTATGAGCGCCACGGTCTATGGGTGTCGACACAAAAGAGCATCGTCCGGCCGGGGAGCGAGGGTGCGGCGCAGATCGCGGCCGCGATGGCACGGATCGCCGAAAACCCACCGCAGGAAGCCGCAGGCGTAGCGATTGCCGCATCGACCGATTACCGCTTCGGTGCTGAGGATCGTCCTCGCTATATGGGAGCGACACCTCTGATGGAGCTGGACCTCGGTGAGCGGGGCCGGGCCCTGGTGCGGCCGAGCGGTACCGAGCCAAAACTGAAGATATATGTCGATCTGGTTGCCGACCGCGACATGAGTCAATCTGCCGAGTCCCAGGAGCGGATGCTGGTGGCCGAAGCCGATGCGGTGGCCGCCTCGATTGCGGATCAACTCGGTCTATAGAGGAACACTCGTGACCCCTGGTCGATTGGTGCCAGGGGTCCCTTGATCCGGTGCCATGTGCAGATTTCGTTTCGTACCCGGATCCGCAATAATGTTCTCTGACACACACCTGCGCAGCCGCGCATTGATTAAGGAGCTGTCATGGACCTAGCTGCTCTTCTCGGAGACCAAGCTGAAGATCTTCTGTCATACGAGCCAAAGATCAAGAAGGAGCAGCTGAGTCTTCCCGGCCCCGACTTCATCGATCGTGTCCTCTCGTACAGCGACCGCACCCCACAGGTGCTCCGCAGCCTGCAAAGCCTGTATGACCACGGCCGTCTTGGCGGAACCGGGTACGTATCGATTCTTCCCGTAGACCAGGGGATCGAGCATTCCGCCGCGGCCTCGTTCGCACCGAACCCTGCCTACTTTGACCCTGACAACATCGTGAAACTGGCGATTGAAGGTGGCGCCAATGCGGTTGCTTCCACCTTTGGTGTGCTCGCCATGGTGTCGCGCAAGTACGCCCACAAAATTCCGTTCATCGTAAAGATCAATCACAACGAGATGTTGACCTATCCCAACGGTGCCGATCAAGTCATGTACGGCTCGGTCGACCAAGCGTTTGATCTCGGTGCCGCCGGTGTTGGCGCCACCATCTACTTCGGTTCGGACCTGGCCACGCGTCAGCTTCAAGAAACCGCAGAAGCTTTCGAGCGTGCCCATCAGCTCGGTATGTTCACCGTCTTGTGGTGTTACGTCCGCAACAGCGCCTTCAAGGTCGATGGTGTCAACTATGAAGGCTCGGCCGACCTGACAGGCCAGGCCAACCACCTTGGTGCCACCATCGAAGCGGATATCGTCAAGCAAAAGCAGCCTGATTGCAACAATGGCTACGGCGCGGTCGGCTTTGGCAAGACCCATCCGCTTGTGTACTCCGAGCTGACTTCTGACCACCCGATCGACCTCACCCGTTGGCAGGTTGTGAACACCTATATGGGCCGGGTTGGTCTCATCAACTCCGGTGGCGCGTCTGGCGGAGCAAGCGACCTTGCTGATGCCGTACGGACTGCGGTCATCAACAAGAGGGCCGGTGGTACTGGTCTGATCAGCGGACGCAAGGCATTCCAGCGCCCCATGGCCGAGGGTGTAGAGCTGCTCCAGACGATTCAGGATGTTTACCTGGACGACTCGATCACGATCGCATAGCTGAAGCGACCAATGGCAACCTGCGGCTCGAGGTCGGGCCGCAGGTTTTGCCGTCATAAAGGCCTGGAAACTGTCAGGGATTTCCCGCTACAGTGCCACCCATAACACCACCTGTAAGCAGGCCCCCTGAAGGAGGACCTATGACATTCGCGCTACCTGAGGCACGCTCAGTCGCCGTCAACCCCACCCAGGCAGAAATGCGAGGTTGGGTGTTGGAGCACATGACCCGCATTACCGAGACAGAGTTCGGCAACCTCAACTACAAGGCCGAGGTCAAGGCTCGTCTTGCAGCATCGACGTTCTTCATCGCAGAAGAAGAGAACTACCAGAACCGTATGTCCCGGTCTGAGTACAACGAGTGGGCTGCCAAGCAGGACGCCTACATCGCCGACAAGGACATGATCCTCATCGAGGGATACATTGGTCCAGATCCGAAGTTCCAAACCGCATCGGCTCTTTACATGGAGCGGACCCAAGCCAACATCCCGGCAATGCAGCAGCAGCTGTACTTCCCCAAAGATGAGAACTACGAGCGCGAGTTCACCGTCGTCTACACCCCTGGATTCGGCGCCCCCGGCAAGCCGAACGAACGTCTTATCCTCGTTGACCATGAGAACTATGTGACCCGCGTTTTGGGCTCCGACTACTTTGGCGAGTCGAAGATGGGCGGGCTTCGCATGTGGAACCACCTGGTCTACCAGCGTGGCGGCCTGGCGCTGCACTCTGGTCTCAAGGCCTTCCCGGATGTCGACGGCGAGGAGAAGGTTGCCCTCATCCTCGGATTGTCGGGCACCGGCAAGACCACGACGACCTTCCGTCAGCAGCTCGGCTCGTTGCCCGTCCAGGATGACTTCAACGCATTGATGCCCGGTGGCTATGTCTACACAACGGAGAACGGTTGTTTCGCGAAGACCTTTGGTCTCGACGCCGATGATGAGCCCACCATCTACGGCGGGACCACTCGGCCCGACGCTTGGCTAGAGAACACCCATGTGAGCGAGGACGGCAGCGTCGATTTCTTTGACGACTCCGATACTGCCAATGGTCGCTCCACCTTTGGGCTGGAAAACATTCGGCACCGTTCCCCGCTTGACCTACCGCCGGCCAGCTATCTCCTGTTGCTTAACCGCAACGAGAATCTGATCCCGGCTGTTGCCAAGCTCAAGCGTGAGCAGGCCGCCGCCTACTTCATGCTCGGCGAGACCAAGGGAACCTCCGCCGGTGGTGCAGCAGAGATGGGTAAGAACCTGCGGGTTCCTGGAACCAACCCGTTCTTCTTCGACAACGATGCCCTGCAGGGCAATCGTCTGTTGGAGCTTCTCGACACCATGCCCGACCTCGAGGTATATCTGATGAACACTGGCCGGGTCGGTGGCACCGATGGTGATGAGCGTTCCAAGAAGGTCAAGATCAAGCACAGCTCGGCGGTCGTGCAGGGGATCGTCTCAGGCACCATTGAATGGGAAGAGGATCCTGACTTTGAGTACTACATCGCCAAGTCTCTACCGGACTTCCCAGACGAAGAGCTACTGCGTCCCCACAAGCTCTATGAGCGTCAAGGACGTCTCGATGAGTATGCGCGCATCGTCGAAGTACTCGGCGAAGAGCGTCGTGAGTACCTTCGTTCCTACCCAGGACTCGACGAAAGCATCGTGAACGCAATCTAGGTTTCGCTCGAAACGGGTTTCAAGCGAGCTCTGAGAACACCGGCCTCGTTGAGGCCGGTGTTCTTCTTGTCGGGGCGACCTTTGGCCGCCCGCTTTCCTGTGTTGGTTGGACGGAGCCCGCCCAACACTCTTGAGGGGGCGTACCGGCTGCGCCGGTACGTTGGCAGT
>RCND010001549.1_pt1 | contig 13063 bp, 16 predicted proteins | sample 2041351 | NCBI WGS metagenome assembly RCND01 (sample SAMN09708230, study PRJNA481090) | Marine sediment metagenome, whole genome shotgun sequencing project. | biome: marine sediment; feature: ocean; material: sediment; isolation source: Sewage treatment plant 12B marine sediment (STP12B) ...
GAATTATGGTATGGTATTCATTTTGAAATGATTAATAGCCTAGCAGACTTTTTTGTAAGGCGAACAGGAAGATTGTATTTTAATATTTCTAGTATTTCAAAGTTTAAAGATCCTATAATAATAGATTGTACTACATACTTAAATTGGGATGAGGCACGCATTAAAAAAGAAAAAGAAATATTAAGCATACTTATAAAAGATGCTACTCATTTTTATGACGATGAATCTAAATAAAAAAGCTATTGAAATAGATGGAAATCAATATGCTAAAGTTAAATTAGAAGAACTAGATTGATAAGTAAAAAAACGACCTATAACAACCTGTATAATTAATTGCTCCCAAATTAACTTAGTTTTTCATCGAAAAATCATGACGGATTCGCATAACAAGTCATATACTAATACGTTACAGCTATTTTGAAAAACCAACCAAAATTAAAATGATTAAACTTGAACCTTTTACAAATAAAGACTTTTCAAGATTAATAAATTGGATTAAATCTGAAAGAGAATTAGTTCAATTTGCTGGTCCAATATTTTCGTATCCTTTGACTGAAAGCCAGCTTAATGAATACCTAAACAAGGAAGAATTATATCCCAAAAAGATAATATATATTGCGTCGGGAGATATTATTGGTCATTGCGAACTTAATTTTATAAATAAAATTCCCCGTTTATCAAGAATTTTGATTGGTGATGAAAACTATAGGGGAAAAGGATTAGGGAAATTATTAGTCGAATTAATGATAGACGAAATTCAAAATGTTAAATCGACAAACAAAGTAGAATTAAGAGTATTTGAATGGAATAAAAACGCCCTAAAATTATATGAGAAAAATGGGTTTATAATACAACCTAAATCCACTTTTGATTTCAAGTATAAGAATGAATTATGGACAAACTTATATATGACAAAGCAGTTGAATGATAAAAAGACGAGCTACAACAACATGTATATTTAATTTCTAAGTCTGCATATACTTTTGAAAATCCTACGGATTTTCCACTGGTTCGTTTACTCTTACTAATATTAGTATGTGAGCCTAATCAATAATTACAAAAATTGGGAATTTAATTTTTTGGGAATGAAATAATTAAAAAACACACATCTGAATTGCCATCACATTAGCATAACACAGAGTCGAAGCGTTAAAATCTACTCACTTTCAGGTTTATAGACGCTTGGTAAGCTTATTTTAAAAATAACAGCCAACAATCTAATAGTTATTACAACAGTTAATGCAATAACAAAAATTAGATTTTCGTCACCAATAAATTCACGTAAAACAAAATAAGTAACACCTCCAAAGATACAAGCGGTAGCATAGATTTCTTTTCTAAATATTACAGGAATTTCGTTACACAAAATATCACGTATTACACCACCAAAGCATGCCGTTATTGTTCCTAAAGCGATACAAATTATTGGATGTAACCCTGCATTTAAACCCTTTTCAATACCAATCACAGTATATAAACCTATACCAATGGTATCAAATAAAAACAGGGATCTTCTTAAATGTTTTATCTGATTTCTAAAAACTACAGCCAGAAATGTAGCCGCAGCAATTACATACATAAAGATCATATCTGTCATCCAAAACACTGGTGTAGAACCAATGAGTAAATCACGTAATGTACCACCACCAACGGCTGTAACAAAGGCAATTATAAATACACCAAAAGGATCCATACGCTTACTCATAGCGACTAAAACACCAGAAATAGCAAAAGCTATGGTTCCTAAAATATCAATAGTTTGTATGAACATATTTTGGTCATAAATTTATAAGATCCCAAAACCTATTTGGGGTAAGCGATTCTCAAACTTTTTCTAAAAAAGCAAAAGTAAGGCTCTGTTTACATGTTTTGTGTATAATAGTTATAATCCTTCAAAATGGTATCTATAAACTTAATATCATATAGTTTTGTTTCAATTTGAAGTGTATCACAAATCTTATTCTTCAGTAATGTTAAGGTCTTAAAATCGTTATTCTTTTTTGAAATCAAAAAGGCTTCTTTTACAATTCGAATATCCTTATCTGTCAATTGGGTTACATTACTAAAAACAGGCTCATAGTCGTCATTAATATCCTCGAGAATTGTGCTAGAGATTTTATGTTTTTTCTTTACACTAATGACTACTGTGCCCGCTGCAGAATCACCAATTCGTTGCTTCTTATCAGATAATAAAATACTTAATATACCTATTGATGGTGAGAAAATCCAAATATCTACAATTCTAAGCATCCAACGGACAAACAAATTATACCATTCTGTTGGTGAGCCGTCAATGCGAACTACCTTTATTTTCATAATCATTTTTCCAATAGTTTGGCCGCCAAAAACAATATGGCAGATCACAGAATAAAAAAACGCAGGTAACATAAATAAACCTAAGAAACCACGCTTAGTCCAACCGTCTGCATCAAAAATATCTGATAAGGACATTAAGTTTTCCATTATGGTTATGTAGGTGATTAAAATAACCCCATCAATTAAGAAAGCAACCATGCGTTCTCCCAAACCAATTAACTTATAATTTAGGTTGACATTTTGTGCTGTGTTAATTGCTAATTTGCTCATTGAAATGTATATTCGTTTTTAAATTAAAGTGATTTATGCGCGAAGCGTCTTTCGTGAAGCAAAATAAGGAAAAATGGATTGGTTTTGAAAACGCATTAGATAATAATGTAAAAATAAATCCAGATGACTTAGCTTCTTACTATATACAACTTACTAACGACTTATCTTATGCGCAGACCTACTATCCTGAAAGTAAGACCTTATTGTATCTTAACTCGCTAGCTTCGCAAGCGCATCAAAAGATTTATATTACTAAAAAAGAATCTAAAAATAAAATTATTGCGTTTTGGCGCGATGAATTTCCGTTATTCTTTTATCAATATCAAAAAACATTACTGTATGCTTTCTTGATTTTTATGGCTGCTGTTACTATTGGTGTAGTTTCTACTCTAAATGATGATTCATTTATACGATTGATTCTTGGAGATGCTTATGTAAATATGACCATAGAAAATATTGAAAAAGGGGAGCCTATGGCCGTCTATAAAAGCGGAAGTAATATTGGTTCATTTTTAGGCATTACTATAAACAATATTAGAGTCGCAATTATTGCTTTTGCTCTTGGCGCATTTTTTAGTGTAGGTACAGTTTATGTGCTTTTTAGTAATGGTATAATGCTAGGCGCATTTATTACCTTCTTTTATAACAATGATATTTTAGAAAAAACCTCAACCGTTTGGCTGCATGGTACAATTGAGATTTCTGTAATTGTGATTGCTGGTTGTGCTGGTTTGGTAATGGGAAATAGCTTTTTGTTTCCTAAAACCTACTCTAGGCGTGTTGCTTTTATGAAAGGAGCAAAAGACGGTCTAAAGATTGTAATTAGTACTATTCCGTTTTTTATTATTGCTGGTTTTATTGAAGGTTTTATAACGCGATATGGCGAGCAAATGCCATCTTCATTAGCCTATGGCATCATTTTTATGTCACTTTTTATCATTTTATATTACTATATAATTTACCCAATAGCTCTAAATAAAGCCAGTCACGCGGAGCATGTCGCAGTACAATCTAAAATACGCCCTAAAACCCAATTAACGTGAACGAAAACTATATTGAATTAAGAACGAGAAGTACGTTTGGAGATATTATTAACACCTACTTTTTATTTCTGAAACATAATTTTAAAGCCTATACCAACCTTTACTTAAGGTATAATGCCATTAGCATCATACTGACGCTTATTTGCTCGTATTTATTAGTCACAGGTTTTATGGGATTAGCTAGTAGAGATTTTAGATTTGGAATGAATAACAATGTCGAAACAGAAGCTTATTTCATCGCTGGTGTGGTTATCTTATTATTAATTGTTTTTGTTACCTCTTTAATTAATTACAGTTTTTCTAGTGCATACATTGCAGAATATGCTAATAATGATGGGCATATTGAATCTAAAAATATATGGAAGAGTATTATAAATAATATCGGAACCATTATAGTTTTCATTCTTATTGGTGCGTTAATGTATGGAGCCTATTTGGCCATTTCTGTGATGGTATCATTTATTCCATTATTAGGTATGATAGTGCAATATGGCTTAAGTTTTACCTTAGCTGCTGTTTTTGGATTAACATTCATGTCTATCTTTTCAACTCAAAAGAGTTTTGGTGATGCTATTTCTGAAGGCTTTGATTTTACCTTTTCAAATTTCTGGCGTGTTGTTTTATTTGGTTTAGTAATTGGTATTCTCAATCTAATGATTACAGGATTAATTATCTCTATACCAAGTGTAATCATTGGTATATACGTTTACTTTTCTGTTGATAGCAATATCGACTTAGCGACAAGCACCTTTGCGACACTTGTATTTACATTAGGTTTTGCGGCATTTTTACTATCGTTTATTTATACACAAGCCCTATCTCAATTATCATATGGTATACTTTATTACAATCTTAATGAAGTAAAATACAATGGCTTCCTTCAAAAGAAAATAGATCAAATAGGTATTAATGAGTAAATCAAAACTCAGACATATCAACACATGTATATTGACTGCCTTTGGTTCATCTTTATTATGGGCTCAAGATGTGGTTATACCAAGAGATTCTTCTAATATAGATGTCACCTATTTTAAAGATAACTTTAAAGACCATTATTCTGGTGACGACTTTAATTACGCTATAAATGATACTGGCGGCATTAACCTAATGCAACGTATTCTCAAAAAATTCTTCGATTGGATGGGCGACCTCTTTGGTTTTGATATTGACTTTATAGACTATAAAACCTTAGAATACATTGTTTATGGTTTACTTGGTGTCATAGTCTTATACCTTTTAATAAAATTCCTGTTACAAAATCCCGTGAGTTCTGTTTTTAAAACAGAAAATAAAACGATTGATGGCTTTAGCTATGTTGAAGAAAACATTGAACAAATTGATTTTGATAAGCTTATCAGTAAAGCCTTAAAAGCTAATAATTACAGATTAGCAACACGATACTTATATCTTAAATCTCTAAAAGTTTTAGCCAATAAAAAGACGATTGAATGGCATTATGAAAAGACCAATTCAGATTACTTCAATGAGATTAAAGACAGTAAAATAAAAGCCTTGTTTATGAGAGTTTCATATATCTACGACTATGTTTGGTATGGTGAATTTCCTATTAACGAAGCGAGTTTCAATAAAAATAAAGACGATTTTAATCAACTTATAAAAACATCTCAGCATGGATAAGCGTTCTAAAATAGCGCTCTATATTATTGTTGCAGTCATTGTTTTTATGATGATTGCAGAAGTTACCAAACCTAAGGCTTTAAACTGGCGCGATTCATTTTCTGCAGCAGATAAAATTCCTTTAGGCTGCTATGTACTTTTTAATGAACTCGAAACATTTTCTGAAGGTGATGTTTTGATTTCTGAAAAATCAATTTATGAATATCTAAAAAAAATAGATACCTCAGCATCTAAATCGTTAGTCTTTATTAACAACAGAATTGGTTTTGATAAAGAAGAATCTGACGCTTTAATAGATTTTGTAGAGAAAGGAAATTCCGTCTTTATAAGTAGCACTTATTTCTATGGTAATGTTTTAGACACACTAAATATCGCTGTACAAGGTCAATATACTAATCTTTATAAAAAAGAATCCGTAAGTGAATTTACAAGTCCAAGTCTAAAAGATAACAATCGTATTTTTAAAGATGTGATAGAAAATAGTCATTTCGTTTCTATTGACACTTTAAACACAACCATTTTAGGCACTATTACAACAAAAGATGAAGATGATATAGAGCAGACAAATGCAAACTTTATTAAAGTCGCTGTTGGTGATAATAACGGCCAATTTATATTACACACCAATCCGTTTGCCTTTACCAATTATCATCTTTTGGACGACAAAGGGGATTATTCAGCTACGGTATTATCCTATCTACCAAAACAGCAAATCATTTGGGATAATAATTATAAAAGCGGACGAAAAGTTATTACAAGTCCATTGCGTTATATCCTGCAGCACATAGCGCTAAAATGGGCATTTTATATTAGTATGTTCGGGCTTATTTTGTTTATTATTTTTAGAGGAAAACGCACACAGCGTATTATTCCTGTAATTAATAAGTTAGAGAATGCTACCGTAGATTTTACAAGAACGATTGGCGAACTCTATTTCCAATATGGAGACTTCACTAATATTATTGATAAAAAGATTCAATATTTTCTAGAATTTGTAAGAACCAACTATTATTTAGACACCAATAAGTTGAGTTCTGCTTTTATAGAAAAGTTAGCCGTAAAATCAACGAATACAAAAGAAGACGCTAAGGCCTTAGTCGATTACTTGGTCTTTTTAAAATCGAAAAACAATCACAGTGAGCAAGAACTCATTGAACTGAACAAAAAAATAGAACACTTTACAAAACAAAAGCTATAATGGAAGAACAGAATACACCATCATCAGAAAACTTAGATGAGACAAACCATAGTGAAGCAAACACACCTTATGAAGCTAATGAAAACACTTCAGAGGACTTTAAAAGTCGTTTAGACCTAAAGCCTTTGCAGGACAGCGTTGCGCAGATTAAGCAAGAGATTGCCAAATTTATTGTTGGACAAAATGAAATGATAGAACTTTTAATTATTTCTATCTTAACCAATGGTCATTCTTTAATAGAAGGTGTTCCTGGTGTTGCAAAAACGGTTACGGCAAAATTATTAGCTAAAACTATGGATGTGGATTTTAGTAGAATACAATTTACACCTGATCTAATGCCTAGTGATATTTTAGGTACTTCAATCTTTAATGTAAAAACAAGTGAGTTTGAATACAAAAAAGGACCGATCTTCTCTAATATTGTTTTAATTGATGAGATTAACAGAGCACCAGCAAAAACGCAAGCGGCTTTGTTTGAGGTGATGGCAGAACGTCAGATTACTATGGATGGCAAACGATATGAAATGGCACCCCCTTTCTTAGTCTTTGCCACACAAAACCCAATTGAACAAGAAGGCACCTATCGTTTGCCTGAAGCCCAATTAGACCGTTTTCTGTTTAAAATTGAAGTCGATTATCCATCTTTGGAAGATGAAGTCCAAATATTAGTTGATAATCATCACAGACAAGGCGATATGGATTTTAATACCATTGAATCGGTGCTATCAGCTGATGATATTAAAAAATATCAGAGTTTAATTAAGCAAATTGTAGTTGAAGACAATCTCTTAAATTATATCGCTTCTGTTGTACACAATACAAGGACTAATGCTAATTTATATCTAGGCGCTTCACCAAGAGCTTCTATTGCTATATTAAATGCTGCTAAAGCAAATGCGGCCATTCATGGTAGAGATTTCGTAACACCTGACGATATAAAACGTTGTACAAAAGCCGTATTAAAACATCGTCTGGTATTAACACCTGAGCGCGAAATGGAAGCCTTTACGGTAGACAAAGTTGTAGATCAAATCTTAGAAACAATAGAGATTCCGAGATAGTGAAACGATTCTTTAAACATACCTATTTAACCTTTCGGTTTTTCCTTATAGTAATGGCATTTGTGGCATTGTTCATTCTTGCATATATCTATCCAGGCTTATTAAGCATAGTATCTGCATTATTTTTTGTTGCAATAGGTTTAGTTGTAGTTGACCTCATCTTATTGTTTAAACAAAAAGGTGTTTCAGCATCAAGAAATCTACCTGAAAAATTAAGTAATGGAGACGACAATCCTATTGAAATTTCACTTCAAAACAATTATAATTTTAAAACCGATTTACTTTTAATTGATGAGTTACCATATCAATATCAAAAACGTGATTTCGAAATCAAAATAGAACTCAACAAAAGCAATCAAAAGAAAATAACCTACACGTTAAGACCTCTGGAGCGAGGTGAGTACTATTTCGGCAATTTAAATATCTATGTCAACTCACCATTTGGTTTAGTGACTAGACGATTTCAATTCGCTAAAGATGCTATGGTGCCAAATTATCCTTCATTTTTACAATTACGCAAATACATGCTTTTGGCTTTTTCTAATAAACTATTTGAATATGGTTTGAAGAAAATAAGGCGTATTGGTCATACCATGGAATTTGAGCAGATTAAGGATTATGTAAATGGCGACGATATAAGAAACATCAACTGGAAAGCAACTGCAAAGCGTAATCACTTGATGGTCAATCAGTTTCAGGATGAACGCTCCCAGCCTATTTATAGTGTTATTGATAAAGGCAGATCTATGAAAATGCCTTTTGAAGGGTTGAGTTTGCTAGATTATGCCATCAATGCAACATTAGTAATTAGTAATGTCGCTTTAAAAAAGCAAGATAAAGCAGGAATGTTTACCTTTTCTAGAAAGGTTGAAAACAAAGTGGTTGCAGAGCGCAGACCATCGCAAATGAATAAAATTCTAGAAACCTTATACAATGTGAATACTGATTTTTCAGAATCTGATTTCTCAAGGCTTTATATAGATATTAAACGCAGTCTAACGCAACGTGCGTTGCTGCTACTCTACACTAATTTTGAAACACTAGACGCATTACATAGACAACTACCTTATCTAAAGGCTATTGCGAAAAACCATTTGTTAGTCGTTGTCTTTTTTGAAAATACAGAACTTCATAAACTTACAAAGGTTGAAGCTTCTAATACCTTTGAAATTGTTCAGAAAACTGTTGCAGAAAAGTTTATGTACGAAAAGAAGCTTATTGTCAATGAACTTAAAAAACACGGTATTCAATCGATATTAACTGCTCCAGAGCATCTAACAATTAATACCATTAATAAGTATCTAGAGATTAAAGCACGTGGTCTTTTATAGGTTATTCTTCTGTTATTTTTCTTCTGTTATTTAAAAAACGACAACTCATCCTATTAAAATTACAATTCGGTAATAACAATTATGTCATCAGGGCCATTTGTTGGATATTTGAATCATCAAACAAAAACAAACCATTAAAAACAAAATCATCATGAAAAATTTAATTTTAACCATCGCACTAGTTTTAACTTCAATATTTAGCTTTTCTCAAGACAAAGGAATTTCGATTACTGTTACAGTTGACAACGTAAAAAATGATACTGGTAAAGTATCTTTCGCACTACACACAAAAGACACCTTTATGAAAGGTAATGGTATTATGAATACTGAAACTGAGATTAAAGATGGAAAAGTAACTATTACATTTGAAAACGTTCAACCAGGTGACTATGCTATAATGGCACTACATGATGAAAACGAAAACGAAAGAATGGATTTTAGAGAAAACGGTATGCCTTTAGAATCTTACGGAACATCTAACAATATTATGGCTTTTGGTCCACCACAATATGACGATGCCAAATTCAATGTAGAAAAAGAAAATATTGAAATGAATATTCGCTTCTAGAACATTATAAACATCAATCACAAACAAAAGACTGCTACTAAGCAGTCTTTTGTTTGTTTAATTATATTATAGTTTTATACGGTCTCACCTAACCATGCCTTCATCATCCAAACTGTTTTTTCTTGTTCGGTGATAAAACCACTCATCATTGAGTTTGTGCCTTCATCGTTAGCTTCATCAGAAGTTTCTAAAATGCCGCGCTCTATCTTTAATAATTCTGAAAGTGAATCTACAATTAACTGAACTGCTTTTTCATCTTTAGAAATATCTTTACCTACAGGTACTTTAGCTGCTTTGGTGTAATCTTCGAATGTATGTAATGGTGTTGCTCCTAGAGTTAAAATACGTTCTGCAATTTCATCCACTTTTAAATTTGCATCTGTGTATAATTCTTCAAATTTAACATGTAAATCAAAAAATGCGCGTCCTTTTATGTTCCAATGTATACCTCTTAAATTCTGATAATACAATTGAAAATTTGCTAATAACTGATTTAAATCCTTAGCTAATCCTTGTGTTTTCTTGGTATCTAAACCTATACTATTTAGTGTCATAATTCCTAGTTTTTTATCTAATCAAATTTACATCGTAATTAACTTGATTTTACTATAGTTTTTATGAATAGTTTTTATACTTTTATAGCTTAAATCAATACTTATGACAATTACACAATTAAAATACGCGTTAGCTATAGCAGAACATAAAAATTTCACCAAGGCAGCAGCAAAATGCTTCGTAACGCAACCCACTTTGAGCACACAAATTCAAAAACTAGAAGACGAATTAGATATTATAATCTTTGATAGAAGCAAAAAACCAATTGAATTAACCGACGTAGGTAGAAAAATTGTCTATCAAGCCAGGAATATAGTGAATGAAGCAGATCGTATACAAGACATTGTAGATCAGCAAAAAGGTTTTATTGGTGGTGAGTTTAGATTAGGTATTATTCCAACTATTATGCCTACGCTTTTACCTATGTTTTTAAATAATTTTATTAAAAAATATCCGAAAGTAAAACTAAAAATAGAAGAGCTCACCACTGAAGAAATTATTACACGCATAAGTGATGGTCATTTAGATGCTGCTATTGCCGCTACCCCCTTAGAAAGCGACAACATAATGGAACGTCCTTTGTATTACGAACCATTTGTAGCTTATGTTCCGAGCAACCACAGATTAAGAGATAAAAAAATATTAGAGGTCTCTGATTTAGATATTGAAGACATGCTATTACTAGAAGATGGACACTGTTTTAGAGATGGTGTTATTAATCTATGTAAAACATTTAAAGGACAAGAGGATGAGCATTTTCAATTAGAAAGCGGAAGTATAGAAACCTTAATAAAACTCTCTAATGAAGGTATGGGAATGACGCTTCTACCCTATTTACATACACTAGACGTTAAGGAGAATCTTAACTCTAATCTAAGGCATTTTGTAGAACCTTCACCTGCAAGAGAAGTAAGTATCATATATCATAAAAGTGAATTAAAAATGCAAATCATTGATGCTATGCACAATGTGATTTCTGGTATTATCCGTGGAGCAATCGCATTTCAGAATGTTGAAATAATTAGTCCTATCGCAAAGTAAAATAAAAAAAGCGACTCGTAAGTCGCTTTTTTTTTATGATTTTAAATAAATTAAACATTGATTTAATTCTGGGTTTTGATTGATCAAGGATTGAATAAAAATTCTAAGATCTTCTAATTCATGTGGGAGTAAACGTCTTACCGCTTTTTCAACTTCCTTACAAAATAATGTTGTATCAAAACTAACTTTGTTTAGTACAGTCTTAGTGTACTCATACATTGCTCTCGCCATAGTGCAGTTTTAGGTATTAAGATTAACAAAAAGTAGATTTCTTCTATAGGCTATTGTTTCAATTCTGACTCTAAGATAGAAAAAAAACAAGTTCAATTTTAAAAATAATCAAAGTTTAACAGCTTATTATGTTAAAAGTTGAAATTACGCGATGAGGTTCATCAATCCTAAAGGAGGATTCTTACAGCTTCACCTATTGATTTACTTTAAATTAACGCATTAAAAAAGACTAAAATCGATTATCACCATCTAACAAATCACCTAGTCCACCTAAAATACTCCCTTCACCTTTAGATTTCCCACCTCTAGGAATAGATGCTAATACGCGACCTGCTAGTCTGCTAAATGGTAAAGATTGTATGTAAACTTTTCCTGGTCCTTGTAGTTTTGCAAAGAATAAACCTTCACCTCCAAAGATTGAATTTTTAATACCTCCTACAAATTCAATATCATAATCAATACCTTGAGTAAAACCAATAATACAACCTGTATCTACACGTAAGGTTTCGCCAGCTGCTAAGGTCTTCACTGCAGTCGTACCACCAGCATGGACAAACGCCATACCATCACCTTCTAACTTTTGCATTATAAAGCCTTCCCCTCCAAAAAGTCCTCGGCCTAGTTTTTTGGAAAACTCAATTCCTATGCTAACCCCTTTAGCTGCGCATAAAAAAGCATCTTTCTGGCAAATAAATTTCCCCCCAAACTCAGTCAAATCAATAGGAATAATTTTACCAGGATAAGGTGATGCAAATGATACGTTACGCTTACCTGAAAGGTCATTATAAAACGCAGTCATAAACAAGCTTTCACCCGTTAGAATACGTTTTCCTGCTCCTAATATTTTTCCTAAGAAACCGGTATCTTTTTTTGAACCATCACCAAAAATAGTATCCATTTTAATCCCATCATCCATCATCATAAAGCTACCTGATTCTGCAATAACCCCTTCTTGTGGATCTAATTCAATTTCTACATATTGCATTTCTTCTCCGTAAATGCGGTAATCGATTTCATGTGCTTCTCTATTTTTATAATCTGGTAATTGTTCCATAATGTTAAAATTATTGTTTAAAGATTGATTCTATTATATGTTGAATTTTCTCAAACTTTGTTACAAATGATATTCTTTATTATTCCTATTCTAGAGATTGCCACGTCCTTCGTCCTCGCAATGACAACTAACTTTTAACTTTAAGCGTCCATTCAAAATTAAAAGAGGACACTTGTACTCCTTCTGCGTTTATTCCATTAACATTGAGCCAAACTGTTTGTCCCTCCCCTGTTTCAATAGCTTTTTTAATCACTTCGTCAATTTTCCCACCTTCTTCACATTTAAACGTAATTCTTCCTGTCGCCTTTTTTGTAAATGTTGCATTATTATTGGCCACCAAAATCGATATATTTCTACCGCTTTCTTTTACTTTTTTCATCACCAAAGCACCTGTAGTTAACTCTGCAGCCATACCTTGTACAGCCCAAAACATAGAGTTAAATGGATTTTGATTTATCCATCGATGTTTTACTGAAACAACACAGGTTGTATCATCTAAGTGTTTTGTACGCACACCTGTAAAATATGCAGCAGGTAGCTTAAACATTAGGAATGTATTGAGTTTTGAAGGAGATATATTCATATGTAAAATCTATAATTTCCACTAAAATAAACCAAAACATTAAACTTAGCTAATGTTAATAATATGTTAATTTTTAGTACTATGCGTAACATAATACCTTTTTAAAGACATATATTTGTATAAGCAACTATTATATACTTTTAAATATGTTAGACAATCATCATAAAAATTTAG
>RCND010001551.1_pt1 | contig 13059 bp, 6 predicted proteins | sample 2041351 | NCBI WGS metagenome assembly RCND01 (sample SAMN09708230, study PRJNA481090) | Marine sediment metagenome, whole genome shotgun sequencing project. | biome: marine sediment; feature: ocean; material: sediment; isolation source: Sewage treatment plant 12B marine sediment (STP12B) ...
TCTTCGATCTAACACCTGAGCAAATTCAGGTTGTTGTCCATCCTCAGAGTATTATTCACTCTCTTGTTGAGTATGTAGATGGCTCAATTATGGCTCAATTAGGTTATCCGGATATGAAGTTACCGATTCAATATGCCCTTGGCTATCCAAGCAGAATGGCCAATAATTATAGAAGGTTGAAGTTGGCAGATATTGGACAACTGACCTTTGAAGAACCGGATAGAAACCTATTTAAAGGTTTGGATTTGGCTTTTGAATCACTGAAAGCCGGAGGAACAATGTCGGTTGTTTATAATGCGGCCAACGAAGCAGCAGTAGGAAAGTTTTTGAACAGAGAAATTAAGTACCATCAGATCAGTGAAGCTATAGAAGCAGTCATGCTTAGGCATAATGCGAAAGTCTACACATCTGTAGACGAAGTCATTGAGGCTGAACGATGGACTTATGAGCAAATAGAAAAGGTGATTAAATGAGTATATTAGTATCAATTTTGATTTTTGGTTTGATTGTTTTCATTCATGAATTAGGGCATTTCCTCTTTGCTAGACGCGCAGGTATTCTTGTAGAAGAATTTGCCATAGGTATGGGACCTCAAATTGTGGGTAAAAAAGTAGGTGCCACTAATTATTCCATCAGAGCCATACCATTTGGTGGTTATTGTAAGATGTTAGGCGAAGACGGCACAGCCTATGTGGATGAGAATGCTGAAGCGACCGAAAACGCCGAACCAATAGACATTACCACAAAAGGTGCTGATCCGAGAGCTTTTTCTGAAAAATCAGTGGGTCAGCGATTTGCGGTCCTTTTTGGTGGGCCATTATTTAACTTTATTCTAGCTTTTGTTTTTGCATTGATTTACCTATCAATTGTTGGTGGCACTTCAAGAACCATTGATGCGGTACCAGAAGAATACCCTGCATATGAAGCAGGCATACGTTCCGGTGACGTGTTGGTTGGTTATAATGGTAAAACAATTATTTCAGCTTCTGAGCTTCGTTTGTATGTGAACAATGAACGTCCAGAAGTGGCTGAGATAACAGTGAAAAGAACCGTGGATGGTGAAACAGAACGTTTAACTTACAACATTGTTCCTGCTGAAGCTGAGAATGGTCTATTGCTTATAGGCATTAATTTTAAGCTGGAAAACATGAGCAATCCTTTGTTACTCATTAAAGGTGCACTAATAGAGATTATCTACTGGATTAGGATTGTTATTTATTCCCTAGGTATGTTGATTACAGGTGGTGTGTCTGGTGATGACATCGCTGGTCCTGTTGGACTGGTTGGTGCAATAAGTACTGGGTACAATGAAAGTGTTCAATATGGCTTTAAGTCGTTGGTTGCCACATTATCTTTCTATATTGTCTTATTAAGCGCCAACTTAGGTGTAATGAACTTATTGCCGATTCCTGCGTTGGACGGAGGGCGATTGGTCTTTCTTGCAATAGAAGCAGTAAGGGGGAAGCCAATAGATCCTGATAAGGAAGGTCGAGTACATTTTATTGGTTATGTCCTACTCATGGGGCTGATGGTCCTTGTATTATTCAATGACATTTCTAAAGTATTCCAAAGTTAGTTGGCAAGGATGGAAGAAATTCTCAATTGGCTATAGGCACCAACATGGCAAAAGGTTAACAGTTTATCAGTCGTTGACGCAATTCTGTTGCTGTGGTAGATTATAGGTAAGTTATAAAGTAGTATAAATTGAAGAAAAGAGGGATAGTATGCAACCACAATATTCTAATCTTGAAATTTTACAATTCGCTGTATCCATGGAAGCTGGTGGCGTTGATTTTTATGAAGAACATGCCAAAGAAGCTCAAGGTGAGATCAAAGCGTTATTCTTAAAGTTGGCAGATGACGAGCGTAAACATGCGGCATATTTCCAAAATCTTTACAATGAAGCTGAAAAAGAAGAAGGTAGCTTTGAGTACATGTTTGAAGAAACAGTGACTGGTATTTTTGATGAATATGCCAAAAGTGCAGGTTTCTCAAGAGCGTTAGGTGTGATTAACTCAGTGAAGGATGCTATTAAAGAAGCCATCGCTACTGAAACGATTACGGTGGCACTTTATGAGGATATGTTGAAGTTTGCTAAAGAAAAGACGACGGAAACATTGAAAATATTGATTGTAGAAGAAGAAGGGCACAGAGACCTTCTGAAAGCAATGTACGACAGAATGTAAATATTGGTTTTTTAGTACTTACAAATACCACTGACGATTCCAGCTAAAGGAATCGTGGGTGGTATTTTTTAAAAAGATGCAACACCAAGACCTCAAAGGGGTATTACCTCATTAACCTTTGTGCGCTTTGTGTCTCCTTCGTGTTCTTAGTGGTTTTTCTTTTTAAAGATGCAACACTAAGACCTCTAAGAAGTCTCAAAGACCTCAAATGGTTATTGCCACTGACCTTATTCGCTTTGTGTCTCCTTTGTGGTCTTAGTGGTTTTTCTTTTTAAAGCCCCAACACCAAGTACTCCAAAAAGTCTCAAAGACCTCAAAGGGGTATTGTCTCATTAACCTTCGTGCGCTTTGTGACTCCTTTGTGTTCTTAGTGGTTTTTCTTTTAAAGCCTCAACACCAAGACCTCCAAGAAGTCGCGCAGAGGTAATTCTAAATTGATTTGAAAGATAACTTTCACTATACAACGAATGTGCAAGTTAAGTTGCAAGGGGTCTTCCTTTTTTGGTACAATGACTTTAGGAGGTGAGCAAATGATGCTTCACACTGAAGGTAATAGATTTGCTGACGTTAAACAGACAGAATTTGTAACGGTAGGGATTGATAGAGTTAAGGCTTATTTGGCTTCCAGATGGCAGGAAACCATCAATGAATTTTCTGCAACACATAAGGATGCATTGGTTATGTATGTAGCCATAAGACAGGAAGGCTATGAAATATGTGTAGCAAGTAGTCAGATACAGGCTTTTTATGATACGAATCGCCTCTATGAAGTTAGAGGCGCTGACTTTATTGATATTGTCAGAGCTTACGGTAGAATGGTCATTGTTGAAGACAGTCACAATGATATCCGTCTTGCTAATGCTAGAGAAGTGATTCTTGGCTTTGGTCAGTTGATTGGGATACCAGTTATGGACCATCATCAATCCATTGAAGGTGTGTTCCTTGTGATGAAGAAAGAAGAAGGTTTGGTTAAGAATAGTTATGTAAAGGGAATTGCTCAGTTAGCTACGAGCATTGAAGAAAGCATTAAATATCTAGGGGTAGAAAAGGAAATTGACGCCATTAGAAATGTTGACCCTTTGACACGACTTGTAAGCAGAGACCGTATGATGTCCATAGTACAACTTGAATTTGAACGGAGCCAGAGATCAGATATTCCTTTCTCCATGGTATTAGTGGACATAGATGATTTCAAGAGAATTAATGAAACATTTGGTCATGATACAGGCGATAAGGTTTTAATGGATTTTTCAGAAGAGATTGCTTCCAGAATTCGGATGGTGGATACAGCTTGTCGCTGGGATGGTGATGCTTTTGTTGTCCTATGTCCACAGACAGATTTACTTGGTGCTAATACTTTGGTGAATGACTTGTTCTCAAATTTAACCCATCATATATTCCCTAATGTAGGTAGATGTTTCTTCTCCATGGGGATTGCAGATTATTCAGCAAGCGATGTATCCATCAATGATATGTTATTAAGACTTGATAAAGCTCTCTATAGAGTGAAAGCCTTCGGAGGCAACTCACATCAGACAAGATATCATTGAGTTAGGGGATGACCCAAACCACTATTTTGGTACTTTTTCTCAGTTGATTTTTGATCGTAAATTAGGTACAATGTTATAAGGTGAAAACGTGATGAAAGCGTGCATTTGCTTAAGCGAATGTGCGCTATTTCTAACTAAAGAGGAGACCTTATGTACAGAGATGAAACAAAAGTGATTGATATTGGCGGTGTGAAAATTGGTGGTGGCCTGCCGATTGCTATTCAATCTATGACAAATACTAAAACAGAGGATGTTGAAGGTACGGTGAAACAGATTCTTGAATTGGAAGCTGCTGGATGTGATATTATTCGTGTAGCGGTGCCATCAATGGAAGCAGCAAAAGCCATTGCAGAGATTAAGAAGCAGATTCACATTCCACTTGTAGCGGACATTCATTTTGATTATAAATTAGCCATTGCATCGGTAGATTTTGGTGCAGATAAGATACGCATAAATCCTGGTAATATTGGATCAAGAGAAAGATTAGAAAAAGTAGTTATAGCATGTCGAGAAAAAAATATTCCGATTCGAGTGGGCGTTAATAGCGGTTCGTTGGAAAAAGAACTTCTAGTGAAATACGGGCATCCAACACCGGAAGCATTGGTTGAAAGTGCGGTAAATCAATGTAAGGCTATTGAAACGTTAGGCTATGACAACTTAGTGGTCTCCATTAAGTCTTCTGATGTGAACACGTCGGTTGAAGCTTATAAACTGGCGTCCAAAAAGTTGTCGTACCCAATGCATCTAGGCATTACAGAAGCAGGAACAGCATGGGCGGGGACCATCAAATCAGCGGTTGGACTTGGCGCGCTTTTGAATGAAGGACTTGGAGATACATTAAGGGTATCATTAACAGATAAGCCTATTGAAGAAGTAAAAGTTGGCATACAGATTCTGAAAGCGGCCGGACTTTTAACATGTGGTGTTGAAATAGTCTCATGCCCAACGTGTGGACGGACAGAAATCGATCTTATCGGCATTGCAAAAGAAGTTGAAGAAAAGTGTGCGGCACTGGATAAAACCATCAAAGTAGCGGTTATGGGCTGTGTGGTGAATGGGCCAGGTGAAGCCAAGGAGGCAGACATAGGATTAGCCGGTGGCAAAGGATTCGGCATCATCTTCAAAAAAGGTGAATTAATCCGAAAAGTCCCAGAAGCTGAACTGGTAGAAGCGTTGATGGAAGAAATTGAAAAATTATAAAAGTTATAGATGAAAGGGTGTTTATGTCCAAAAAAATTACGGAAGTATTTAAAGGCATTGCTTTAACAGGGCAGATCAAAGGAATTTTTGATGACTGTGTAGTTAACAATGTCTATATGAATAAAGATCAAACGAAGCTTTATATACAACTTAAGTTACGTGAAATCATTCATCCTCAAATGCTTGAGGTTCTTGAAGGTAAGATTCATGAGTTTGTAGCAGAGGAAGAATTGAAGGTCATTGTGGAAGAGACCTATGACCTTCGCTATGAATTATCATTTCCTCAATTATTTGAATTATATAAACCCTGCCTCTTACATCTGATTAAGAAGGAAAGTCCATTTTGCGCGGCCAAAATTAGTGTGATTGATCCTGAAGTATCACCTGAAGGTTTGGTTTATTACTTTGAGGAGTTTGATTATAACTACATAACACAATATAAAATTGATGCTTATATTGCTCATGCTTTTCAAAGTAAATTTCGTGTGAACATTCAAGTGACATTTCATGAAAAAGAACGCCAACATACCGTCTTTGAAGAGTTTAAGGAGAATCGTAAAAAGGAAGAAGCTAAGATTATGGATGACTTAAATCTAAGTGTTAATACCTATGGGTCAAAAGTAAAAGAAGTCATAGCGAAGAAAACACCAAAAGGTAAAAAAGAATTACCTGTCAATCTTGCCATTGGACGTCGAGGTATTGGTGGCTTTGTCACTAAGATCAAAAATCTTAATGGGGACTTTGATAACATCATCATCGAAGGCTATGTTCTATCACAGGAGATGAGAATTACAAAATCTGAGAAGGTTCTGTTAATATTTGATGTGACCGATTATACAGATTCGATTACTTGCAAAGCCTTCCTCAAACAACAAACCTTTGATGAACAGTGTAAACCTAAGTTAGGTAAACAGATGTTTGTGCGTATTGAGGGACGTGTTCAATTTGATACATTCTCCAATGAACTTGGTATTATGATCAATACCATGGAGATGATTGAGGACTTTAGAGAGTCTAAGAAAGACAATGCAGAAGTAAAACGTGTAGAACTTCATTGTCACACTCAGATGAGTGATATGGATGGTATGACTAGCGCAACATCTCTTGTAAACAGAGCGAAAGATTGGGGTCACTCAGCTTTAGCCATTACGGATCATGGTGTCGTACAGGGCTTTACTGAAGCTTTTCATGCCATCAGTCATGACGATCCTTTTAAAATTATCTATGGGGTCGAGGCATATATTGTTGATGATTTAAAATCAATTATTCGCCAACCTAAGGGGCAGAACCTTAAAAGTGACTTTGTGGTGTTTGACCTTGAAACGACTGGGTTTTATGCAGGTAAAGATAAGATCACAGAGATTGGGGCGGTTAAGATATCAGAGGGTGTGGTTGTGGACCGTTATGGAACTTTCATCAATCCTGAACGGGGAATTCCTCTTAAGGTTCAGGATTTGACCAAGATTGATATGTCCATGGTGAAAGATGCACCAACCATTGAAGAGAAACTTCAGGATTTTCTAGATTTCTGTGGTGACAGCATTTTGGTTGCCCATAATGCAGACTTTGATATGGGCTTCATAGAGCACTTTGCTAAAAAACAAAACATCATCATCGAAAATACGATTCTAGACACACTTGAGTTAGCTCGAATTTTCTTCCCTAAAATCAAGAACTTTAAGTTAGGAACCTTAGCCAAACACTTTAAAGTCCCTTTGGTGAAGGCTCATAGAGCGGTAGATGATGCTGAGGCTACCGCATTTATTCTATTGGCCATGTTTGAACATATGAACCAGATTAATATCCATACAATTGAGGGTATTCTTAATTATGCCAATAACTCAGACCGGGAAGTTAAGAAGCTCCGTGCCTCCCATGCTGTTATATTAACAAAGAATCTGGTAGGCCTTAGAAATTTATATGAAATGATTAGTATTTCACATATGACCCATTTCTTTAGGCAACCAAAAATTCCCAAAAGTCTTTACAATAAATTCAAAGAAGGGTTGATGATTGGTACAGCCTGCGAAGCTGGAGAATTGTATAAAGCAGTGCTGGAAGACAAACCTAAAGAAGTGATTGATCGACTATGTGACTTCTATGATTATTTTGAGATACAACCTCTTGGCAACAATGAATTTCTGGTTAGAAAAGAAGCAGTGGATGGTTGGGAAGAGCTCCGAGAAGTGAATCGAAAGATCGTCACTTTGGGGGAAGAGCATAACAAACCGGTTGTAGCCACTTGTGATGTGCATTTTCTTGATCCTGAAGATGAAGTTTACAGACGTATCATTATGTCGGGGAAAGGGTTTAATGATGCAGACAATCAAGCACCACTTTACCTACGAACGACGGATGAGATGTTGAAAGAATTTAATTACTTAGGTAAAGAAAAAGCCTATGAAGTGGTCGTGTCCAATACTAATTTGATTGCTGATCGTATTGAACGTATTGAGCCGGTACCACCGAATAAATACCCACCAATTATTGAAGGGTCGGATGATGACCTTCGTGAAATTTGCTATAATAAAGCCCATGAAATCTATGGTCCTGATCTACCAATGCAGGTAACAGAACGGTTAGAGAGAGAGTTGCATTCCATTATATCTAACGGTTTTGCGGTTATGTACATCATCGCACAGAAGCTTGTGTGGAAATCGGTGGCTGATGGTTACCTTGTTGGTTCGAGAGGGTCAGTAGGGTCTTCATTTGCAGCTACAATGGCTGGCATTACAGAGGTTAATCCATTGGCAGCCCATTACATATGCCCATCCTGTTATTATGTGGATTTTGAATCTGAAACTGTATTGGCTCACTCAGGAAACTCTGGGTGTGACTTACCCAATGGCAATTGTCCAAAATGTGGTCATGAACTCATAAAAGAAGGTCATGATATTCCATTTGAAACTTTCTTAGGTTTTTATGGAGATAAAGAACCGGATATTGACTTGAACTTTTCCGGTGAGTATCAGGCTGAAGCCCATAAATACACGGAAGTTTTGTTTGGTGTGGGACATGTTTTTAGAGCAGGGACAATTGGTACCATGGCAGAGAAGACTGCCTATGGTTTTGTGAAGAAGTATTTAGATGAGCATGGTGAACATAAACGTACAGCAGAGATTAATCGATTGGTACAAGGATGTACAGGTGTCAGAAGAACATCAGGACAGCATCCAGGTGGTATCATTGTTGTGCCTAAAAGTGAAAGTATCTACCAGTTTACACCAATTCAACATCCGGCAAATGACCAAAGCACATCGATTATTACCACTCATTTTGATTATCACTCTATAGACCATAACCTTCTTAAATTAGATATTTTAGGTCATGATGATCCTACCATGATACGTATGATGGAAGATATTACAGGCATGGATGCGACCACAGTACCATTAGATGAACCGAGTGTTATGTCTCTGTTCTCGGGGCTATCGGCTTTGAAGATAAAACCTGAGGATATTGGTGGTACGGAACTGGGATCTCTAGGGGTGCCGGAGTTTGGTACAGACTTTGTTATTCAGATGCTTAAAGATACAAAACCAAAAAGCTTTTCTGACCTTTGCCGTATCTCAGGCCTCTCTCACGGCACAGATGTATGGTTGAACAATGCCAAGGATTTAATCAAGGATGGCAAAGCTAATATTCATGAAATTATTTCTACCCGTGATGATATTATGACCTTCCTTATATTCAAAGGTGTTGAGAAGGGTCTTGCTTTTACAATCATGGAAAGTGTGCGTAAAGGTAAAGGACTAAAACCGGAGATGGAGGAAGCCATGAAGGAGAAAGAAGTTCCTGACTGGTATATATGGTCCTGTAAACAGATTAAGTACATGTTCCCGAAAGCCCATGCAGTGGCATATGTCATGATGGCTTATAGAATTGCGTATTTCAAGGTACATCATAAAGAAGCTTACTACGCCACCTTTTTCAGTGTTCGCGCGACGGCTTTTGATTATGAGACCATGTGTCACGGTAAACATCAGTTAGAGGCATACTTGAAATTAGTCAAAGCAAAAGAAAAAAGAGCAAAGAACCGTGAAATAGATACTGAGACAGGGTTGCAGACGAAATTCACAAAGAAAGAACAGGACACTGTCAAGGATATGAAGTTAGTTCAAGAGATGTATGCAAGAGGGGTTGAGTTTATGCCCATTGATCTGTACAAAGTGAGCGACAAGAAGTTTCTTATTATTGATGATATGATTATGCCAGCACTAAGTTCATTACAGGGGATGGGTGAAAAAGCAGCAGAAGCCCTCATTTTAGAAAGGTGCAAAGGCAAATTCATCTCAATTGAAGACTTACAACAGCGAACGAAGATCTCTAAGACGGTTATCGAGATGATGAAGAACAACGGTATTCTAGACGGGTTACAGGAAAGTAATCAGTTATCATTGTTTGAATTGTAAAGAGAAAACTTATGTACTTATTTAGTACATGAAAACAGAATATTGTGCAAGATTTATTGTATATTTTCACGTGTATATATGATATACTACCCATAGAGCACATTGTATACAATATAATCATGAGTATCGTTATTAATATAGCGATACTTTTATGCGTATTTTAAAAAAACAATGTGGAGGAGGGAAGCATATGTTAGAAGTTGGAAAAGCAGCACCGGATTTTGACTGTCTTAATCAAGACGATGTAGAGATGAAGCTGGCTGATTTCGCGGGTAAAAATGTGGTTCTTTATTTTTATCCAAGAGACAATACCCCTGGCTGTACCATAGAAGCCAATGACTTCAAAGCTAACATTGAGGCTTTTGAGGCACTGAACACAGTGGTCATCGGTGTCAGCAAGGACAGTGTCAAATCCCATACTAATTTTATTTGTAAACATGAATTGCCTTTTAACTTGTTAAGCGACAAAGAGCTTGAAGTCATCAAAGCCTATGACGTATGGCAGTTAAAGAAAAACTATGGTAAAGAAAGCATGGGCGTTGTGCGTTCGACTTTCCTTATTGATGAAGAAGGTATCCTTCGTGAAGCATGGACCAAAGTTAAAGTTAAGGGTCATGTCGAATCGGTACTAGTGGCAATTAAAGCATTATAGGTGAGAAGTTCACCAACCATAGTACATTGGTTATGGCACAGTGGCTTTTTTCGTGACTATAGTATGAGTGTACGAACAAAACTGTTGTGATATAATATAATTTGATGATTCATAATAGGCACACCGGCCTGAAAAAATATTTTTTGAGGGTGGTGTGAATGTTAGGGAACATCGCAATCTGGTGGTTCGCTACCGAGGTCATAGTTTGATCTTGCTTTCAGCAATAGACAAAGTACATATTTTTCATTCAATAGGGGAGCTTAGTATATTTTGTCTTTTGCAGAAGGATATTAACCTATGACCGACTAATCAATCTTTCAAATCTTATGGAGGTAATCAAAACATGGCTAACAAAGTATTTAAGACAATGGATGGTAACATGGCTGCATCTTACGTGTCATATGCATTTACAGACGTAGCAGCAATCTATCCAATCACACCGTCATCAACCATGGCAGAGTACATTGACGAATGGGCAGCAAATGGTCAAAAGAACATCTTTGGTCAAAGCGTATTAGTAACAGAAATGCAATCAGAGGGTGGTGCTTCAGGTGCGGTACACGGATCTCTTCAAGGTGGTGCGCTAACATCTACTTACACTGCTTCTCAAGGTCTGTTATTGATGGTACCAAATATGTACAAAATTGCTGGTGAACTTTTACCTGCAGTATTCCATGTAAGTGCCCGTGCCATTGCGACACATGCACTTTCAATCTATGGAGATCACTCAGACGTTATGGCAGCAAGACAAACTGGTTTTGCAATGCTTGCGACGGGCTCGATACAAGAAGTTATGGACATTGGTGGTGTTGCTCATCTTGCAGCAATCAAGTCAAGAGTACCATTTGTACACTTCTTTGATGGATTCAGAACTTCTCACGAAGTACAAAAAATTGAAACTGTTGACTACAGCGTATTTGCTGATTTGGTTGACATGGACGAAGTTGACGCATTTAGAGCTAGAGCTCTTAACCCAGAGCACCCAGTAACACGTGGTACTGCTCAAAACCCAGATATCTTCTTCCAAGCAAAAGAAGCATCTAACCCATTCTACCTAGCTGTACCAGACATCGTTAATGATTACATGGCGAAAATGTCTAAAGTTGTTGGTAGAGAGTATGCACCTTTCAATTATTATGGTGCACCAGACGCTGAGAACGTAGTCATTGCTATGGGTTCGGTCACTGAAGCTCTTGAAGAGTTAGTTGATTACTTAGTAGCAGATGGTCAAAAAGTTGGTCTTCTTAAAGTTCACCTTTACAGACCTTTCTCAAGCAAATACTTCTTTGAGGCTATGCCTAAGTCAGTTAAAAAGATTACATGTCTTGATAGAACTAAAGAACCAGGTGCAGTTGGCGAGCCATTGTACGTTGACGTTAGAGCACTTTATTATGATATGGCTGTTAAGCCAGTCATCGTTGGTGGTCGTTATGGTCTTGGTTCAAAAGATACAACGCCTACAATTCTTAAAGCTGTATATGAGAACATGGCAGCTGAAGCGCCTAAGAATGGATTTACAATTGGTATCGTTGATGATGTAACTAACCTTTCATTACCAATTGGTGAAGCGATTGTTACTGAGAATGAATCAGCAATCAGATGCAAATTCTGGGGTCTTGGTTCAGATGGTACGGTTGGTGCCAACAAATCAGCCATCAAAATCATCGGTGATAAAACTGATTTATATGCTCAAGGTTACTTCTCATATGACTCTAAGAAATCAGGTGGTATCACAGTATCTCACCTACGTTTTGGTAAAGAGAAGATTCGTTCAACATACCTTATCGATAATGCAGACTATATCGCATGTCATAACCAGTCATACGTTGATAAGTATGAACTAGTTAAAGGTCTTAAAGAAGGCGGTAAATTCGTCCTTAACACTCAATGGTCTGTTGAAGAACTTGAAACTCACATTCCTGGTGAGCTTAAGAAAGCACTTGCTGCTGCAAAAGCTGAATTCTATATCATCGATGCAACAGATATCGCTGAAGAAATCGGTCTTGGTAGCAGAATCAATATGATCATGCAAGCTGCATTCTTCAAATTAGCTGATGTAATGCCAGTTGATGATGCTGCTAAATACCTTAAAGAAGCCGTTGTTAAGTCATACGGTAAAAAAGGTGAGAAGATTGTTAACATGAACTATGCGGCAATCGACAAAGGTTTCGACGCCTTAGTTAAAGTTGATGTACCTGCTTCATGGGCTACAGCTGCTGATTCAGAAGTTGTTGAAGTTGACGCACCAGACTTCATTAAGAACGTTGCATTTGTAATGAACGCTCAAAAAGGTGATTCACTTCCTGTATCTGTATTTAAAGGTAGAGAAGATGGTTCATTCCCAATGAGTATTTCTTCATACGAGAAGCGTGGTATTGCAGTGACTGTTCCAGAATGGCAAATCGATAACTGTATCCAATGTAATCAGTGTGCCTTCGTATGTCCTCACTCTGTTATCCGTCCATTCCTTCTTGATGCTGACGAAAAAGCGGGTGCTCCAGAAGCATTTGCTACTAAGAAAGCAATCGGCAAAGGCGTTGAAGGACTTGAATACAGAATCCAAGTGTCTACACTTGATTGTACAGGATGTGGCAACTGTGCTGACATCTGTCCATCAAAAACTAAATCACTTGTAATGAAACAACTTGAAAGCCAAGAAATTCAAATTGCTAACTATGAGTACGCTCATAACAAAGTGACTTATAAAGAAGATACAATGGCTCTAACAACTGTAAAAGGTAGCCAATTCGCTCAACCATTGTTCGAATTCTCAGGCGCTTGTGCTGGTTGTGGTGAGACACCTTACCTTAAAGTTGTTACTCAACTTTACGGTGATAGCATGATTATTGCCAACGCTACAGGTTGTTCTTCAATCTGGGGTGGTTCAGCTCCTGCTTCAGTATTTACACAAAACGCTGAAGGTAACGGACCAGCATGGGCAAACTCATTGTTCGAAGATAACGCTGAGTATGGTTATGGTATGGCTGTTGCAGCTAAACAACTTAGAAATTCACTTGAAATGAACCTTAACACTTTGATTGGTGCTGATGTACCAACTG
>RCND010002968.1_pt1 | contig 13057 bp, 12 predicted proteins | sample 2041351 | NCBI WGS metagenome assembly RCND01 (sample SAMN09708230, study PRJNA481090) | Marine sediment metagenome, whole genome shotgun sequencing project. | biome: marine sediment; feature: ocean; material: sediment; isolation source: Sewage treatment plant 12B marine sediment (STP12B) ...
TTATCAAAGGAGTTAAAAACGGTAGATCCATCAAACATGTTAATGAAAAATAAACCATGCGTGGTTTCAATTTTTGCAAATGGAGAGTTATTTAATTCAGTAAAATCTGTCTCGCTTAATTCAGTGAATTTGCTATCATGCCAAATTACTTCCCCTGTATTATTTTGAATTCCAAATAAGCCTGAATCTGTTTGAACAATATAATTTCCTAAAGAAGTAACAATTTGCCAGTTTACTTCCTTTTCAAATGAAGATGACCATGTTTCTTTAAGTTGTGCATTGAGTGACATTGCCACAAACAACACCATAAACATTATTGTTTTATTAATCATGATAAATAATATTAATTGATTTCAGTTAAGTTTTAATCAATGGACTTAACGAGTTAATAGTATTTATCGTATAAATGTATAAGGATTAACTTAAAGCATAATAGCTCATAACATGACCACTAATTTTCCTTTGGCCAAATTTTGCTCCATATAGCTGTGGGCTTTTACGATTTCATCTAATTGGAAGACACGATCAATGTTGAGGTTGATAATTCCCTTTTCAACGAGATCAATAAATTCTTGTAATCGACGGTGGTCAAGATTTTTAGCTTCCCCCATATAGACGGTAAGTCTTCCGAGAGAGGGGATGTCACCCATAGGAGTAAAATCTTTCATGGTCCATTCATTACCAAGAATCCCAGTCATACAAACCATCCCTTTAGCTTTGATACATTTTAGGGAGTCCTTTAGGGTTTTAGTGCCTATTAATTCCAATACTTTATCAATACCTTCCGGGAAAAGTTCTCTCACTGCATCTTTGACTGATCCTTGATCAATAACAACATGATCTGCTCCATTGTTGAGCAAAAATTCCGTTTTGTTTTCATTTCTGGTAGTAGCAATAACTGTTGCCCCGATGTTTTTGGCCAATTGACAACTTAACAAGCCTATTGAAGAAGTGCCTCCCCTAATAAGTAGGATTTCACCAGTTGAAATTTCCAAAGCTTCTTGCAAAGATCCGGAGACAGTTTGGAACATTTCTGGAATTGCTCCAAGTATTTGCCATGGCAAATTACTTTTAAAAGGGAAAATGATGTGCTCTGGAACTATTACAAATTCTGCATAACCTCCATCATAATCTCTTCCCATCCCACCCATGATGGCTGCCACCTGCTGTCCTTTAGAAAGCTTTCCGGAGGGGTCTTTTTCCACGACTCCTACACATTCAATTCCTTGAATCCTTGGAAAAAGTACATTTGGGGAATGTCCCTGTCTAGTAAAGAGCTCTGAACGATTTAGGCCAAAGGATTTTACTTTTATTAAAACCCAACCATTTTTTGGAACAGGAATTGATTTTTCCTGAATTTCTATAACATCAGGGCTTCCTTTTTTTGTTGTAACTGCTGCTTTCATTGTTTTTAAATAAGCTTTAAAATAATGAATAGAAATCAATTAGCATGTTATGACTAAAAAGACCTTGCTATATAGTTTAATAACTAGTAACAAGGTCTCTCTATCAATTTAATAACTAATAAGGTTCAAATATATAATAGGAGCAATTAAGAAATAATGACAATTGTAATTATTTAAAATTTTTACCGATCTATTTTAAAATTATCTAATTGAATGTCATCCATGCCTTTGTCATCAAATGGATATTCTAATTGGTTCTGGATGTTATACAATGAGATCAGAATAAATTGACTAAAAACCACAATGAAATAGGTAATCCAAACACTTTGCTCCGGGCCAACTCTATTAATCATTGCCGGCGCATAAATCAAAGGAAATATATAGATGAATATTAGACAGTAGGCTTTTAAACTAATTGGCGTTCTATGAATGTTTATAGCATGAACGTTTTCTACCGTTTCATGTAAGTCTTTCATTAGCCTAAATATTTTTTCTTTACGCTTTCCAGAAATTGCCTCTTTATGATTTTGCAGAAAGTCATAGACTTCATGTATATTTCCATCGAGTTCAGCTGTTTCGGTACTATTGCTTTTCAATTGTTTCATTAAATTATTACTGATATTTACGAGCAACTCATATGCTTCTGCTTTCGCTTCTTCTGAAAGTTTGTCATTGCTGGAAAAAAAATAATCGATTGTCATTATCGTACCACGAAACTCACTTAAGTGTTCTAAGGCCTTTTCTCTTCTTCTGAATGATCCTCGGATAGTAAATACAAGCGGGAAAATCATTGCAATACTGATCAAAGTAAGGTCTATATTGAAATTAATATTATAGACAAAACACAGATATGGTGTTATGATCGATATAAGTAGTGCAATCCAAGTTCTATGATTGATAATGATAAGATATGGTTTCACGGAATAGCATTTAGGCTTGATTAGCTAAAGGTAGGTAAAAAACTATAAATATCAAATGCTAAATAGGATCATATTCAACAGTAGGTTACTGAAATCATGAATAAAATTTTAATAAAAAAAACCGCTGGGGGAGAGCGGTTTTTTTTTAAAAATGAATGATGTTTAAAATTCGAGATCCGAAATCAGATCAAATTCATCATAAATCGCTTTATCCTGTAAGTCATCAAAGAAACTAGTTGAGCCGTACTTTACATCAAATTTGGTTCTATCAATTTTGATATTTGCAGTAGCTTTGTTTCCATAGATTGAAATATCAAATGTCACAGGATTTGTTTTGTCCTTAATTGTAAGATCACCAGTTACTTCATAAGAATTTTTACCAGTACTTTTTACTTTTTTGAAGACCAATGTAGCCGTTGGGAATTTTTCAACTCCAAAGAAATCATCAGATTTAAGATGTCCTTCTAATTTAGCTTTATACTCACCTTCCATATCAGTATTTTGAATACTTAACATGTCTATAGTAAATTCGCCTCCAACTAGTTTTTCGTCTTTAAAAGTGAGTTGTCCTCCTTTTAAAGCAATACTTCCTTGATGCGATCCAGTTACCTTGTATCCTTTCCATGTTACTGAACTGCTATCAGTTTTAATTTCCTTTTTCCCGTCTTCAATAGTCGTAAATGCAAAAGTCACTGTTGCAATGATTAATGCTGCTATGATTGTTTGTACTCTGTTTTTCATGATTGTTTTAATTAATGGTTAAATATTTATAATTCTTTGTTTCCGCAATACAATTTTTCTTTAATGATTTTACCGTCCTTCCAATCTTGAACCGTGACTTGGGTATAGCATCTTTCGCCATACAGTCTGTGCTCATAATTCAAATGCCATTCTACCATTGTACTTTGTTCTCCGATGGTTACCTTTAATGGTTTTGCACTTTTAAATTCAACAATGTTGTTGAAATGATTTTCTTTAGTTATCCGGTTAAGGCCCTTTCCTATTATTGGTGATTCGTCGTTTACCTGGATCACAATATTTTCATCATAAAACCTTTCGAAAGCTTCTAAAGATGCTCCTTGCATGATCATGTCGTTAAGGTCACTTATTTTTTCAATCAACAAATTCATTTTTCTTTGTTTAAAAGAACAGTACAAAGATGGGTTGACTTATCAGGTTAGAAAATAAGGCAGTTTATCAAATGATGTTAATCTAGATTAACATCTATTGTTCTAAGATTAACTGACCTTTTATTTTACTTAAAAATTCTTTGGTAATTCCCAGATAGGACGCGATAAGGTATTGAGGGATTCGTTGTTCAATCTTTGGATAGATATTTCTGAAATGAAGATATCGGTTTTTGGCACTCATGCTTAAATTTCTAACGATTCTTTTTTGGGAAGAAACAAAAGCGCGTTCAATGATGATCCTAAAGAACCTTTCCAGTTTTGGAATTTCACGAAGCATTTCTTCTTGATTTTCATAAGAAATTTGAATGAGAGTTGTGTTTTCCAGACATTGTACATTAAAATCTGCGGGCTTTTGTGAAATATAACTACCCATATCAGAAGTCCACCAGTCTTCAACTGAAAACATGATTACATGCTCCTGACCTTCTTCATCAACATAAAAAGTTTTGGTACACCCAGAGACAACAAAACCACTAAACTTACAGACATCTCCCTGCTGAAGAAAATACTGCCCTTTGAGCAATTTTCTATAAGAAACCAAATCACAGAGTTTCTTCTCTTCTTCTTCAGTGAGTTGAACAACGCGATTGATATAATTTATTAAGGGTTGAAAATCATCCATAAAAAAACAGCAGTTAGATAAAACTGATGTCAAAAATAGGGATTTTAAATCATCTATTTTCTAACCTGTTGCAGGTATCCTAATACGTATACTGCAGGAGCATTCCAGTTAATGCATACTTCATTGGAAGCATAGCTCGACTCAGCATCCATAAAGGCCTTTGCAGGAAATTCTGAACTGTGTTTCAGCTCTTGCGCGTCTTGTCTGTCATTATTTGGTCCTCCAACAATAAAACCAGGTACTGGGTCTACGATTCCATCTGAACCACTGGAGAGATTAAGGTAAAGGAGAATTTAAAATTAAGGTTGCTATATTAATTTAAACCTAAGGAGGTGGCTATTGAATGAATTCATCATAGGCGAAAATTTTATCTTCCAACCTTTTTTCAAGATAGGCGTTTCCGCCTTTTAGTTCTGATAATATGATTCTTGCCATTGAGAGATAGGCTATCCTTTTATTATTATCCCAATGATCAGGAGGTGGTTGAAGATTAGATGTTCTATCGGCCAGTTTTACAGTCCATATTTCTTTGGTGTGCAATTTGATCCGTTCCAGACTATCAGGTATTTGAGCCTCAGATTCCAGGGCTTCATTCTTAGAAAGGGCTAAAACCCCATCTGCTATTTCAAGACTAAATGCCGCTTCTAATTCTTCAAAGGAGCAAAGCGTATCTTCCAAAACATCATGTAAAAGGGCCACTTGTACCGCATAGATTAAATCAAAATCATTTGTATGCCCGGCGGCGACCATCGTTTCCATAGCCACATTAGATAAATGAACCATATAACTACTTTCAGACCCGGGTATATACTGGTCTGTATGTTTGCGTCCGGCAAAGGAGATGGCTTTTTGATAAGCGGTCTGAAAATCCATGTTGTATAATTTTTGAGGCGCAAATATACGGAATTGCTTATACTGTTTAAATTCCAAACTTGGTTTTGAACTATAATTATTAACAGATATCTTTGTCGGCTTAAATTAAGAAGCAATGAAACTATTCAAAGAGTTCAAGAATTTTGCTGTCAAAGGCAATATGATGGATATGGCCATCGGTATTATCATCGGTGCAGCGTTTAACAAAGTAATTGACGTATTGGTAAAAAAGGTTATGTTACCGCCCTTGTCATTGCTTTCTGGAAACGTGAATATGCAAGACATGCGAATCATTCTAAAGGATCCAATCATTGCTGCTGATGGCACCGAAACCAAAGCTGAAGTAGCTATTGGTTATGGAGCCTTGTTTGAAGCTGCAATAGATTTTTTAATTATAGGTTTTACGATTTTTGTGGTCGTAAAGTTTATGAATCGCCTGATTAAAAAAGCGGAAGACACCAAAGATGTGACAGTAGTAACGCCAAAGAATATTGAATTACTCAGTAAGTTAACTGATTTGATGGAAGAGCAGAATACGTTGCTAAAGGCGAAGGGTTGATTTTTAAGCCTGCCTGCCGGAGGCAGGGGTTAAGTGAAATGTGAGAAGCTACATATGAGATTATCCATATAGGGCCTGAGATGTGAATTTTTTAGGCTCACTGCCTAGAAACTCACCCCCTCGGAACTGAGGCCCTCACGTCCAATCGCCTCATACTTCATGATTCCCTAACGATTTCCAAGCCCAACGGGTCCTGGAGTTTTATAGTCAACTCCGTTTTCGCCTTGGCAAGGGTCATTTAAAATTAATTGAATTCGGGCGAAATCTTCAAAACCTTCTGAATTCACAACCTGACCGATTTCAGAGCCGTCAGCAGCATAGTAAAAATCGCCGTTTAAGGTAGCATCAACAGGTACCGCTACATATTTTGAGTATTGAGAAACCTGGCAGTCATTCCCGTCTTTATCAGTATACATTTTTGTCCATTTGGTAGTAGTCCAAGCTCCGGTTCCACGATACGAATCCTGACCGTTGGCAATGTCAAGTAGCTGGTCACCGTTGCAATCCTGAGTTGATAAATAGGCTTCATTCCATCTCCACTTTAAATGCCATCCTGGGAAAGTTGCAGGAAATATTTCTCCAGAATATGTTTTCGCTTGATAGTTATAACCAGTTTGATTAAATCCCAATTGTATGGTTTTTCCATCAAGGTCCAAAATGGTACCGTCTTGAATAGTGGTGCATTCTTGTTTTGCTTTCTTTGCCTGCTTTGTTTTAAAAGCGTCATCATTATTCATTTGATTTGAATCAATCACACTTTCTGATTGATCACATGAGATCAATGTAAAAACAATAAGAAGAGGTAGTGTCTTTAATAAATAAATAGTTTTCATAGCGGTATTTATTTTATATCGAATGACAGTAATGCAGTTCATAAATAAAAAGAACTAGCTAGGCAATCAATTTACCCTGATGAGAGTATGCCTGTTTTTGCTAATTAGAATGTAGTTGTCTTACTGCGTCGAAGTTAAATTTCTTATACAATTCCATCACATTTTCAATCCTGTCAAGAACACAGAGAAAGTCAACTGCGTCACAAAGACCGTTGAACATCATGTCAGAAGTGATCTTGGCTGCAGGTTTTTTGAGTCGATGAGTTGAAGTGAAGGTGTAGCCACAGCCTTTAAGAAAAACAGCTTCGATTTGTAACAGTTCATGAGGTGAATAACCGTTAAACCTTCTTCCAAAATTTTCATTTACCAAACCAACATAATTCAATGTAGTAGATCCATGCAGTTTTGTAAAGTGCTTCCAGAAATCTTTGTTGTCGCATATATTTCCAACTGCACATTGAAGGCAGTCTTCAGGATCCAACTGCCCAGAATGATATGCAGTATATAATTTACTGAGGGCATGTTCAAGTCTTTTTGGTAACAACATTTTGAGATACTAATTTTAAAAATAAACGTAATTTTCTTCTTCCATAGCTTTCAAGATCAAAAAATTATCAAACATCTTGAGGCTATAAGGTACGAAAAATTTTAAATACCTGTATTTTGAGGTGAGTCGTGAGGGTATCAGACGTGAGGGCTTCACGTCCGATACCCTCACGATTGTTTGAAAATTGATGGATGATTCATATGGTCTATATGATATTTTTTTAGGAACTTGCATGTACCCCCTAAACATGTAAATACTTAACTTTTTATTGAGTAAAGTCACTGAATATGAATTGAGTAGCTACTTTGATTAATTTAGAAAAATATTGATAAATAGTTTACAATGAGGGTTTCATATTTAATACTTCTTCTCTTATTTTGTAAAACTACTTTTGCCCAGCAAAAGGAGGTTCATGTAAAATGGATAGAAGAAGAAATTAACCTTGATGGTAACCTTGATGAAGGAGCGTGGCACTCAACAGATGTGGCAACTGATTTCTGGCAATACTTTCCTACTGATACTCTTTTAAGCACTTCACAAACTGAGATCAGAATGCTTTTTGACAAGAAGTATTTATACATAGGCATCAAGCTGTATTCGCAAGGAGATGATTATGTGGTCCCTTCCTTAAAAAGGGATTTTTCTGCGCGTGCTAATGATAATATAAGCATGATGTTTGATACTTATCGCGACGGTAATAATGCTTTTATGTTCGGCACAAACCCTGAAGGAGTCCAGCGAGAGGCACTTATTTCAGGAGGTGGCGCAGAAAGCAAGGATTTTAGGTCAACCTGGGATGTGAAGTGGGAAAATGTTTCAAAGAAGTATAAGGGTTATTATATAGCTGAAATGAAGATTCCTTTGGCTTCGTTCAAGTTCAGGGATCAAGAAACGAGATGGCGTTTTACTTCTTATAGATTTGACACGCAGTCAAATGAATGGAGTACTTGGGGAAATACACCTCAGAACCAAACGGTGATGAGCTTGGCCTTTATGGGTAATATGATTTTTGAAAGACCCTTGAATAAGGTAAAAACCCCCTTTGCGGTGGTTCCATATGTGTCTGCAAATGTCTCTAGAGATTATGAAGTGGGAGATACAAGTACTGATTTTTCAATTGGTGGTGATGCCAAAATTCCTATTGGAAATAGCATGAACCTTGACCTTACAGTAAACCCTGATTTTTCGCAAGTTGAAGTTGATGAGTTGGTGGTCAATCTTACCCGTTTTGAGGTGTTTTTACCCGAGAAAAGACAATTCTTTATAGATAATGCCGACTTGTTTTCAGATTTTGGAAGTATTGGATCAGCCAACCCATTCTTTTCTCGAAGGATTGGTATTGCTGAAGATCTTGAAGAAAACACAATAGAGAACAATATCATTGCCGGGGCAAGATTAAGTGGGAAAATAAACAATAATTTACGAATTGGTTTATTGAATATACAAACCGCTGAAGATGCAGCCAACGAGATTCCTACCAATAATAATACCGTTGTGGCGGTGCAACAAAAAGTATTTAGCCGATCAAATATCGGTTTTATTTTTGTGAATAGGCAGGTCACAAAAACAACAGATTTTGTTGAAGAAGCAGAAGAATTCAACAGGGTCATAGGCTTAGATTTTAATTTACGGAGTGAAGACAATAAATGGTCAGGGAAGTATTATTTGCATAAATCTTTTGCGCCTGAAGCCGGAGATAAAGAGATGTCATCAGGAGGTTTTGTAGAATACAATACAAGGGAGTGGAAGTTTAATTTGAGTGGTATCTATGTGGGTGATGATTTTCAAGCTGATTTGGGTTATATCAGACGAAATGATATTGTTACAATTGATCCTAAAGCAACAAGAGTCTTTTATCCTATAGGATCAAAGATAAATACGCATACTCTTGAAGTAAGAGGATCTTCTACATGGAGTCCGGAGCTTGATTTTAAATATACAGATGGAATGGTAGATCTGGAATATCAGATTCAATTCAGGAACCAGAGCAGTATTGAAATGGCACTCAATAGTCGCTATACTTATTTGCTAGAAGATTTTGATCCCACTGGCTCTGATGATGGTGAGCCTCTACCGGCTTTTAGCGAATACAATTACAACAAGTTGGATTTTACTTATGCATCTGATAGACGAAAGGCTTTCTCTTTTACTGCAAGAACTGACCTGGGCGAATTTTTTAATGGTTATCGATATTCAGTTACAAGTGATTTTCGTTTAAGATTACAGCCTTATTTTACGGCATCTTTCAGATCGAGTGTGAATTATATTGACCTTCCAGACCCTTATCCTACAGAAACTATTTGGTTTGTTGGGCCTAAGTTTGAGTTTACCTTTACCAAGAATTTATTCTGGTCAACCTTCGTTCAATTCAAAGGATGAAGATTTTAGCATTAACTCAAGGCTGCAATGGCGATTTAAGCCCCTTTCTGATCTTTATGTGGTGTATAACGATAATTACAAAACGACGCCCTTTTCACCTGGAACAAGGGCTTTGATAGTAAAGTTTACCTATTGGATTAATATTTAGAAATATCGTGAGGGTCTCGGACGTGAGGGCTTCACGTCCGAGACCCTCACGAATGGTAAGGTCAATATCCACAAAGAAAATATGTAAATGCAGAAGGGATCAAAGTAACGAATTATTATATTTACAATCATTCCTAAAATTGGATGATCTTAATGACATTTAATGATGAAAAAATACGCTATTTCTATTCTACTTTTTTTTATTGGCTTTCATATTTCAAATGCACAAGTCGAAAGACTTGACACTCTATTATTTGAACAACCGGATATGATTTTCAAAAAGTTGGACTCAAACCTTGGCTTTAAAGCCACTTATGAATTGAAAATAAAACAACCCTTAGATCACGCTGATTTGTCAAAAGGGTTTTTTTATCAAAAGGTCTTTCTAAGCCATAATGGATTTGATCGGCCAACTGTAATTGTGACAGAAGGATATAGTAGAAAACAAAATAGGATATACGAGCTCACAAATTATTTAAGTGCGAACCAAATTGATGTTGAGCATCGCTTTTTTGGAGAAAGCATGCCTGATTCTTTAAATTATGAATATCTGAATTTAAAGCAAGTCACAGCGGATTTACATCATATAAAACAACTTTTTAGTAAAATTTACACGAGTAAATGGGTAAGTACCGGTATAAGTAAGGGAGGAGCCACGACTGTTTTCTATCGCTATTTTTATCCAGAAGATGTTGACGTAAGTGTTCCTTATGTTGCACCTATTAACAGGGCTTTAGAAGAGCCAAGAATTTATAATTTTTTGGACACTATTGGTTCGGAAGATTGTCGAAAGAAAATCAAGGCGTTTCAGGTTAACCTCTTGAGCAAAAGGGATAAGGTATTACCCTTGCTAAAGTTTTATAGTTTAGGGGCTAAGGCTGATTACACCTATCATACCTTGACCGAAGCGTTTGAGTATACGGTTTTAGAATATCCTTTTTCATTTTGGCAATATGGCCATGATTGTGATGCCATACCTGATAATAGTTCATCACTTGAAGATATGGTTGAATACCTTGTTGGTGTTTCTGACATAACTTTTTTTAGTGATAAGATGATTAATACCTATGCTTCACATTATTACCAGTCTGCTACTGAGATGGGTTACTATGGATACGAAACAAAAGAGTTCGAAGGCTATTTAGTTGCGCTGCCAAATGACGAGAACCCCCAGGCTACATTTTTACCAAATAAAATGAAGGTTAATTTTGAAGGACAACTATTAAAGGATGTAAATGATTGGCTTGACAAAGAGGGAAACAAGTTTATATACATCTATGGGGCCATTGATACCTGGACAGCAAGTGCAGTTCCCTCAAATGAAAAGGTTGACTCACAATGGTTTTTCTTAAAGGGTAAACATCACGCAAATGCGCGAATCAAGAACATGAATGATGCAGAAAAAGAAAGGCTGAGAACTACTTTGGAAAAATGGTTGTCTATAGGAATAGATAAGCCATAAAAGCTAGAAGATGGCCTTATTTTCATCTTCATGTATTGGTGAAGATGAAAAGGACCATCTATGCTTCTTACTTTAATTGTATCAAAATTGGGCTTTTATGCTTTTGTGAAAAGTGACTAAATAGGTTTCCTAGGTATGATTTGAATCAAACTGACCACTTTCTTTCCAACCGAATCCCGCAGAATAAACTGACTTCCCATTGGCAGTTTTTATCTGTGCATAAAGATTGATCTCATCTTTTTTAGTTTTTTAATGAACGTATCTTAATATTTCTAAAGGAGACAAAGTCACCGTGATCTTGTAAAAGAATTCTGCCTTGATCCGCTTCTCCAAAGTTTGGCCATTTTTCATATTTACTTTCCTTTACAATTTGCAAATATTCTGGACTCTTACGTTCATACTCCAAAACTTTTCTCCCATTTAGCCAGTGTTCAACATGGTTTTTGTTTGAAACAATTCTTGCTTGATTCCACTCTCCAATGGGATGTACCACTTTTAAAGTATCAGCCTGAATTAAATCATAAAGAGACCCAATTGTTCTGCTGCCTTCATGGCTTCCTAATTTTGCGTCAGGATGCCTTTCATCGTCTAAAATTTGAAATTCTAAGCCGATAGAAGACCCGGCACCTTTATTGATTTCAGTATCTACGTAATATTTAATGCCACTATTGGCAACTTCTGTAAATTTAAAATCAAGTTTCAATTCAAAATCACTGTACAATTCTGTTGTAACAATATCTCCACCTGCTTCAGACTCTCCACCACCAGAGGCTATAACTGAAAGAATTCCGTCTTTGATCTCCCAGCCAGATGTTGGGAAACTATCAAGTTTAGCACCTTTCCAGCCTTGAGTTGTTTTTCCATCCCAAAGCATTTTCCAACCTTTTTCCCCTTCTTTTCCAAACAAATTGTTTTTTGTAATAACTGGTTCTAGGTTTATTTTTTGACTGTACTTTTCAACATTTTCTGTAATAATTTTAACATTTTTCCAGGTCACTTGAGTCCCTTCCTTTTCTTTTTCGTCTCCAATGGCATGTACTTGTAAGCCAATGAACCCTGTTGAAGTCATATCATCAATTAGATAAGAGGCAGGAACCCCATTGATCCAAGTTTTTAAGGTGTCTCCAATGGCTTCAATTCTATACTTGTTCCAACCGTTTTGTTTAAATGCTTTTTGAGCTGCAGGATTTTTCGTTAATGGATTTAGCCAACCTCTTCTTTGCTCATCGTATATTCCAGCGCTCCAAGCTCTTTCAGAAGGATCTATTTCAATTTGGTATCCATGAACCGCTCCTTCGTGATAGGAAGGAATACTATTACTTCTAATTTGAATACCTGAATTTAATTTGGGATCTACTTTATATTCCAATTCTAATAGAAAGTCCCCATAAATTTTATCAGACCTTAAGAAGGTGTTCGGAGTATGCAGAGTTGATGTGCCAACAATGGCTCCTTGTGCATTTTTGTAGGTGGCATCTCCGCCAATAACAGACCATCCATTTAAGGATGTTTTATCGAACAAATTTACCCATGGTGCATCATCTTTTTTCGCTTCTTTGCAAGCATTAAAGGAAATTAATAGACCTAGCAAAAACGATGTGAAAATCATGTTTTTATGTATTTTCATTTTATAATATTTTGATAATTATTTATAATCTTACTTTCTGACCTTTTTAATGAGTTCGAGTGTTGATTTTACATCTTTCTCTAATTTTGAATAATCTTTATTGGCAAGAATATCTTTTGAAATCAATTTTGATCCCATACCAACACAAGTAACTCCGGCATCAAACCATCCTTTTAAGTTTTCTAGGGTAGGGGATACGCCTCCTGTTGGCATTACATTTGTCCATGGTTGGGGTCCTTTCACACCCTTTACAAATTGAGGTCCGTAAATATCACCAGGGAACAGTTTCACTATTTCACAACCCAATTCTTCAGCTCTTGTTATTTCAGTCAAGGTGCCGCATCCTGGTGACCATAATACCTTACGTCTGTTGCAGACCATGGCAATGTCTTCTCTTAAAACGGGTGTTACTATAAAATTTGCGCCTAAGGCCATGTACAGAGAAGCTGCTGCAGCGTCTGTGACTGAACCCACACCCATAATCATTCCAGG
>RCND010001554.1_pt1 | contig 13041 bp, 11 predicted proteins | sample 2041351 | NCBI WGS metagenome assembly RCND01 (sample SAMN09708230, study PRJNA481090) | Marine sediment metagenome, whole genome shotgun sequencing project. | biome: marine sediment; feature: ocean; material: sediment; isolation source: Sewage treatment plant 12B marine sediment (STP12B) ...
CTCCCCGATTATGACGGCGGCTCGCTAGTCAACCTCGTCGCAGAACTCGAGCATCGTCTGTCCGGCAGCGCCGTCTCGCCACGGCTGCACCCCCACCTCGCCGAACTCATACCGGCTGCCAACACCTACGTGCTGTGTCTCTTCGATGGACTCGGGGCCGGGCAGCTCGACCACCCCTCCGCCGGACCACTTACCGAATCGATGCGAGCAACCATCGATAGCCCGTTCCCCGCCACAACAACCGTCAGCCTCTCGGTACTGGCAACCGGCCTACCGCCGTCCCAACACGGACTGCTCGGATATCAAGCCTGGATTCCGGAACTCGAGGTGGTCGCCAACACCATCCACTGGACCACTCTGCAAGGCAAACCCCTCGACTATCCCCTTGAGTCGTTCCTACCTAGCCCGAATCTCGCAGAACGCCTCGGCGCAGCCGATGTCGAGACCATCACCATCCAGCCGGCCCATTTCCAAGACACTTCCCTTACCAAGGTGCTGTTCCGCGGTACCCGGTTCGAAGGCATCTATGCAATATCTGATTGGGTCGATGCCGTCGTGCAACTTGCGGCCCAACCCAATCGCCTCATCGTTGCCTACCTCCCCAACGTTGACTTCGCCGCCCATGTGGCCGGCCAGGATTCCGACGGCTACGCCCAAGCAATAGACATCGTTGCCGGCGCCTGGGAGGCAATGTGCAATCGGCTCCCCGCCAACGCAGTAGCCGTTGGCACTGCCGATCACGGACACATCGACTTCCCCAAGGACAAGCAAGTCAAGATCTCCAAACAAGACCACATGGGACGCATCTTCTATGGCGATGGACGCGCCATGTTCGTCAAGGGTGACGGCGCCTCTCTTGCCGAGCGGCTCCCTGCCACCTGGGTTCCGCTGGAAGACATGATCCACTGGTGGGGCCCGGAACCCCGCCACCCCAAACTCGCCGACCGGCTCCCCGACGGTGTGCTGATTGCCGACGACGACTCCCTGCTGCTACATCGCTTCTCGGACGATCGCATGGTTGGCAACCACGGCGCCCTCACCGACGCCGAACGGCTCATCCCGCTTATGGTCTCGACCCTTAGAGTCGATACGTAGACCTCTGGACCAGAAAGCACAGTATGCGGCGCATTGCCACCATCATTTCGTTTGCCCTAGTCGTGGCGGCCTGTTCCGCCGCCGCTGAGCCGACGACGACTACAACAACCACCGTCGCAGAGACAACCACGACACAGCCTGCGGCCGCCAGTACAGACACTGCTCTCTCCTTTGAGACCATTGCTGGGACTCCCCCAGCAGTCTTTGACAGCTTCTCTGCCACCATGGTTGTCTCCATGGAGTTCGACGAGACCGTCTTCGACATCACAGCTGAAGGCACCTGGGACAACGGCTCGTTCGATTGCACCGTCACCACCGATGTCGGCGGCTTTGAATACACCCAGGGCATCATTGCCACCCCGGAGACTCTCTGGTTCGATGCGGGCGACGGCTACGAGGAATCTGGCCTATTCACTTCCGGTGCCCAAGGAGTGATGGCCACCTGCCCAACCTCGCCGTTGTTCTGGGCAGAATTCGCTGCCGAAGACATCGCCGCGCTCGACGGCGAGGAGACCACCCGCAACGGGCGCGCCACGATCAAAGCTAACGTCACCCAAATGACGGGACTCGCCGGTGGTCTGGGGCTCGTGCCCGGCTTCGAGGGGGCAAAGATGAACGAAATGACGATGTGGATCGACGTGGAGACCAACGCCATGGTCGCCCTCCGTACCGACGTGGAACTCGACGAAGAACTCCTCGCCGCCGCCGGTGGAGGCGAAACCGGCACCGGGCCCATGAAGATGGTGATGGAGTTCTCCGTCGACCAACTCAACAGTCCTTCGCTCTCAGTACGAGAGCCCTAGAACCGCTCGGGATTTGGCCGGATCTCGGGCGCCTTCGAGCGCTCTTGGCGGTGACTGATCGGTGCGCCCACTCCCGAGCTTGTGATCTCGGCCAGCACCGCTAGCGCCCATGCGTCCGGCTGTCATGAGTAACTCTGCGACGGGCATTAGCCAGATTCCGACGGGTCGGCGTCGCAAATAGCGCGGAGGTCCTCGTCCGCTTTTTCGGGATCCGCCACCGCATTGGACAGGCGGCCCGTAGCCAACGACCGGCCCACCCTGGACGGCACCTCGCAATCAACCGTACAATCGGCACAATCCGTCTTATCTACCAGTAGTAACAGCCTGAAAGAGGAGGAAGAATTGAAGGAGGAGAACTACGACAAGGAACTCGCACGGGTCATAGACCACACGCTGCTCAGAACGGACGCAAAGAAAGAGGACTTTGACCGCGTATGCGAGGAGGCGAAGCGATACCACTTCAGGTCGGTATGCGTCTTCTCCGGCGACGTCGAGTACGTGGCGGAGAAGCTCAAGGGGTCGGACGTGATTCCCATCGCGGTCGTGGGATTTCCGCATGGCCAGATGACACCCGTCGCAAAGGCCTTCGAAGCTCATGATGCCATCGAGAACCGCGGCGCCAAGGAGATCGACATGGTGATACATGTCAGCGCCATCAAGAGCAAGCATTACATCCTCGTCCTGGACGACATCCAGCAGGTGGTCAAGGCCTGCGGAGAGATACCCGTCAAGGTCATCATCGAGACGGCACTCCTCACGGACACGGAGAAGATTGCCGCATGCTGCCTTGCGAAGACCGCAGGGGCGCGCTTCATTAAGACGTCCACCGGCAAGGAGGCGGGTGGAGCGACGGTCGAGGACGTGCGGCTCATGCGCGAGGTCGTCGGCGACGAGGTCCTCATCAAGGCCAGCGGCGGCGTCAACTCGAAAGAGTTCGCCCTCGAGCTCATAAAGGCGGGCGCCGACCGCATCGGCACGAGCAACTCCGTCGAAATAGTGACGGGTAGAACAGCCAAAGGCGGATACTGAGAGCGAGTTTTCACTGCTCCCGGAAGTAGATCGGTAGCCTCGGGGTTTCGAGCACTCACCGCGACTGTTGTACCGCTGCTGGGATCGGACCTTGCAGCGGATTGGAATTCGAACCTCTTCCCTCTGATCGGTCGATCGGGTATGCTGACATACCATGAAGCGAACCACAGTTAAACTTCCCGACGAACTCGACGCCAAGCTCCGCCACGAGGCTGAGCGACGTGGAACAACCGTCTCCAGCCTGACCCGTGAAGCCATCGAGCACCATCTCGGTAGCCAACAGCGTCACCTGCGAGCAGCCGGCGCAGGCCGCAGTGGGCGCGAGGACATCTCTGAGCGAATCGAAGAGATCCTGGCATCCGAGGTGACGAGATAGCCACCCTGGTCGACGCTGGACCGCTGTATGCCTACGTCGACGCCGACGACCGCCACCATGGAGAGTCGCTCGACCTCCTCCTCACCCACCCCGGTCCCCTGATCATCCCGACACTCGTTATCACTGAGGTCGTGTACCTCATCGGAAGTCGACTAGGTGCAGAAGCCGAGGTACGTTTCCTCGGCGACCTCGCCGCAGGGGAGTTCACCATCGAGCCGGTGATGGCCGGTGACTGGCTCCGTATCGCCGAGTTGGTGAGCCAGTATCGCGACCTCCCCCTCGGGTCCGTTGACGCATCGGTAGTCGCTGCAGCCGAGCGTCTCGACGTCACCGAGATCGCGACACTCGACCGGAGGCACTTCTCAATCGTGCGTCCCGCCCATATCCACAGCTTCGAGCTACTGCCCTGAAGCCATGCCCAGCGCACCGATCGCCAAGTATGTGACGCTTCCCTAATGATTCCCAGTTGGGGAGCCGATGTGCAGATTGCGCCCAGAGAAAGTCGGATTCAGATGCGTCGCGTCCTACCAATAATCGTTGTAGCAATCGCCCTAGTCGGTTGCGCCCCTGTCGAGGCTGACCCTGCAGAAGCCGGTGACGACACCGCCGAGACAACAACGACAGCCGAGGCCACGACGACCTCGGCAGCATCCGAGACCACCACGACCGTGGCGGACGATGAACCCGAATTCGAGCTTGTGGCCAGAACACCGCCCGAGGTGTTCGACACCTATGCCTCCTACTACACCTTCTCTGTTGGAGTCGACAGCGGCACCTTCGACATCACCGGCGAGGGCACCTGGGCCGGTGACGCCTTCGAGTGCACCATGACCATGGCGCTCGGCGCTCTGAAGTTCAGCCAGTCGGCGGCAGCCGACCCAGACCAGTTCTGGTACGACGATGGCACCGGCACCGGCTACCGCAACGTGAGTGTGGGCCCCGGTTCAGGCCAGAACGTTATCGATAGCTGTCCCGCATCGCCGTTGTTCTGGGAGGACTACCTGTCTCCAGGCCTCGCCCGACCCGACGGCGAGCTCGTTGAGTATGCCGGCCGCCAGGCCATCAAGGTTGACCTTGCCAATTGGGTCGAGTGGAGTGGCAACCTCGGGTTCATCCGTCAGGTGCGTCAGGAATTGATCAACGAGATGACGATGTGGGTTGATGTTGAAACCAACGTCGCGCTCGGCATCTATGCCGATGTGATCGCCGACCCGCAGGCACTAGGCGAACTCGGTGTTCCCACCGACGGCAATACCGATACGATCACCGTCATCATCGAGCTGCGCATCGACCGGATCAACGATCCGACGATCGCAGTCGAGCTGCCAACTGGGTAATCGATAGGCGTCTTCCTCATCGGGCCGCGATTCGCCGTATCCTGGGATAACCCGCCCGTGGCATGATGTGCGGGAGCCAAGAGAGAACATGACCACAACGACCACCAAACCCGAATCGCTCCGCGCCATCGCCAGCAGCGAGATCTACATAAAGTCTCGAAAGACTCGGCAGCGTTTCATGCCAATCCTCCAGGCCAACCTGGAAGAAGCACTAGCCGCAGCGGTGCCCGATGCTGTCGTACACAGTCATGGCAACCACGAGTTTGAGATCAAAGCCGGCGACCTCGATGCGGCCGCAGCTGCAGTCAGAACCGTCTTCGGGTTCGACAGGATTGACCGTGTCGCCACGATCGCCGCCCCATCGCTCGAAGAGCTGGCTGCAAATGTCCCCCCCCCCCCCCCCCCCGCCGTTACCGGCAAGACTTTCGCCGCCCGGGTTCGCCGCAACGGGACTCACGAATGGAAATCTGGTGATGCGGCAATCGCCATCGGCGACGCTCTCTACGACGTCTCCGCCGGCGTCGACCTGACCAATCCCCAGGTCACCGTCCTGGTTCGGGTCGAAGGCAGCAGAGCTGTTGTGGTCTCGAACTCATGGGCCGGACCTGGTGGTCTCCCCGTCGGTACCCAGTCACCAAATCTCGTCATGTTGTCGGGCGGTATCGACTCACCAGTCGCGGCATGGATGATGATGCGCCGGGGCTGCCCAATCGACATGCTCCACTTCCAGCTGGAATGTAACCAGGCCGATCATGCACTGGCCGTCGGCCACCTGCTCGCTTCAAAGTGGGGCCACGGTGCTGACATCAATCTGCACGTCATTGACTTCGAGCCGGTGAAGAAAGAGCTCACCGCCGCCGTCCACCCTCGTCTCCGCCAGGTCCTTCTCAAGCAGCTGATGACCGAGGCTGCCTATCGGGTGGCGCAACGGCTCGATCTGCCGCTCATCGTTACCGGCGACTCGCTTGGCCAGGTTTCCTCACAGACAGCAGCAAACCTCATTGAGATCGACAAGTACGCCCAAGCCCCGCTGCTCCGGCCTCTGATCGCCAACACGAAACAAGAAATTGTCGATCGGGCACGACTCATCGGCACCTACGAGTTGTCCACACGAGCCAGGGAGGTCTGCGATCTCTCCGATGGCAAGCGTGTCGAAACGGCCGCTCAGACGCACCGTCTTCGCAAGGCAATGGCACAACTGCGCGCGGGCCTCATCGACGACGCCCTTGCAACCTGGGAATCGGTCTCTGCTGCGGACTGGTTCCCCGGCATCCCGCTGACACCGGCTGGCAATTGAAGCGGTGATTGTGCAAACCGGTAAGACCTGGATTCCGCGACAAAACCCTTGATCCACGCCAGATTTGCGCCGATCATCCATCGAAGGGTTTTTCCAATGAGGATGGAAACATGTCGTTCGGAAGCATGCGCGTGCGATTATTGGTGGTGGCATGGCTCGTTCTAGTCGGAGCCGCTGTCGCTATCGGCATCACTGGAGAACAGAACGATCTGGGCTCCAAGGCCGAAGCTGCCCTGGCTGAAGCCGGAATCGACGCAGGCGTGGAAGTCTCCGGTCGTGATGTCACACTCAGCGTCATCACCGCCGACCGCGACAAGGCCGAGACCGCCATTGCCGGCATCGATGGGGTGCGCACCGTTGCCTGGACCGACACGGCGAGTAGCTCATCATCCACCGCGGCCGGGGCAACGACGACAACCTCGGCATCCACCAGCACCACCACCGCTCCCCCAACGACACTGGCCTCGACGCTGCCGCCCATCACCGATGAAGGAAGCACCGGGAACACCGCCCATCTCGATGCCCGCCTTGAGGGCGGCCAACTCACGGTGCGGGGCACCATCCCAGACGAGGCATCAGCTGGAAAGCTCGCTGTCGTCTCCGATCTGATCTACGCCCCCCTCCTCGACAACCAACTTGAAGTCGACCCCGACATAACCAGTGCCTCCTGGGTACCGCGGATCGCAGATGCCATTGCTGTTCTCCCCATCATCGGCACCTCAGGCCTGACCATCGTCGGCGAGGAAGCCATCTTGTTTGGCTACGCCCCGAATGAAGAACGGCTTGCCCAACTCCAAGGAGCTCTTGCTCAGGCGCTCGGTCCGGATGTCACCCTCACCAACGAAGTACAGGTGACCGGCTTGACCCCACCGTCGATCAACGCGGTTGTGGCCGGAGACGGGATCATCCATCTCACTGGAACCGTCCCCAGCCAGTCGTTACTTGAGTTTGCCTTCGGTCTTGCCGCCACCAGCTACGGCGCCGAAAACGTCGTCAATGAGATCGAGGTTGACCCCGGGGTCGACACAACGTTCTCCCTGTTCCGTCTCCCCCTGGTCTTCCCGGCGTTTGCGCCGTTCCCTGAGTGGCATGTTGAGATCTATGACAACGTAATTACCGGCCAGTTGCTAAATGGAGCAACATTTCCCTCAGGAACTTCCCAACTGACCCCGGAGCTCGAACAGCTCATGCCCGTCGCTGCCGGCATTCTCACGAGAAACCCCGCTTTGGTGATGACCGTCGAGGGCTACACCGACAGCCGTGGATCGGAAGCCACGAACATGTCGCTGAGCGAGGCTCGGGCCCAAGCGGCCAAGGACTGGCTTGTTGCCGCGGGGATCGAACCAGCCCGTGTTTTTGCGGTCGGCTACGGAGAATCGAAACCCATCGGTGACAATGAAACCGAAGAGGGCCGTGCCCAAAATCGTCGTGTTGAATTCAGACTCGGACCACCCGAATAGAGAGCCGGAGGGAAACGGATGCTTTATGCCGTTGCAGAGATAGCCGCCTTCATGGTCGGCGCAACCATCGTCGGGTTCTTACTCGGCCGAATGACAAAACGCACTGCCCCCAAGATCGTGCCAGGTGCGGGTTCTGCAGACGTGGCGTCTGCCCAAGCCGCGATTCGTGAACTCGAATCGGAGCGAGCCTCCTTGCGTGGCCAACTGGCCGACGCCAAGGAGCGGTCACGGCAACTCGCTGCCGAGACCACGGTCGCAGAGGTTTCAGAAGATTTTGCTGAAGAGAAGCGTCGTATGAAGACGGCCCTAGAACAAGCCGAGGCGCAGGCCGATCGTCTCCGCGCCGCCATCGCCGAGCGTGATGGCCGGCTGGCGGCACTCGCCTCGGGCGAGGCTCCCCCGGAACCGGATCCACATCTGGGCCCGGTGGGTTACAGCTCCAGTGCGGGAACCTTCACAGATACCCGCATTGTGTTTGGAGAAGAAGAAGCGTCCTAGGACTCTTCTTCCGCACCCTCTGGCTCGGAGTCCTCGGCTTCCCTCCGGCTACCCGGCGCCAAGGGTGCATCCCAACCAATCGGTGAGGCAATAGCACCTGCTTCGATCTCCGGCGGGCGTCTCGGCAACAGGTCCGTTGCAAGCGAACTCTCTTTCCGCTGATCCCAGATGGCAACTAGCCAGCCGCCCACACCAACTACCAAAGCGCCCAAATAGAGCCCGAAGCCAATCAGTGGGATCAGCCAAATTCCCAGCCTCCACAGCCCGGCTCCCACAAAGAAGGCAGCGAACAGGCCCCAGCGGCCCCGCAGTATCCGTACCCCGATCGCGGTAACCGCGGGTACCGGCCCAAACAGGAGCGCCAGAAGCAAGAGCACCAGTAACGCCAGAGCGACCGGCGCCCCGACAAGTGTCACAGCCAGCACCAGAACGAGGACCGGCAGAACTATCAGTGCCCCAACGCCAACCGCAGCAGCTCGCAGCGGCCGGGCCAGTACCGACGTAACCGCTCGCGGGCCGGTCACCTTGAACAGCCACAGCAGCACCACCCCGGCGAAGAGGAACCCAAAGAACCCCAAGATGGTGGCGATGGTGAGCACTACCTCGACTCCAAACGCGCCTCGGGTGGGCAAACGAGCCAGCTGGCTGGCCACTTGGGCCGTAGCCGCGATGTCAGCGTCAGTGCCTGACCGGTACAAGACATCGCCATCAACCACCGTTGCCCTGCCCAGCGTCAGATTGCCGACGGCGAGGTCAACGTCGTGACCTACTTTGCCGTCGATGACCACGGTCAGTATGCGGCCGGCGATGTTCCGTTTGACTTCGCCGTCCATATCGAGCGAGCCGCCAAACACCAAGGCGTCGCGGCCGACTGTGCCAGAGATCTGGGTGGCGAGGGCAGCGACGGTGACGTCGTCACCCACAGAACCCTCCACTATCAGCGTCCGTGCCGCCCCGCGCAACGAGCCACCAACGGTTCCGGTTACCTGGACGGTCCCCTGGCTCAGGACAAAAACATCTCCGGTGACTTCGCCGGCAATAGTCAGGCTGCCGGTACTGATGACCAAATCGCCATCGACTGTGCCATCAATCCGCGCCGAGGTGGAGGCCACATAAAGGTCTTCGTCTTCGAAGTCGTCTTCCGCCACCAGATAGATGTTGGTGGTAACAATCTCGGCAACAACCCCACGCAGAGGCAAGAGGGCGGCAAGCAGCGTCAAGCCAAGAAGGGACGCAGCGAGGTAACGAGTAGGGGTCATAGGAGGGTCAATCTAACCCGTGCCAAGACTTGCGTTTCCGTGGGCTGCTCAACTGACCAACCGATCAGAGGGCGTTCTTCACGATATTGAGCAACGGCCAGGGGATTATGCCGAACAAGATGGTCAGACCGGCGGTCAATGCAATGACAAACCCAGCTCCTCCGGCCAAGCGCGGCGCAGCCGTTGCGGTGCCGGGGGCCTCTGCCAGCACCGGCGACTCGAAGAACATCAGCACCACGATGCGCAGATAGAAGAACAAGCCTGCGATCGAAGCGATCAGGCCCACAGCTACCAGCCAGGTGTAGCCGGCGGTCATCGCCGCACTGAAAACCCCAACCTTGCCGACAAAGCCTGCGAAGAAGGGGATCCCACCCATGCCAAGCATGAAGGTCGCCATCGCCCCCGCAACCCATGGCGACCGTTCGAACAGACCCTTGTACTCGTCAAAGCCGGACGATCCGGAGCGGACGCCGCTGACCAGACTGACAATGGTGAAGGCACCAACCAACTGGAGGACGTAGGTGGCCAGGTAGAACCAGATCGAAGGAATGCCGGCAACGCCGGCCACGAAGGCCGAAAGCATGAACCCGGCGTGGGCTACACCCGAGTAGGCCAGCATTCGCTTGACGTCGCTCTGCCCAATGGCGCCGATGGTTCCCACGACAATCGACAACAACGCCAGTATTGCCACAATCGGCGCCCAGTCATCGATCCGGCTGGGGAATGCGCCAAGTAGAACTCTGGCCAACGTGGCGATTCCGGCAACCTTCACACCGGCAGCCATCAACGAAACCGAACCCGAGGCCGCACCCTGATAGACATCCGGAGCCCACTGGTGGAACGGTGCCGCCGACACCTTGAAGGCAAGGCCGACGATCATCAGACCGATCCCGGTGAGCAGGATGCCAACCTCCATCAGTGCGACCGGCCGGGTCGCAAAGAACTCAAGAATCCCGCCGGAGCCATAGATCGAGATGCTGCCGGTTCCGGCATAGACCAAGGCAATCCCGTACAGGAAGATCGCAGAAGCAAACGAACCGAGCAGGAAGTACTTCAGCGCCGATTCGTCAGAATTGCGCTCCACCCTGGCGAAACCAGCGATGACATAAAGCGCAATCGATGCGGTTTCCAGGCCCATGAACATCAAGATGAGGTTCGATGAGATGACCATCATGTGGAGCCCGGCCGTAGCCAGCAGCACGAGCGCAACGTATTCGGCGCCACGCTTGCCAAGTGTCTTGACCAAGCCCCAATTGCCGACCAGGGCCAAAAACGCGACAAGGAAGATGAGGATTCCGGCGAATGCCGAGAACCGGTCCATGACCACCATTGGATAGCGGAACGAACTCACGCCACGAGCGGTGAACGAAAGCTCGGCGCCGACCTCCAGATAGTCGAGCCGCAGCCACTGCGCCCACGACAACAAGAACGAGACGATCAATGCAATGCCGCCGACGATTCCCCAGTCACGACGACCCTGGTTCAGGGTCACCGCCGCCATCAGCACAATGACCGCACCGGCCAGCAAGATGACCTCAGGGCCGATGGATAGGAAGTTGATGTTCTCCATCTACTCGTCACCTCCTACGGCCATATCGATCCCATACTCCGGCACCGAGTAATCGGTCACCGCTTCGATCCTCTCCAGCACCTCGTTCACCGCAGGTTCGATGCGGTCGAGCGCCGGCTTGGGGTAGACACCAAGGAAGATGATCAGCACAACAAGTGGAGCAAGAATCAGAATCTCTCGCTTGTCGAGGTCAAGCAGTTTCTCGTTCTCTTTGTGGGTGATCGGCCCGGTGAAAACTCGCTCGTAGGCCCACAAGAGGTAGATGGCGGCAAGGATCACGCCACTAGCCGCCAAGACTGCCGCGACCGGGAAGCGCAGATACGAACCAAGCAGGATCTTGAACTCGCCGATGAACCCGTTCAAACCAGGCAGCCCGGCAGAGGCGAACACAGAGAACAAGAACAGTCCGGCAAATACCGGCATCACCTTGGCAAGACCGCCGTAGTCGGAGATCTGACGGGTGTGGCGGCGCTCGTAGACCATGCCGATGAGCAAGAACAAAGCGCCAGTGGACAAGCCGTGATTGACCATCTGGATGACGCCACCGGTGACGCTCTGGCTGGTCATTGCAAAGATGCCCAAGATGATGAAGCCAAGGTGGCTTACCGACGAATAGGCAACCAAACGCTTCACGTCAGGCTGGACGATCGCAACTGCCGCACCGTAGATGATGCCGATAACAGCAAGGGCGGCCAGCCATGGGGCGAAACGAACCGCGGCGTCGGGGAACAATGTCAGGTTGAACCGAATGAAGCCGTAGGCACCCAGCTTGAGCAATACACCGGCCAGCAACACCGACCCTGCGGTTGGGGCCTCGGTGTGCGCATCGGGCAGCCAGGTGTGGAACGGGAAGATCGGCACCTTGATGGCAAATGCAATCCCGAAGCCGAGGAATAGCCATGCTTGCTGGTCGGCAGACAACGACACGTCGAGAAGTTGACGGAAGTCGAAGGTCCCGCTGGTTGCACCAAGCCAGATGATGCCGGTCAGCATCAACGCCGACCCAAAAGCCGTATATAGGAAGAACTTCACTGCGGCGTAGATACGGTTGCCGCTGCCCCAGATCCCGATCAGCAGATACATCGGGACCAGCGTGATCTCGAAGAACGTGAAGAACAAGATCAGGTCGAGGGCAACAAAGACGCCAAGCATCCCGGTCTCCAGAAGCAACATGGCGACCATGAACATCTTCTGGTTCTTCTCGATGGACTTGGATGCGGCAATCGAAATCGGGAACAAGATGGCAGTGAGCGCCAGCAACAACAGCGAAATACCGTCAACGCCGACGTTCCATGAAACACCCCACGGCTCGTACCAGAGAACCTGCTGGGTGAACTGGAAGCCTGGCTCACCAACCTGGAACTCCCACAGCACGTAGCCGACGATGGCAAGAGGCAGGAAGCTCAATGTCAGCGCCAGCGGGTATACCAACTCGGATCGGCTCTTTGGAATGAGCGCAACGGCAAGCGCCGCGATGGTAGGCAGCAGAACCATGAGGGCGAGTACTGGGAAGGTCATATCAGAGCGCTCCCCTCACCAAGATGATGAGTACCACACCGACCGCGCCACCAAGGATGGCAACGCCATAGTTGCGAACGAGACCCGTCTGTAGCGGCTTGGCCTTCTCGGCGAGCAGCTTGACCAGTCCGCCGACACCATTGACTGCACCATCGATGCCCTTGGCATCAGCGGTGAACGCCATCTGCTCGGCAAGCTTCTTGCCTGGCAGCACCAGTGTCTTGCCATAAAGATCGTCAACGTAGTAGCCGTTCTCGAGCAGATCCCACCGTGGACCGGTCTCATCCGGTGCCTCGCCGACCAGGAATCGACGGTAAGCGAAAGCAATACCGGCCACCCCTGCGGCCACCGAAACCAAAGCCAGTATCCATGGGGTGGCACCCTCGGGAGCGTGGGCCTGAGTAACCGACTCGAATGCCGGCTCCAGGAAGTGCTCGAGGCTCAGCTTCCACGGCGTGTTGATGAGACCAGCTACAGCCGCCAATCCAGCAAGTGCAATTAGCGGAATGGTCATGAAGTTCGCGGATTCGTGAGGTTCGACACCCTCATCCCACCGCTTCTCTCCCCAGAAGGTGAGGAACATGAGACGGCTCATGTAGTAGGCAGTCAGTCCGGCGGTGACCAGGCCGATGCCCCACAACACCACATACAGTCCACCCTTGTTGAAGGTTGCTGCCAGGATCTCGTCCTTTGACCAGAAGCCAGCGAACGGCGGGATGCCGGAGATAGCCAGCCAGGCGATGGCCATGGTCGCAAACGTCTTTGGCATTGCCTTGCGCAGGCCGCCCATCTTGTCCAT
>RCND010001555.1_pt1 | contig 13038 bp, 11 predicted proteins | sample 2041351 | NCBI WGS metagenome assembly RCND01 (sample SAMN09708230, study PRJNA481090) | Marine sediment metagenome, whole genome shotgun sequencing project. | biome: marine sediment; feature: ocean; material: sediment; isolation source: Sewage treatment plant 12B marine sediment (STP12B) ...
AATTACATCTGTTTTTTAAATGCTGAAACCACCTTGCCAATGATGTTTATGGATGATGCCATCAAGGCAACATTTGGGATAATGGAAACTAAAAAGAAGAATATTCAAATTCGTTCTTCCTATAATTTAGCAGCGATGAGCTTTAACCCCGAAGAAATCGCCGCGAGCATTAAAAGGCATATACCCGATTTTGAAATTGAATACAAACCAGATTTTAGACAAGAAATTGCTGATTCTTGGCCACAAAGTATTGATGATAGTGACGCAAGAAAAGATTGGGGTTGGAAACACTCAATTTCTCTGGAAGAAATGACCGAAATTATGATTCGAAATTTGAGAAAGCAATAATTTTAATTATGAAATATTTATTCTTCTCATCGCTTTTAATCCTTCTTATCTCAGTTAGTAGCTGTGATTTTACAAAGAAAAACAAGGAAATTGCAGTTGTCCAAATAAAGTCCGTAGAAAAAGACTCTGTCGTATTTAGTTTTTCATTTTTGGGCTGCAATCGAGTAAACATTGGTGACATCCAGGACACGGTGCCATCTACGGCTAATAAATATGTATTACAGCGTATTTTTAATGAAGTGAATGCCCTATCAAGAAAACCAGAAATCTTCTTTTTCCTTGGAGATATGGTATTAGCCACAACCACCAAGGCGGAATTAAACACCCAATTGAAAGCATGGAAGGCTCTTTATGAAAACGATTCTATAAGCAAATCTGGGATTGAAATGGTGGCAGTACCTGGCAATCATGAATTGTTATATGGTAAGAAGGTGAAAGTAAAGAAGAAAGGAAAAAAGAAAAAGAAGAAGGAAAAAATGCAGTTTCCATTGGCAGGAAGTACTGATATATGGTTGAAATACATGAAACCATATATGCCAACAGATAGGGATACCGTGGCAAGTTCAAACAAAATGGATAATAGACTTACCTACGCCTTTGTTCGAGAGAACATAGGGTTTGTGGTGATGAATACAGATTCTTATAATCCGCCAACCAAAAAAAACAAATACGGTAAAGAGGGAATGATTCCGACATCTTGGGTCATTGATAAGGTAAACGAATTTAAAGCAGATAAGAGCATTGAACATATTTTTGTTTTAGGTCATAGGCCATATTACGTAAATAACAAAACTGAAACCGGACATGGTGGTTTGCCGGCAGGGCCTGTGCTTTGGCCAGCTCTGGAAGAAGCTCGTGTGGTAGCAATGCTATCAGCACACAAACACGATTATCAGCGGTGGCAGCCAATTAACAAGAAATTGGGTGGTGGCACATATCAAATCACTGCAGGAAATGGAGGTAGTAAGGGTGTCGCTCCTTTCTTTGGGTACAGTACTATTTCTATAATGGCTAGCGGTAATGTAAAATTAAGCTCCGTTGGATTTTGCAAGGGGGATCCCTATTATGCGCCAGTTCCTGCGAACCCAACCACTCTTAGAGACGAGGTTCTTTTAACTTGGGCCGAAAATGCAAATGAGTATACTCCATCCTATAAGAAATGCAAGTAATACCAATTGAACTTTTGTAATCTCACCAGGACAATTATAAGATTGATGTAATTTACAAATACATCAATAAAAAATTTCAAAAGGAAGTTCCCTAAGGAAAAATTGCAGATAGAGCGAGTATGACCCCGCTGAGGTTCCATTGCTAGCCGCTATTTATTGATTAAATCAAATCGTTTCATACTCTTTCCTCAGAGTGCTTACTTTTTCGTATTTTTATTCTAACTACTAATCAATCATGGAAGATAACCATAGAGCTTGCAAAAACTGTGAGGAAGAGTTTCAGGAAGAATTTGAGTTTTGCCCACATTGCGGTCAAAAGTCAAAAGATGACCTCACTATGGGTGTTCTTTTTTATAACACCATAAGCAATTACTTTTCATTTGACGCTCGGTTTTTTAGGAGTTTTCTCCCTTTAATGTTTCGCCCGGGTTACCTCGCTAGAAAATTTGTTGAAGGAAAGCGCTTATTATATCTTCATCCGGCACAGTACTATTTATTTGTATCTGTGGTATTCTTCTTCTTATTCTCTTTTCAGGCTCGGGAATATACTCAGAAACTAGATAGTGTGTTGAAAAAAGGCTTTGAGAATGATACCATTTCCACGCTTGACAAAATTTCTAAAAAAGCAATGGATTCGAATACCATTGCGAAAATCACCGAACCTTTAAAAGACCCCAGAATTGTCGCAGGTATAGATAAAGAAGAATTAAAAAAATTGGATTCCATCATAAAGGAAAGTGTAAACTCGAACAACACTCCGGATTTTAATTTTGACTATGTTACGAAAAAATTAGACTCCCTAATCGCAATCGACGCACCCGAAGAAGAGCAGTTAAAGGCTATGGGGATGAACGAAGATGCCAACTTCTTAAATCGTCGTTTACATACACGAATTCTAAAATTTTATAAGAATAGTGGCGGTGGAATACTGCAAGCTTTTTTTGATAGCATTCCAATTGCCTTGTTTATATTACTTCCAATTTTTGCTATTATTTTAAAGATTTTCTTTTGGAAACGTGGAAGTTTCGCACATCATTTGGTATTTAGTTTTTATTTCTTTTCATTTTTATTTGTAGTATTGGGTCTTATTTTAGTGGCAAATTACATCTGGAATATGCCTATTTGGATTTCTTCGGTCGTTGCATTATCGACTTACTTTTACTTATTAATAGCCATTAAGAAATTTTATCGCCAGGGCTACTTTCTCATCTTTATTAAAACCGGAATGGTGATTTTCATCTATTTATTATTTGTATTACCAATAGCATTAGGTATAATGGCAACAGCTTCCTTTTTCTTTTATTAAAATTTAGGAAGCTTTTGTGATCTCACCAGGAATCGAACCTGGATCTAGAGTTTAGGAAACTCCTATTCTATCCGTTGAACTATGAGACCTTGTTAAAATTGACGGGGTGATGTTCTTTGCACCTCAGTGCCGATTGGCAAATATAAAAGTAAAACAAAATGTGCCATAAAAAAATTCCTATCTTTGGTAAAAGTCAATCATTAACAGGAACAACCTCTTATGAAAAACAAGTTAATAACTTCCCTCCTCTTATTGGCTTTTGGGTGGATATTGATTAGTGCTACCATTGATTTGGATAACCTCTTTAATTATGCCAACCAGGATACTCCAGACTATATTACCAAAGACAATACCGAAGACAACCCTATTGAAGATAAAGCAGCTACCTTAGGTCGAGTTCTTTTCTATGACAAAAACCTTTCTAGCGATGGTACTATAGCATGTGCCAGTTGTCATATCCAGGCGCACGCTTTTGGTGATCCAAGCGTTCAGAGTCCTGGGGTTAACGGACTTTCGGCCCGGCATTCCATGCGACTTGTAAATCCCAGATTTTCACGCGAGAAACATTTCTTTTGGGACGAACGTGCAGAAACACTAGAAGACCTTATCACCCAACCCATACAAGACCATATAGAGATGGGGTATAGCGGCACCAATGGTGATCCCAATATGGACGACCTTATAATTCATTTGGAAAGCATTGACCATTATAACACCCTTTTCGAATTTGCATTTGGCGATACAGAAATCACAGAAAACCGTATGCAATTAGCCTTAGCTCAATTTATAAGAAGCATACAATCCTTCGATTCCCGATTCGATGAAGGTATTATGCAAGTAAGCCACATAGGTGAACCTTTTCCAAATTTCACACCGCAAGAGAATATGGGTAAAGACTTATTCATAAACAGTGTAGGTTGTGTAAACTGTCATATTCCTCCCGAATTTTCCATTACCTTACATTCTCAAAATAATGGCGTGATCACCGTAGCTGGAATGCCCGGTGAAATAGATTTAACAATTTCCCATCCACCATCCCTTAGAGATCTTGTAAACCCGGATGGCAGCTTAAATGGCCCCCTAATGCATGATGGAAGTTTTACGAGTCTTTTAGATGTTGTTAATCATTACAACAATATCCCCAACAACCCTGCTAATACCAATTTAGACGGACGATTAACAGATGCCAACGGAGAGCCACAACAGCTAAATCTTACCGAAGATCAAAAACAAGAGCTTATTGCATTTTTGAAAACACTTACTAGTTCGGACATCTATACAAACGAAAAATGGTCCAACCCTTTTGATCCAGACGGTTCTATAGAAATAATAGGGGGCACTTTGGGTATTTCTGAAGGGAGCCTGACCCCCTTTATCTCCATTTCCCCAAACCCCGTAGTTCATAATGCAACGATCGAAACCAACCTTGGCCATTTCAAAATATGGGTTTATAATAATACCGGAAAGTTGTTGTTCCAAAAGGAGGCCAATACGCAAACAATATTGGATTTTAGTACTATAGCTACCGGATTGTATTTTGTGAAAATAACTACAGAAAACGGCTTGCAAATTACCAAACGCCTGTTGAAGAAGTAAAAAAGATAGAAAAGCCTTCAAGGATCAGGCAGGTTCTCGCTCAAGTTTTCTAGTTAGGAAACCTATAATCTCGGATAATTGATCTTGGTTAAGGTGTCCCTCAAAACAAGTTTTAACATTCGTTTTCCAACGCTAGTTTTAAAATATGACTCTTTCCTTAGTGCATCGTCCTTGCTCAAAAAAAGCTCACAATAAATCAACTTTAAAGGCCTTCGTTTTGAAGTACTTATGGTTCCACCCGCATTGTGATCCCTAATTCTCTTTTCAATATTCGTTGTAAACCCGTGATATAAAAGAAGATCTTTTTGGCTTTGAAGAACATAAACGCAAAATGGTAAAATCATATCGTTAAGCGATGCGGGAAGACTTACGGTGTAATAAAATTACATAAAAAAACCCACTCCTGTTAAACAGGGAGTGGGTTTTAAACTATTTAGGCTACAAAGTAGAACTATGTTCACTTTATAGCCGTGAAGTGAGCTGCGCTCTACTTCTCGGCTCCTCTTTCCCGACAACAATCGGGACAAGCAATGGGCTTACCTCGACTTCGCTCGGCATAAACTTCTCGCCCAAGTTTTTCTCACGAAAAAAGCCACCTACTTTCGTAGATGGCTTCTCGTCGCTTGCGCTCCTCTTCTTGGGCTCGAACCAAGGACCCTCTGATTAACAGTCAGATGCTCTAACCAACTGAGCTAAAGAGGAAGGTGTTAACCTTTTTGCGGTTGCAAATATAATTTATTTTTAATCTGTCACAAAAAGAAAACTACATTTTTTCTATTTAAAAATTGCTCGATAGATGTCATTTCCATTGGCAAATAGAACCAAAGCAATTAATAAAAAGAAACCAATCATTTGTGCATACTCCATAAACTTGTCATTTGGCTTGCGACCAGTAACCATCTCATAAAGCAAGAACATCACATGACCTCCATCTAACGCTGGGATTGGAAGTATATTCATAAATGCCAAAATAATCGAAATTAAAGCCGTTGTTTCCCAAAAGCTCATCCAATTCCAGGTGCCTGGAAAAAGATTTCCTATAGCTCCAAATCCTCCTACCTGAGTCGCTCCTTCTTTTGTGAATACATATTTAAACTGTTTTGCATAGTCTTTTAGCTTATCCATTCCGAAGCTTGTTCCTCCTGCTATACTTTCACCCAGACTAAATGTTAAATGAGTACCTGTGCCTATAAATTCTCTTCCAAAGTTCTGAACTCCAATCTGTCCGTCTTCATTAGGAGTGACCTTTAAAGTGTCTAACCTACCATCACGAGAGACAATCACGGTGTTCTCCTTCCCTAAATTTGCTTTTACAGTAGTAGTGAATTCATGCCAATAACTAATTGACTGTCCATTTATCGAAACAACCTCATCTCCATTTTCAAAACCAGCGGCTATCGCCGGAAAATCTACTGCAACAGTATCAATTACTGGCATTCTTAGTGGTTCAAATGGTCGCATAATACCTCCTTTGAACATGGTCATTCCAATATCTTCTGGTACTGAAAGCGACTCAACACTTCCATCCTTGTGTTTTACCTCAACCGTTTCAACATCTCTTAAAAATAGGTTTCGATTAATATCGGTTACATTAAGGAACTCCTCTCCGTTCACTTTCAGAATATGATCTCCATCACGAAATCCGAAATCCTTGAATTCTTGCACTACCGAGAATCCTTCAGGAATATCGGCGTTTGTTGTAATATCTCTTCCGTAGAAATACAATAAACTCATATAGATAACAAAACCTACAATGATATTCACGGTAACTCCCCCTAACATAATAATCAATCGTTGCCAAGCTGGCTTACTTCTAAATTCCCAAGGTTGAGGAGGACCGGCCATTTGTTCCTTGTCCATACTCTCATCAATCATTCCGGCAATTTTTACATAACCTCCAAGAGGTAGCCATCCAATTCCGTAGACAGTATCCCCAATCTTCTTTTTGAAAAGCGAAAATTTAATATCAAAAAACAAGTAGAATTTTTCTACCCGCGTTTTAAATAGTTTGGCAGGAATAAAATGTCCCAATTCATGAAGGACGATTAATAAAGATAAGCTTAATAATAGCTGAATTGCTTTAACGGCAAATGGACTCATAGTCTTTAAAAATTTGAACGCACAAAAGTAATCTTTTATGCGATGCAAAAAAAAAAATTAAGAGTAAGTCACAAATATTGAAACAGCCAAAGTTGACAGATTAAGTAATCTGTCAACTTTTCACAGCAATTGATACTAATAGACTGTCCGTTAATTTTTTATAATAGTCCTGGTGACAATGCCCGCACTTGTTTCAAATCTAATAAAGTGCAATCCTGAAGCCAGATATTCAACGTTAATAGAATCCTGAACGTTAGGTGTCATAATCGTTCTACCCAGAACATCCAATATTTCAATACTATATATCGTCATATCATTCGGTTTTTTAATCTGGAGTTCACTCTGGACAGGATTCGGAAAAACGAAAAATTCGGTTGAAAGCTCATTATCATTAATACCTAAAACCACGCTGTTATTTTTTGAAATGAGATGCTTATCAGGATCAAATACTACAAGAGCGACCGGGAAAGTAGTATCTACCACGAAATTTTCTCCATTCACTGTATTATCTAGTACAACATCTAATTCCTCGCTGTTCGTACCATAAAAACGCAGAGGTACGGGGGCCTCAAAATAACTCACTGACGCATGACTCTGTGTCTGATTTAAAGTAACCGAAACCTGATAAGCAGCATTTTGACTCCAGGAAACCGCATAACTTGGATATCCCTCGTTATAAATCCAATCATCAAAAAATTCGGTTAGATCTTCACCACTTGCATCCTCCATCTTAGCAATAAAATCGGGAGTCTTTGCATAACCATAAGCAAAGTTAGCATCACCTAAATAATCCTGCATTCCTTGATAAAAATTAGCATCTCCTAACTCTTTTCTTAACATATGTAATACCATAGAAGGCTTATTATAGCTTAACCTACCGTTAAAAATTCTACTAACCGTAGTTGTATCACTATCCGGGATATAAACAACACCACCGGGGGAAGAAGTGATATTTGATATTTTCCCAGACCTCCATGATTTAAAAGCAGAATCCCCGTCTAGATCCTCAATTACCAAAGCAGATAGATAAGTGGCAAAACCTTCATTCAACCAAATGTCTTTCCAGCTTCCGCAGGTAATTTTATCTCCAAACCATTGATGTGCCAATTCATGTGCAATTAAACCTCTGGAATTACCTCCCATAAAAGAAACCGTTGTATGCTCCATTCCCCCTCCCCAACCAAACTGCGCGTGACCATACTTTTCGTCGGCATATGGATATTCTTCAAACAAATCGGTATACAAATTAATAATATCCACCGTAACTCCTGTATTAGCTTGCCAGGAAGCCAAATCTTCAGGGTAAACATAATTTACGACATCGAATGGATTGCCATTATTTGCAACAGGATGTGAATATATTTCGTAATTGGTCACGGCTATAGCAATTAAATAAGCCGGTATTGGATATTGGTGTTTGAAATGAGTAGTCTTATTGTTTCCGTTTACTGTCTGGCTTTCTTCCAAACCATTACCAACGGCCATATATTCCTCGTTAGAAGCGTTGAATTGAGGCGTAGTAATAAACACATCTATCATATCGATCTTATCGTTAAGATCTTGCTTACATGGCCACCACCCCTTTGCTCCAAAAGGTTCCGAAAGTGTCCAAATTATTGGATCTCCATTGTGAGTCGTTTGTTCAAAGGAACCAAAACCAGAACTAATAGGGTTTCCAGAATAACTTATAGTTAGTGAATCCAAAACCCCAAGATTTTGCGGCTGTGGAAAGGAGATTACTACCTCATCATCTGCATTTTGAACAAAAGATAAGGAAGCACCTCTTTGCATCACCTGAGAAACCACCATATTGTTTGAAAGTTCAAAAGTTATTTCATTCAAATTCTCCTTTGCTTCAAAATAAGAAGTAATATCTCCGGAAATAAATGCAACGTTAGGGTCCATGGTTAATTCCAGCCTATGATATTTTAGATCGTAGTTACCGGTATTAAGGTTTCTTGTACCCTGCAGACTGTTCAAAGCCGATTTTGTCTCAGATTCGATAATAGAAGGTAAATCATTATCACTTTCCTGAGCGGAAATAAGTAATGGAAAAAATAAAAATGTTAGAAGTATTAGCTTTTTCATAATAGAAGCGTTTAAGAGTTTTCAGATTCATTTAAATGAATAGCTACTAAATTACAATTCAACGCCCTATTATTTTGTGACATTTGTCACATAAGCTAACTTTGTAATCCCTTAGATAGTTTTATTATATGCTTCAGTTTTTTTCAAAATATAAATTTCTCGCCGTTGTCCTTTTAGTGTTATCAGCGGTGATAGTTTCAATCATTTATTCAATTTTAAAACCAACAGAGGTATTAAAAGTATATCAACCCGCTGGAGTAAATTTTGAATTAGTAGATAGCACGCTGCAGCACGTAAAGAAATATCATACCATCGCAGATTTTTCTTTAATCAATCAGAATGGAAAAACTGTTACCCAAACAGATTACAAGGACAAAATCTATGTTGCCGATTTCTTCTTTACCACCTGTCAAACTATTTGCCCTATTATGACCGATCATATGCATCAAATTCAGGAAAAATTAAAAGGAGATGCAGCTGTAATGCTACTCTCACATTCGGTAACTCCAGAAATTGACTCGGTAGCACAACTTAAAAAATATGCCCTAACCAAGGGTGTTAATGACGAAAAATGGAATCTCGTAACCGGTGACAAAAAACAAATATATGAGCTGGCTCGCAAGTCGTATCTGGTCGCAAAAGACAACCCAGAAAATGAGTTCGAACTTATTCATACTGAAAATTTTGTACTTGTAGATACAAAAAAACGCATCCGAGGCTTCTATGATGGCACTAATTCGGAAGACATCAAACAACTCCTCAAAGACATCGAAATCCTGAAAATGGAGGAATAGTTTTTTTAATCCTAATTGTTTTTCCACTTCTACATTTTCCCTTACTTTTGTCTTGTTTAAAATCAATCTAAATAAAGATAATGTTAACAATTGCCTCATTAAAGAAGGGTCAACGTGCTATCATCAAAGATTTCTCCGTAGATATCGTCCCATTAAAATTGCTTGAAATGGGTTGTTTACCAGGCAATGAAGTTGCTTTGGTGCAAACGGCACCTTTTCAAGATCCTCTTTATTTAAATGTAAACGGAAGCCATTTAGCTATAAGAAAAGAGACCGCAGCACAAATTGAAATTGAATTGATAGACTAAAAATGGCTAAACAGATCAATGTTGCACTTATAGGTAACCCTAATACGGGTAAAACTTCGGTTTTTAATAGATTGACGGGTCTTAATCAGAAGGTAGGTAACTATCCGGGGATAACCGTTGAAAAAAAACAAGGTACGGCCACGCTTAGCCGGAACCTAAAAGCGCACATCATTGATCTTCCTGGTACGTATAGTCTTAATGCTTCTTCCTTAGATGAAAATGTAGTCATTGAGTTATTGCTCAATAAAAATGACAAGGATTACCCCGATGTTGCTATCGTTGTTACTGAAATTGAAAATTTAAAACGCAATCTGCTTCTCTTTACTCAAATTAAAGATTTAGGTATCCCAACTATTTTGGTGATAAATATGTCCGACAGGATGAAAAGGAAGGCAATTTCTTTAGATGTAGAGCTACTTGAAAAAAAATTAGAAACAAGAATTGCCCTCATAAGTTCAAGAAAAAATATCGGATTCGATGCGCTGACTGAAATCATAATCAATTATTCGGTCTTATCGAACAAACCCTGTGTGAATGCTTCCACTATAGCTCCAGAGTATTTTGATAGGCTTCGGAAAGTCTTTCCTAACCAGGAAATTTATAAACTCTGGTTGGTGATTACGCAAGATGTAAACTTCGGAAAACTTGAAAGGAACGAATTAAAAGGTGTTGCATCCTTCAAAACAGAATCCAAGAGTAATCTGAAACGATTGCAGCAAAAGGAAACGATAGCCCGTTATCAATTTATAAACAGCGTTTTAAAAGAAACGCTTACCATTGACAAGGCAAATGCTAAAGATTTACGAAGCCGCTTAGACAGGGTCTTGATTCATAAAGTATGGGGCTACTTCATTTTCTTAGGAATCTTACTACTCATGTTTCAAGCTATTTTTGACTGGAGCAGTTATCCAATGGATTTTATTGATAGTTCTTTTGCGTCTCTTAGTGAATGGACGAAGCGAACACTTCCTGTTGGAGATTTCACCAATCTAATTGCGGAGGGGATCATTCCCGGATTGGGAGGAATCGTGATATTCATCCCACAGATTGCCTTTTTGTTCTTCTTTATATCAATTCTTGAAGAAAGCGGCTATATGAGTCGTGTGGTATTTTTAATGGACCGATCGATGCGCCGTTTTGGATTGAGCGGTAAAAGTGTAGTTCCTTTGGTTTCAGGTACTGCCTGTGCTATACCGGCGATTATGGCAACCCGAAACATTGAAAACTGGAAGGAAAGACTTATTACGATACTTGTAACTCCTTTCACTACTTGTTCGGCCAGATTGCCTGTTTATCTAATAATAATCTCACTTGTTATTCCGGAAGGCCGCGTATTTTGGATATTTAGTCTGCAAGGCTTAACCTTGATGTTCCTATATTTACTTGGCTTCGCAGCATCTCTTTTTTCAGCCTATCTTCTCAATAAAGTACTTAAAATAAAAAGTCGGTCCTTTTTTGTGGTGGAAATGCCCAATTACAAACTTCCAATGCCTAAAAATGTATTGATTACTGTAATTGAAAAAACAAAATCCTTCGTTTTCGGAGCTGGTAAAATCATTTTGGCAATCTCAATAATTCTCTGGGTTTTAGCATCCTATGGCCCTGGTGATTTTAACAAAGCCGAATCGATTGTAGTACAGCAAACTACAAACGAGAACCTTTCAGAAGCAAATATAGAAACCAAAATAGCATCTTTTAAATTGGAGCATTCTTATATTGGTATTCTGGGAAAAGGTATAGAACCTGCTGTTCGTCCTCTAGGCTACGATTGGAAGATTGGAATCGCAATTGTTAGCTCTTTTGCCGCTCGTGAGGTATTTGTTGGTACGTTAGCCACCATTTATAGTGTTGGCAGTGATCAAGAAGAAACTATAAAAAATAGAATGGCCGCCGAAATAAACCCAAGCACCGGAGAACCATTATTTAATTTTGCCAGTGGAATCTCTTTACTGTTATTCTATGCTTTTGCAATGCAATGTATGAGCACCTTGGCTATAGTAAAACGTGAAACAAATACTTGGAAGTGGCCAATTTGGCAACTAGTTATCATGACTCTTATTGCCTATGTAGTAGCATTAGGAGCGTATCAATTTTTAAAATAATATCTTTATAGTATGCAAACAGTACTCGTAATATTAACTTTTGTTTTGGCAGCCGGTTTCTTACTTAAGAAGTTTGTTTGGGATTCAATTTTTGAAGGACGGCAAAAGACTACTGGCACTTTAGACGGAGGTAAAACAAAATGTGGAGATAAAGACTGTGGATGTCACTAGTTCCCTTCTTCGGAAACTAATAACGCATAGGCCATTTTATCAATAGCAGATGATGGATAAGGAATAAGTGACGATCCTTCTAATGAATACCCTTCAGAAGAAAGTATACGTTTATTTGTTCTTTTTCCATAGCGTAATTGTACTTTCTTTGTTTCTTTTCCTGTTTCAGTAACCTCAACCAATACAACTGCCTGCCCTTCCCAGATACAATTAACATCCGCAGGGCATCTTGAATCTTCTACTACTTTTAAAAATTTAACCGTAGCTTTCTTAAAAGTAACTGTTTCTCCTAATGGAATTTTTACGAATATTATAGGTGCTTCAACTGGTTTATCTTGTGAAAATCCTATGGCTGTAACAAATAGAAAGAATATTAGTAAGTGCTTTTTCATTGTAAAATATATTTCTGTTGTATTAGTATAGGGGAAAATGATGCCAGAAATGAAATTACTCTCTTTTACCCTCGAAACAAAAAGAAATCTTCTTTCATATGCTCGATCTTTTCATCCCTATTTGTAATAATATATTCAAGAGCTAGATTGGTAAAATCATTGCCTTTTTCGGTCAAGGAAACTACGTCGTTTTCAATCGTAATAAGGTTGTTCTTTAAACCTAATTCCACAACGGTTTCTGCCCTCACTTTCTGCCAATTTATATGCTCGTTTAAATGATTAAGATGACGTTCGTTTTCTTCAGAATGGTTATTTAAATGCAACAAAAAGGTAAGTAATGATACTTCCGTTCGTTGCTGCCTTTGTCGATACAATACTGCAATCAGACCTTTCCGAGGTGCAAATAAATACACTCCTAAAAAGACAATACCCAATACAGTGGTCATAGAGCCAGAAATAGATGCATCAATTAAATGAGCCAGCCAATATCCAGCAATTGCAGAAAACACCCCGAAACCTATAGAAATCCATAGCATTTTCTTCAAATCATTGGTCAATAAATAAGCCGTCGCCGCAGGGGCAATCATTAGAGCAACGACTAGTATAGCACCCACTGCATCGAAAGCACCTACGACAGTTATTGACGAAACAGACATAAGACCGT
>RCND010001606.1_pt1 | contig 13029 bp, 15 predicted proteins | sample 2041351 | NCBI WGS metagenome assembly RCND01 (sample SAMN09708230, study PRJNA481090) | Marine sediment metagenome, whole genome shotgun sequencing project. | biome: marine sediment; feature: ocean; material: sediment; isolation source: Sewage treatment plant 12B marine sediment (STP12B) ...
TTTAGTGGTTGATGAGGCCCATGCGATTGGCGTTTTTGGGGAAAAGGGAAAAGGTCTAGTGCAAGCATTGGAAATGCAAGAACAGGTATTTGCACGGATAGTTACTTTTGGTAAGGCACTGGGTTGCCATGGAGCTGCCATTTTGGGTAGTGAAAAATTAAAGAGCTATCTGATAAATTATGCAAGGAGTTTTATTTATACCACAGGTTTGTCACCGCATACAGTTGCTACCATTATTGTTGCCTATGATTCTTTAGGTTCCTCTGAAGGAATTGAAGTCCTTAATAAATTAAATGAAATCATTGCATTTTTTAATCATAAACTAAAAAGCTCAAACCTGAAGCCAAAATTCATAGAAAGCAATTCGGCCATTCATTGTTGTAAAATACAAGGAAATGACAAAGTCAAAATGGTTGCTAAAACCTTGCAAGAAAAGGGTTTTGGTGTAAAACCAATTTTATCGCCAACGGTGCCAATTGGAGAAGAACGATTGCGTTTTTGCCTTCACGCCGATAACTCTGAGAAACAAATAGAGGAAGTATTACATTTATTAAAATCAATTATTTAAGAAATATGGAAGATGTTTTTTATAGGATAGGTTCTTTTGATTACCCTGCTGATGTTCAAATCATAAAAGGAAAATTAGAATCGGAGGGCATTCCGGTTTTTCTACGAGACGAAAACACTTTGAATTCCGATCCATTGATCAGTTATGCCATAGGCGGAGTAAAATTAGAAGTGTACAGTAAACACAAAGAAAAAGCATTGAAGATTTATAATGAAATACGGGCTTATGCCCTCGATGCTAACGGAAATCCTATTGTTTGCCCAAATTGCAAAGCCAAAAGATCAGAAGCGTATTATCATAGAAAAGGATTTTTTCTTAAGCTCTTTCCTTTTTTTGAAAGTAGAAAGTATAAATGTATGCAGTGTGGCATGATCACTAAAACAAATTAGAATGCAGCGAATCTTTGTTACCGGAATATCAACCGAAGTGGGTAAGACCATAGCCTCAGCGATAATCACCGAGGCACTTGAGGCAGACTATTGGAAACCTATTCAGGCAGGTGAATTGGACAATACAGATAGCCATAAGGTGAGGCGATTGATATCTAACAAGAAAACAAAAATACATCAATGTAATTATGAACTCCACACCCCCATGAGTCCACATGCAGCAGCAGTAATTGATGGGGTCACCATTGAAGTAAATAAGATCTTTGAACCTGAAACCGATAATCACCTGGTCATTGAAGGTGCAGGCGGATTATTAGTGCCACTAAACGATACTGATACCGTTTTGGATTTGATATTGCCCAATTACAAAGTTGTTGTTGTTTCCCGCCATTACTTGGGGAGTATAAACCATACACTTTTGACCATTTACTGGCTTCAATTAAAAGGATATGAAGTTTCAATTTTATTCAGTGGTGATGAACATCCGACTACTGAAAGTATCATTCTTAAAAAGACCGGGGTCAAATCTATCGGAAGAATCAACGAAGAAAAAACCTTTGACAAAAAAGTAATTAAGAAATATGCTGATAGGTTTAGATCAGCTTTGGAATCAATCTAAGCACTTTAGTATTTCCGCATTCTCTAGGGCCGCATGAACTTGGTAATGCTTTAAAAAGTAAGCATAGATATATTCGTTTTCCGCAATTTGTTTCTTATCAAAAACCCTCATTTTCTTTTGAACAACCATAGTTTTAGGCTTTATTTATCATAAATTGATAAGGTATTATTTCCCATCTTTGCAAAACATATAAAATACGGATGTATTGAATTCAATGGCAATAAAAAATCTTTCCGAACGCGATAAGAAACATCTGTGGCACCCTTTGACGCAGCATAAACTACACCCCGAAATGTTGGGGATAGTGAAAGCTAAAGGGGCGTTGCTTTATGATGAGGAAGGGAAGGAATATATTGATGGAATTGCTTCTTGGTATACCTGTATGTATGGGCATTGTAATGATATTATTTTGCAGAAGGTATACGCCCAAATGCAACAGTTGGATCAAGTAGTTTTTAGTGGATTCACCCACGAACCGGCTGTTAAATTGTCTGAAGAGCTAATCAAAATATTACCTAACAATCAGGAAAAGCTTTTCTTTTCCGATAACGGTTCCACATCTACCGAAATTGGTATTAAAATGGCACTGCAATACCATTTCAATAAAGGATCAAAACGCAATGTGATGCTTGCTTTTGAAGAAGGATTTCATGGCGATACTTTCGGTGCCATGTCGGTTTCAGGTTTATCGGTCTACAATGGGCCGTTTGAGGATTTCTTTATTGAAGTAGAACGGATTCCCGTGCCCACTAAAGAAAATCTCGGAGCGGTCATTGCTCAACTGGAATCAAAATTAAAACAACATAATATTGCCGGCTTCATTTATGAGCCTCTGGTTCAAGGTGCAGCATCCATGAAAATGCATGATGCCGAGGGTCTTAATACAATTCTCAGTTTATTAAAAAAACATGAAGTGTTGACCATTGCCGATGAGGTAATGACCGGTTTTGGCAAAACGGGAACCAATTTTGCATCTGATCAAATTGAAACCAAACCTGACATTATCTGCTTGTCTAAAGCGCTAACAGCAGGTTTGATGCCTATGGCCATCACTTCCTGTACACAAGAAGTGTATGACGCATTTTATAGCGATGATTTGGCTAAAGGATTGTTTCACGGGCATACCTATACGGCTAATCCGTTGGCATGTACTGCTGCATTGGCAGGTATTGAATTATTGCAATCGGAAGAAATCCAAAACAACATAAAACGGATTATAAGATCACATGAAGCGTTTGGTAACGACATAGGGTCACATCCTAAGGTGGCTAAAATTCGCCAATGTGGGATAATTTTCGCGTTGGATTTGAATGTACGGATGGAACGATACGGTAATCTTCGTGATAGACTCTTTAAACATTTTATGGATAAAGGGGTATTTTTGCGTCCTTTAGGCAATACCATTTATATTCTTGCACCTTATATAATTACAGATGAACAGTTGAAGAAAATTTACTCTTCAATAAAAGATGTACTCTCTATAGTTTGATTTTAAATATAGTCCAGTGAACAATCCTATTTCCATAACGTCCATAGCGTCGATATCTCCTTTAGGTATATCCCTTGAGAAAGCTTGGGATGCTTACCGAAACAACGATCATTTTTTAGTTGAAAAGCAACTAGGAGACTCAAATAAATGGGTGGCACCCTTGTCTGAAAGGTCCATGGTTGAGATTAAAAAATTGAGGAATTCAGATTCCAATTATGAAGACCTTGATAATTCGGTCTTGTATGCCATTTTTGCCTCTAGAATGGCTATAGAAAAATCAGGCTGGTCCTCCACTGACAATTTTGGTATCAATATTGGTTCCTCACGTGGGGCAACCTCACTCTTTGAAAAATATCATGAGGAATTTCTAAATGCCCAAAAAGCTTCAACTTTATCATCGCCCACGACAACATTAGGTAATATTTCTTCATGGGTAGCCCATGACCTACAAACCAAAGGGCCTGAAATTTCACATTCTATTACTTGTTCTACGGCATTACATGCGCTTATTAATGGAGTTGCATGGCTTAAAAGCGGTATGGCCAATAAGTTTTTGGTTGGCGGGAGTGAAGCACCTTTGACTCCTTTTACTATAGCCCAAATGAAGGCTATGCGTATTTATGCGAAACCAAGTGTCACCTTGAGCGCAGTGGAAAGGGCTTATCCATGTAGGGCTATGGACCTAGAAAAAAAACAAAACAGCATGGTTCTTGGTGAGGCGGCATCTATTGCCTGTTTGGAACTAGGAGTCCAAAAAAACACATTGGCAGTTATTGAGGGAGTTGGTTACGCAACAGAAGTTTTGGAACATAACATTTCCATATCGGCAGACGCGGTTTGTTTTCAGCGTTCCATGAAAATGGCCTTGGATTCTACTGACCCAGATGATGTTGATGTGATCGTCATGCACGCTCCAGGAACAATAAAAGGGGATTTGTCGGAAAAAGCGGCCATCGAAAAAATATTTTGCAACAAAACCCCATTTCTTACTACAAATAAATGGAAAGTGGGCCACACTTTTGGAGCCTCGGGTATGTTGAGTTTGGAATTGGCAATTCTTATGATGCAACACGATAAGTTTATTGGTACACCATTTGATAATTATACTTCGGCCCCTGAAAAAGTGAAAAAGATCTTGGTAAATGCGGTAGGTTTTGGTGGAAATGCGGTAAGTATACTTTTGAATTCTCCTTTTTCTTTGGAGTAAATTAGACTAAATCTTCCTTTCTACTTCTTGGTCATTATAGAATAATTAATAGGCCTTATTTTTGCAATATCTAAAGATTATAGACTAATTTTGGCGCTTATTTAAGCTTAAGGTATGAGTACTACAAGACACAACTGGACCAAAGAAGAAATTCTAGATATTTACAATAAGCCTTTAATGGAATTGCTTTACGATGCGGCAACAATACATCGTAAATTCCATGACCCAAATGAAGTTCAGGTTTCTACCTTACTTTCGATAAAAACGGGAGGTTGTTCTGAAGATTGTGGATATTGTCCCCAAGCAGCAAGATATAATACAGATATTGAAGGTAACGACCTAATGTCAGTACCACATGTAAAGGCGCAGGCCCTTCGTGCAAAAGAATCAGGCAGTTCTCGTGTATGTATGGGAGCAGCATGGCGTAATGTAAAAGATGGCCCTGAGTTTGACCAGGTTCTTGAAATGGTCCGTACCATAAATAAGTTGGATATGGAGGTTTGCTGTACTTTGGGTATGGTAACCGAAAACCAGGCCAAACGTTTGTCAGAAGCCGGCTTATATGCTTATAATCATAATTTAGATACTTCTGAAGATTACTATAAGGATGTAATATCCACTAGGGCTTTTGAAGACCGATTGGAAACCATTGACCATGTACGCAAGAGTAATATTACTGTTTGTAGCGGTGGTATAATTGGTATGGGTGAAAAGTTGGAAGACAGGGCCGGAATGTTAGTAGCCCTTTCTTCATTGAATCCACAGCCAGAATCCACTCCAATAAACGCTTTAGTTCCCGTTGAAGGCACACCAATGGAAGATATTGAACCCATTGAGATTTGGGAAATGATCCGTATGGTGGCCACAACAAGGATTGTAATGCCAGAAACCCAAGTACGGTTATCAGCTGGTCGAACGGAAATGAGTAGGGAAGGTCAGGCACTTTGTTTCTTTAGTGGGGCCAATTCTATTTTTGCCGGGGATAAATTATTGACCACTCCAAATCCTGATGTGAATGAAGATATGGCAATGTTTGAGGTTTTAGGACTTAATCCGCAAAAACCATTCGCAAAATCCGAGCAACCCAAGACTGTTGAGGCCAAGGATTCTGAATTTGAATCGTTGGGAGAAAAACCAAAATGGTCAAGACCAGGACATACTATTGAGCGCAACGAACAAGCCAAGCAAAAGGCAAAATTGAACAGCTAATCTGATACAATTAGTAGATTTAAGAAGTTTTTTTCAAGGGTTTTATAAATTTACTGTATAATTCAACCCATTTAGACTTGAACTTAAACGAAATTCCAAGGGTAAGAACCATTACCAAAGAGGCTTTTATCAATACGTATTTTAAGCCACAAAAACCAGTCGTCATTGAACGGTTTATTGAGGATTGGCCTGCATACTCAAAATGGAATTTAGACTATATGCGTGATATTGCGGGGCATAAAGAAGTGCCCTTGTATGATGATAGACCAGTTCATCATGAGGATGGTTTTAACGAACCACATGCCAAAATGAAGATGGCTGAGTACATAGATTTACTTCAAAAAGAGCCAACCAAATACAGGATCTTTCTTTGGAATATTTTAAAAGAGATTCCCGAATTACAAAAGGACTATATCTACCCTGATTTTGGTTTAAGATTTATGAAAAAATTACCCATGCTTTTTTTTGGAGGTAAGGATTCACATACTTTTATGCATTTTGACATTGACTTGGCGAACATTTTCCATTTTCATTTTGAGGGAAAGAAAGAGTGTATCTTGTTTCCCCAATCTGAAAATAAGCATCTCTACAAAGTTCCGCATTCATTGATTACCCATGAGAGTATTGATTTTGCGAATCCTGATTTTGAAAAATGGCCTGCTTTAAAAAATGCCAATGGACATAGGACCGAATTAAATCACGGTGAAATCTTATATATCCCGGAAGGCTATTGGCATTATATGAAATATATAACTCCAGGATTTTCAATGAGCTTACGTTCGATTGCCAAGAATCCTAAAAACTTATTTTCAGCATTCTACAATGTATTGGTTATGCGCAATTATGACGGGCTTATGCGTAAGATAAAAGGCCAAAAATGGATAGATTGGAAGAATGATCAAGCTATTTTAAGGACAAACGGTTCAAATTAAAGAACAGATTTCTTCTTTTACCCAACAAGCTCCTTAACTTTGCCATACACGAGATGACTTTCCCAACCTCTGTACAATAGATAATCTGCCAGTTTTCTTTTTCTTTTTTGAAGATTGGTTTCTTTTATGGCATCCAATCGTTTCTTGGCAAGAACATTCAGGGTTTCTAGATACTCATTTTCATCAATTTCGTTTAATGCTGTTTTGATATTGTACTTTGAAATAGCCCTAAATTTAAGTTCGTTGACTATTCTATTTCTGCCCCATTTTTTTATTCGGAATTTACCTCGGGCAAAGCTTTTGGAAAATCGTTCCTCATTCAAATAATTCTCTTGTATCAAATGAACTACTATTTGGTCAATGGCCTCTGGAATCATGCGAATCTCCTTTAATTTGGTAACCACATCCTTATGACAGCGTTCTTGATAGGCACAATAACCTTCCAGTTTCTTGGTGGCTTCCTTTAGGGTATAACTAGTTTGAGAACGCATGCATCAAAAATAATAAATTCATAAAAAAAGCGACTCCGTTGCTGAAGTCGCTTAAGTATTAATATCAAAAAGCATAACTAACTTAGAGACCCTGACAGTAAACGTCAGGGTTAGTTCGACTATCTAATTTTTTCCGCTTTGCAGCATAAAATTAGTGTCTCACTAATATATGGTTTTACCGTTCTTGTCTTTAAAACGGTATTCTAGATACGTGTACGCATCCCTTGGTTGAATCTTGATCCATTTCTTATGCTCCATAAACCATTTGGAACGCATAGATGGAAAACCTTTGGTAATATATGCGGCAATAAAAGGATGTATGTTCAATGTAATCTTACTATCCTTTTTAGGGCCTTTCAAAAGTTTTTCAAGGTCTGAAATTATTTTGTCTATTAAAACAATTGGAGCTTCTACCTCTAGACCTACTCTATTAGGGTCTTCTTCGGTTGTCTTAATATTCATTTCGGGTCGTACCCGCTGTCTGGTTATCTGTACAAGACCAAATTTACTTGGAGGCAAAATTTTATGTTTGGCCCGGTCATCTTTCATTTCATCTCTAAGATGATCAAAAAGTTTTCTTCTGTGCGGCGCTTTCACCATATCGATAAAATCGATAACGATAATCCCTCCCATATCACGCAAACGCAATTGTCTTGCGATTTCAGAAGCCGATAACATATTTACCTCCAAAGCAGTATCTTCTTGATTTTTGGCTTTGTTAGAACGGTTACCGCTATTCACGTCAATAACGTGTAAAGCTTCGGTATGTTCTATGATCAAATACGCACCTTTACTCATTGTAGCGGTACGGCCAAATGAAGTTTTTATTTGTCTTTCAATCCCAAATTTTTCAAAAATCGGAACCGAAGAACTATATAGCTTCACAATAGATTCTTTGCCTGGGGCAATTTCCTGTACATAATCATTAATCTGATTATAAAGCGTCTCATCATCAACTTGTATTCCTGTAAACGAATCGTTGAAGACATCCCTTAAAATACTTGAAGCTCTGTTGAGCTCAACCAATACTTTTGAGGGTGTTGGAGCTTTATACAATTTCTTACACATTGCTGACCACTTGTTCAGCAAGTTTTCTAGATCTTTATCTAACTCTGCGACTTTCTTGCCCTCGGCAACTGTTCGGATAATTACACCAAATCCTTTAGGCTTAATGCTCTTTACGAGCCTTTTTAGCCTGTCTTTTTCTTCTTTGCTTCCAATCTTCTGTGAGACTGAAACGCGTTCTGAAAAAGGCACCATAACCAAATATCGTCCGGCTAATGAAAGCTCGGAACTAATTCTTGGTCCTTTGGTAGATATGGGTTCCTTAACAATTTGTACTAATAAGGATTGATTTGATTTTATGACATCATTTATGCTGCCATGTTTATCAATATCTTTTTCTAAAGGAAAGTTCTTTAAGGAATAATCCCTGAGCTTTCCTGTGCTCACTTGTTTAATGAATTTAAGCATTGTGGATAATTGCGGCCCTAGATCATGGTAATGCAGAAAAGCATCTTTCTCATAACCTACATTTACAAAGGCTGCATTAAGACCAGTAACTGGTTTTCTGACTTTGGCCAAGAATATATCGCCAACAGAAAAATCGTTGTTGTCTTCCTCTTTGTGTAATTCAGTGAGTTTCCCTTCTTTTAGTAAGGCAAAATCGACGGCGTCAGAACTAGATCTTACGATTAATTCTCTATTCACCTGATTTTATTTATACTTGTTCCTCCTAACTTAATATGGTGTGAACAAATAGATTAAACAATAATTTTACAGGTTGTATAAACCCGTCGAAATTCTTTTTAGAATTTCTATGTCAATGAACGTATTAAACGAAAAAGTAGTTGCAAACAACTACTTTTTCTTGTGACGGTTAGCTCTCCTACGCTTCTTGCGCTTATGGGTAGCTACCTTATGTCTTTTTCTTTTCTTACCACTCGGCATAAAGTTCTTATTTAAAGATTATTATATTATTTTACTTGAACGTTGCTCTTTACTCCTTCTATAAAAACCTTTGCTGGTTTAAATGCCGGAATGTTATGTGCCGGTATTTTAATAGTAGTGTTTTTAGAGATGTTTCTCCCAGTTTTTTCTGCTCTGGTTTTTATGATAAAACTACCAAATCCTCTTAGGTAAACATTATCGCCACTTTCCAAAGAAGTCTTTACCTCTTCCATAAAGGATTCTACAGTTGCTTGAACATCTCCTTTTTCTATTCCCAGTTTATCTGAGATTTTTGATACTATTTCCGCTTTCGTCATCTTGAATATTATATTTTCTGTATGTTTTTTTCGGCTTGCAAATATATAAATTAAATTTAATCTTTTATTCTAATCAGCTAATTTTAAGTATATAAACACCTACTTTTATCTAATAGTATTCGAGTACATGATTTTTTCCCAGAAAATTCTTCTTTGGTATGCCAAAAATAAGAGAACCCTACCCTGGAGAAGTACAAGAGATCCATATAGAATTTGGCTTTCTGAAATTATGCTCCAACAAACAAGAGTAGCTCAAGGTCTGCCTTATTATTTGAAATTTACGGAACAATTTCCTACAGTGAATGATTTGGCCAGTGCATCTGAGGAAAGGGTCTTGAAACTATGGCAAGGATTAGGGTATTATTCACGAGCCAGGAATTTACATGCAACGGCGAAAATGGTGGTTTCTGAATATGGCGGCAATTTTCCCAAGACCTATAATGAACTTTTAAAGCTTAAAGGAGTTGGTGACTATACTGCGAGTGCCATTGCCTCAATCTGTTTTGATGAGCCAGAACCTGTCGTAGATGGCAATGTTTATAGGGTTCTTTCCCGATTCTATGGATCGGAATTCCCAATCAATAGCACCAAGGGGATTGGGTTTTTTAAGGAATTGGCACGAGAAGTAATGGACGTTGGGAATGTAAGGGACTATAATCAGGGCATTATGGAATTCGGTGCTATGCAATGTGCTCCAAAAAATCCAGATTGTTCCATTTGTCCATTGAATGATGGCTGCATTGCGCTTCAAAGGAATAAAGTAGGTGCGCTACCTGTTAAAATAAATAAGACTAAGGTTAAAAACAGATATTTCAATTATTTGGTTTTCATTGACCCAAACAATAGAACATTACTACGGCAAAGAAAGGGTAAGGGTATTTGGCAAAATCTATGGGAATTCCCATTGTTGGAAACCAATGAAAAAACCAATCTCAATGAATTGGAAACCAAATATGATAGGGTTGTATCAGTTGGTGATGTGCCTGAGATTTATCAATTCAACCAAAATGATATTATTCATAAACTTTCGCATCAACACTTACATACCAAGTTTTGGGTGTTGAAAACCGAAAAAGAATTAAAAGAAGGGATTGATTTCGATACTTTGGATAAATTTCCTGTTCCAGTTTTAATTGCCGATTTTATAAAAACATTTAAAATTTAGTACTTTTGACCATTAGACAAAAATTATGAGTGGAACATTGAATAAAGTAATGCTCATTGGGCATTTGGGAGACGAAGTGAAAATGCATTATTTTGAAGGTGGAGGTAGTATAGGTAGATTTCCTGTTGCTACCAATGAAACCTATACAAATAAGCAAACAGGTGAACGGGTAACTAATACAGATTGGCATAATATTGTCATACGAAATAAAGCTGCTGAAATTTGTGAAAAATACCTGAGTAAAGGCGATAAGATTTATGTTGAGGGCCGTTTAAAAAATAGACAGTGGCAAGGTGAAGATGGGAATACAAGGTATACCACTGAAGTACATGTACAGGATTTTACTTTCTTATCGACTAAAAAGGAAAGCATGGCCAATGCGCAAACTAGTGGTCAAGCACAACAACCGGTTCAGACTCCGGTTCAGACTCCGGTGCCCGCTAAGGCAGCCGAACCAACTACTGCAAATGAGCCTGAGCAGGATGATGATTTACCATTTTAATCAAATCAAAGTATTAACTATTGGACCCTGACCCCCTTAGTTTTTTTCTCAATTCTATGGCTTTTGAAAGTACCTTTGTACTCAAAATTTGTGTCCTACTGCTATTATTGCTTTGTTCGGCACTAATTTCTGGTGCTGAGGTTGCATTTTTTGGTCTGTCCCTGACAGATATCAATGAAATTGGGCAAAAAAAGACAGCCAAAGGGAATATCATTGTAAAATTGTTGAATCGGCCTAAAAAATTATTGGCTACCATATTAATTGCAAATAATGCCATTAATATTGCTGTGGTTCTTCTTTTTAGTGTTATAGGGGATACCTTATTCTCAAATATCAATTACGTACTGTTCAATTTTATCTCTGTGCGTTTTATGTTAGAAGTGGTTGTTGCCACTTTTCTAATTTTAATGTTTGGGGAGATTTTACCAAAAGTATACGCCAATAGAAATCGGTTGAGTTTTACCCATTTTATGGCCTACCCTTTGAAAGTGCTCGATTTTCTTTTTGCTCCCTTGAGTTTGCCAATGCGTTCGGCAACCATTTATCTGAATAACAAACTTGGAAAACATAAGTCGAACCTAAGTGTAGACCACTTATCACAGGCTTTGGAACTTACCTCTGAAGGTGATACCACCAAGGAAGAACAAAAACTTTTGGAAGGTATTGTTTCCTTTGGAAATACTGATACTAAGCAAGTGATGCGCCCAAGGATTGACTTATTCGCTTTAAGCGAAGACATGAAATTCATGGATGTGTTGAACGAAATAAAAACCCAGGGATATTCCAGGATTCCGGTATTTTCAGAGAATATGGATAATGTTTTAGGTGTTCTCTATGTGAAAGACCTCCTGCCTCATATTGATCGTAAGACCTTTAATTGGCTTTCGTTGATTCGCGAACCCTATTTTGTGCCTGAGAATAAGAAATTGGATGATCTTTTATTGGAGTTCCAAGAAAAGAAAAACCATTTAGCGATTGTTGTTGATGAATATGGAGGGACTTCAGGAATTGTTACACTTGAAGATATCATTGAGGAAATTGTCGGTGATATAAGTGATGAATTCGATGATGAGGATTTGATATATTCTAAACTTGATGATTTTAATTACGTTTTTGAAGGGAAGACAGCCTTAAAGGATTTTTACCGTGTTGTCAAGATTGAGGATGAAGAAGATTTCGATGAACAAAAAGGAGAATCAGAAACTATTGCCGGTTTCGTGTTGGAAATTGCAGGAAGCTTTCCAAAGAAAGGTGATAAAGTGGTGTTTAAAGACTATGCATTTATTGTAGAGGGTCTTGATAAAAAGAGATTAAAGCAAATAAAAGTGATCTTACCCCATGAAAATTAAAGGTTTTCTTCTCTTACTGGCAGTATTATTGCTCTTCACTGGATGTAATGAAGAAGCACTTCCCAAACCAAAAGCGATGTTGCGTCTAGAATATCCCAGTACGGAATATAGTTTATTGGATACGAAGTACTTTCAATTTAAAAAGAACGTATTGAGTAATTTCGAGCAAAAGAACAAAAACGCCCTTACCTTGGATTATCCCACAATAAAAGGGTCCTTGTTCATTACGTATAAGGAAGTCAATAACAATATTGATAAATTATTGATGGATGCCCAAAGATTGTCTATTGAACATTCTGCCAAAGCAGATGGGATATTGCCACATCCATTCGTAAATAAGGATGATAGGGTATATGGAATGTACTTTGAGGTTATTGGTGATGCCGCTTCACAGGCACAATTCTACGTTACCGATAGCACCAAACATTTTGTAACGGGTTCTCTTTATTTTTACACCAAACCCAATTATGACTCCATTTATCCTGCAGCTTCCTATTTACAGAACGATATTAAAAAAATCATGGAAAGTTTGAGGTGGAAAGAATAAACTTTCTCTAGAGTTTATTGTTCTTTACCCAATATTTTTTCAGCATTCTCGATGCTACTATTGATTTGTTCGCGCAATGCTTTTCCTCTTCCTCGTCTAACCAAATTTCTTTTCCATTTAGGATTTCATCAGAATCAAACCGACTGCCAAAATCTTGCATCCAATCCATCATATATTTCACTGGATTGGAATACATAATGGTATTCCTTTGCACGTGAAATCACCTTCTTAAAATCGTCTTCCTGTTTTGCCATTTGGCAATAAGTAGGATATTCTCTTAAAGCGATATATTATT
>RCND010001557.1_pt1 | contig 13020 bp, 6 predicted proteins | sample 2041351 | NCBI WGS metagenome assembly RCND01 (sample SAMN09708230, study PRJNA481090) | Marine sediment metagenome, whole genome shotgun sequencing project. | biome: marine sediment; feature: ocean; material: sediment; isolation source: Sewage treatment plant 12B marine sediment (STP12B) ...
AAACTCAAAAGTGACTTTGACGATAGTTCTGAGCATAAAGCGAATTGCGAATACTATGAGGCATTTTGTGCAATACGCTTAAAAGATCAAAAAGGCGACAAAATGATGCGTGATTTTGTAGAGAAAAACCCTACCAGCACCAAGCAGAATACAGCATTTATAGAAGTAGGTGATTACTATTTCAAAAATGCGAATTATTCTTACGCCCTAAAATGGTATAACAGAGTAGAAACGCGTAATCTTTCTATTACACAAGAAGAAGATTTTAACTTTAAATACGCCTATGGCTTATTTGCTGTTCGTAGTTATCAACGCTCAAAAGAGTATTTTCAAAAATTGCTAACGTCACAAGAATATGGCTCTCAAGCTAAATATTATTATGGTTTTATGGCCTACCAAGACGATGATTATGAAAATGCAGATCGCTACCTGAGTGAGATTTCTAATGATCAACAATTAGGTGATGATGTGCCGTATTATATGGCAAATATCAAGTTTAAAACCGGTAATTTTCAAGAAGCTATCGACATAGCGAAACCTTTTATTACAAAAGCAGATAGAAATCAGAAATCAGAGATCTCTAAAATTATAGGCGAAAGCTATTTTAATCTAGAACAATATAAAGAAGCCATTCCGTATTTAAAAGCTTATCAAGGCAAACGTCGCAAATGGAATAATACCGACTACTACTTACTGGGGTACGCTTATTACAAACAAAAAGATTTCGAAAATGCCATTGCCAACTTCAATAAAATAATTGATGGCAACAATGCGGTTTCTCAAAATGCTTACTATCATTTAGCAGAATGTTATCTCAATAGCGAATTAAAAACAGAAGCACTAAATGCATTTAGAAATACTTCTCAAATGGAGTATGATACCGACATTAAAAAAGATGCTTGGTTGAACTATGCAAAGTTGAGTTATGAAATTGGCAACCCTTATAAAAGTGTGCCAGATGTATTACAAGAGTATCTAGACACCTATCCAAAATCAGATGCTACTGACGAAATAAACCAATTACTCATTAGTGCTTACGTAACCTCAAAAGATTATGAAGGTGCCTTAAAAGCCTTGAAGGATAAAAAAGATGTAGATAGTAAAAAGATGTATCAAAAAGTTGCTTTATATAGAGGTATTCAACTATATAATGACGGCTCTTTAGCCAAGGCAAAAGAATATTTTGATATCGCTATTAATGAGCCACATGATAACGCGATTACAGCACGTAGTATTTATTGGAAAGCCGAAACTGACTATGTTTCAACAAACTTTAAGCAAGCACTCTATGGTTTTGAGTTTTATAACACAATGGAGAAACCCGACACTTTAGTTGAAAATAACAGTATCAATTATAATATCGCTTATACCCTATTCAAACTAAAAGATTACAACAAAGCTGGCGATAAATTTAAGGCTTATATAAATTCAAAGCCCGAAGATATAAATCGCATAAATGATAGTTATGTACGCTTAGGTGACACTTATTTTGTATCAAGCAACTATAAAATGGCTATTGTGAATTATGAAAAAGTAATTACAGCCGATGGTACTAACAACGATTATGCACATTTTCAACGTGCAATGAGCTACGGATTTACAGGAAAAAATAATGATAAAATTTTAGATCTTACTAAATTTCTAGCCGCTTATTCAAAATCTACATATCGTGATGACGCTTATTATGAACTGGGAAATTCTTACGTTAGAATCAATAAAAATGACGAGGCATTAGAAGCTTATGACAACTTACTAAAATATCACAAACGAAGTTCATATGTACCTAAATCATTATTAAAACAAGGGCTTATTTACTACAATATAGAAAGAGATAATCAAGCATTAGATAAATACAAAAGGGTCGTAAAAGAATATCCTGATACCGATGAAGGAAAACAAGCAGTTGCCAATGCACGTCAAATTTATGTCGACTTAGGACGCGTGGATGAATATGCCGATTGGGTTAAGGATGTTGATTTTGTTGAAGTTACTAGTGATGAACTTGATAATGATATGTATGAATCTGCTGAAAAACAATATTTGCAGAATAACCGTAAAAAAGCCATTACTGCTTTCACGAAATATATTGAGCGTTTCCCTAAAGGAGCACATATTTTACGGGCTCATTTTTATTTGGCAGAATCACTATTTGCCGAAAAACAAATAGCTGCCTCCGAAAATAATTATAGCTATGTTACAAGTCAAGAACGCAATGAATATACCGAACAAGCTTTATCGCGACTGGCACAGGTGCATTTAGAAGCCGATAACTGGAAAAAAGCAATGCCTGTTTTAGCGAGACTTGAAGAGCAAGCTGATTTTCCTCAAAATATCACATTTGCTCAAAGTAATTTAATGAAAGGGTATTACGAACTTGAACAGTATGAAGATGCTGTCGCTTATGCCGAAAAAGTACTGAAAAGACCTAAATTAGAAAACCGAGTACAATCTGATGCTAAGGTGATTATTGCACGTTCTGCGATAAAAACAGGGGATGAGGTAAAAGCTGAAAAGGCATACATAGAAGTTGGAAAAATTGCCCAAGGAGAATTAAAAGCTGAATCAATATATTATGACGCTTACTTTAAAAATAGTGACGGAAACTATAAGGTTTCAAATACTGTGGTTCAAAAATTAGTTTCCGATTATGCGGCATACAAGTATTACGGTGCCAAAGGCTTGCTCATAATGGCAAAAAACTTTTACGGTTTAAAAGATGCCTATCAGGCAACCTATATTTTAGAAAGTGTAATAAAAAACTTTAAAGATTATAAAGATGTTACCGACGAGGCAAAGGCTGAATTGCAAAGAATAAAAACAGAAGAAGCAAAAACCAATGAATCTGTAAACCCTAACGAAAACTAAAAATCAACTTGTCATTCTGCGTGTAACGAAGAATCTAAAAATACTTATGAAAAAATATATCTTAGTATTCATATTATGTACATTAACCACCGTACTCTTTGGTCAAGAAAAGAAAAAAGATACACTTGATACTGAGGTCATTAATGTGGTAAAGCCATATACTCCGACTGTGTCTGACGCCTTTAAAATAAAAATAGCGCCCGAAATTAACGATAATTCCATCAATCAAAAAAAACCGCTTGAATATTCAATTTTTTCTATGCCAGTAGCCTCCACATTTACCCCAGCAAAAGGAAAAGCGAAAGTATTAAGAGTTGATCCTAGTGCGCCTATTTATGAAAATTATATCACTGCTGGTTTTGGTAATTTTGGCACTCCCGCTGTAGAACTATTCGCTCATGGTAATAGCACTCGTTACAACGAGTTTGGTGGGTTCTTAAAATATCTTTCTTCTCAAGGCGGCATCGATGACGTCATACTAGATAATAACTTTTTAGATACTCGTATAGACCTTTTTTATAAGCAAGAAGAACGTGATTTTGATTGGCAATTAAATGGCGGTTTTAGATATCAGAAATATAATTGGTACGGCCTACCATCGGCTCTTAATTTTGACCAAAATATCATTAGTAGTATTGACGAAGCGCAAAATTATACTGAGATATATCTCGGCGGAAAAATCAACTATAATGATTCTTTTTTTGAAGGAAGCACCCTAGAATTAAGTCGCTTTACCGATAACGAAGCAAGTAGTGAAATTCACTTATTGGCCAAGCCAAAATTTGAGTTCCCCATAGCTTCAGAGTATATCAATTTAGAAACAAGGGTAGAAGTATTGAAAGGTGAATTTTTCTCAAACTACGAAAACACAGGCAGCATCGATTACACGTATTTAAACCTTGGCATCAATCCAAATTTTGAAGTGTTGCGCGATAATCTAACGATAAACTTAGGGGTCGACATTATCTATAGCGGAGCATCGGGCGTAAGCGAAAGTAAGGTTTATTTTTATCCAAAAGTTACCGCGTCATTTATACTAATTGACCAAATAGCGACCTTATATGCAGGTGCCCTAGGAGGATTACAACAAAATTCATATCGCGATTTTGTCTATGAAAACCCATTTGTATCACCAACCTTAAACATCTTGAGAACAGATCAACAGTACAATGCTTACGGAGGTATTCGAGGTAAACTTGCGTCAAACGTAAATTATAATTTAAAAGGTGGTTATATGAATGAAATTGACAAGCCTCTATTTAAATTAAACGCAACAAAAACTGACGGAGCCACTGAAGTAGCTAAAGGATTTGAAGCTGGTAATTCGTTTCAAGTTGTCTATGATGAGGTATCAACATTGTATGCTTTTGCGGAAGTAAGTGTTGATTTTTCAAAACAGTTAAAATTTGGTGGAAATGTTACCTATAATAATTACACAACTACCAATGAAGCAGCCCCTTGGGGATTGCCAAATTTAAGCGCTACGGCATTTGCCAATTACAATGTTAGCAAGTGGTTTGCAGGCGCGGATTTATTTTTCGTAGGGCAACGAAATGATGAATTGGAATTCAATATCCCAGGAATATTAATAAATAGATCCCCAGAATTATTAGATGTTGGAAACTATGTAGACCTCAACTTAAATGCAGGTTATAAGTTTACAGATAGACTCACAGCTTTTACAAAAGTAAATAATGTATTTGGTAGCAATTATGAAAAATATACCAACTTTAAAGTGCAAGGATTGCAAATCTTTGCAGGGCTGACCTATAAGTTTGATTTACAATAAAATAAAAAAGCCAACCGCAATGCAATCGAATCAACGAGACTTAACATCAAAATATATGTCTTCGAAAAAATTGAAATTTTAAAGTTGTATCACAACAAATTTGTCATTTTGAGTGGCGTTATGTGTTTCCCTTTTCCCTTTTAACATAACGCTGCTTGATCTGGCTAACTATACATTTTCTCATAATAGTCTTTGTAAGCTCCAGAAGTGACATTGTTAAGCCACCCTTCATTGGTCAAATACCAATCTATTGTCTTTGCTAAACCTTCTTCAAAAGTAACGGATGGTTTCCAACCCAATTCTTTATTTAGTTTAGAAGCGTCAATAGCATAACGTCTATCATGACCAGCTCTATCTTTTACATAACTAATTAATCCTTTTGAAGTTCCGGGAGCTCTGTCCAATTTTTCATCCATCTGTTGACATAACAAATGAATCAAGTCTAAATTAGTCCACTCATTAAACCCTCCAATATTATAGGTATCTCCTCTTTTCCCTTTATGGAAAATAAGATCAATTGCTTTGGCATGATCTTCAACGAATAACCAATCACGCGTGTATTGGCCATCTCCATATACTGGTAATGCCTTATTATTTTTAATATTATTAATAAATAATGGAATTAGTTTTTCAGGAAAATGATTTGCGCCATAGTTATTGGAACAATTACTAATTACAAAAGGTAACTCATAGGTATTACCAAAAGCTCTTACCATATGATCAGAAGCAGCTTTAGATGCCGCATATGGTGATTGAGGATCATATGATGTGGTTTCGGTAAATAATCCTGTTTTGCCTAAAGAACCATATACCTCATCGGTCGAAACATGATAGAATAATTTATTATCGTAATTGCCATTACACATATCGCGAAATGCATTTAATAGATTGGAAGTACCTATTACATTCGTTTCAATAAAAGCATTCGGATCCTTTATAGAACGATCTACGTGACTTTCGGCAGCTAAGTGAATAACACCATCAAATTCTTCTTTTTTAAATAACCCATTGATAAATTCAATGTCTTTGATATTACCCTTTACAAAGTTATAATTAGAAGCAGTGGCTATATCTTGTATGTTTTCTAGGTTACCAGCATATGTTAATGCATCTAGATTAAAAATTTGATATTCGGGATACTTTGTTACAAATAAACGAACCACATGTGACCCTATAAAACCTGCACCACCCGTTATTAATAATTTTTTTGACATTTCTAACAACTTTTTATTTCAATGTATTAAAGTACAAAACTAAAGAATTTTAATTTTAGTATCTAATATTCATGAAGAACAAAAAAAGTCGATCAAGAGATACAGTTCTATTACTAAAACCTCAAAGTTGCACCGAGTAAAAAGTTAACTGTTGCTTGAGGGTAATAGCCTGAGAAATTTCCTGTTCTCGTACCAGTCGGACTCGTATCATCTGGAAAATCGAAAGATCCAAAATAACCATTTGCAACATATTCTACATCAAATATGTTGTTAACCAGCGCCGTCAATACAATCGATTTGAATACTTTATTTGGCTTAATTTCATAAATAATATTCACATCATTCACAAAGTAGCTTTCTAATTTAGAACTTTCAGCATCAATATTACCCATATACTGCTCACCGACATATTTAGATAATAAACTCAACTGTAAATTTTTAATTGGTTGATAGGTAAAAGCATTTCCTGCTATGACATTAGGTGAAAATGAAAGATTGGTATTTCCAAGATTACGCAATTCTCCATCGACTAAAGTGACAAAATCTATATTTTTATTACTACTGATGGCAATATTTGGTTGTAATGAAAATTTATTTGACAATTGAATCGTGGCATCGATTTCAAGTCCTAGCCGATAACTCATGTCACTATTTGATCGTACTCTTGAGCCCACATCGTCAATGGCCCCTGTTAGCACCAATTGGTCTTTGTACGCCATATAGTACAGATTGGTATTTAGTTGTATGGTTTCAGTTTTAAAACGCCATCCTAATTCAAAATCATTCAACTTTTCTGGTACTACATTAACATTATCTTCAAAATCATCTCTGTTCGGCTCTCTATTTGCCCTACCATAAGACGCATATATACTGTTGTTACCATTGATTAAATACGTTAATCCTAACTTCGGGTTGAAAAAAGCAAATTGTTCATCGACATCAAGTGTAGCTCTATCAGAAGTTAATCCAGTAGTTTCATAGCTCACGAAGCGTCCTTGCAAATCTATATACGCATTCCATTTAGCGTTCAAATCAAAGCTTGCTTTCGAAAAAACACTAAAGTCGGTTTTTGTCGCATCACTAAAATAGTAACGATCTCTAATATTGGTGCCTGAAGCTAGATTATTTCCCCAGATTACTTCTCCAAAATGATCTCCTTGATAGTTACTATAGGAGAGACCGGTAATAATATCAAGGTCGTCTTTTTTATAATTCACATTAAAATTGGCTACATAAAAATCATTATCTAACCATCTTCGAACAATGACATCACTACCATCTTCAATGAGGTTATTGAAATCTTCGGCAGTTTCACTTTCTTTAAATTGCTCAAAATAGCCTTGTCCTTTCGTAAAATTCAATGCTAAATTTGTCGACCAAAAATCTCCAAAACGCTGATTCCAATGTAACTGATAGTGGTTTTGCTCATAATTGTCAGTTTCATTTTCATAGGTATATGGATTTTGGCGACGATTCTCTTCTAACTGTTCTGCTGTGAGACCAAACCAAGATTGATATGTTTGTTCTGTACCTCCAAAGGTCAGTGCCTTTATTAAGGTATTATCATCAATATATGACCCTTGTAAAAAATATGACTTTAAGTCTGTAAAAGCTCTGTCAACATAACCATCAGAATAGATATTAGATAAACGGCCGACTACTTCTATGTGATCATTTATCAATCCTGTACTCAATTTTACCGTATGTTTTCTTGTTCCAAAAGAACCAAATGAATTAGACACCTCCGCGAAAGCATTTTCAGAAATAGCATCGGTTAATAAATTTAAACTGGCACCAAAAGCTGCAGAACCATTTGTGGAAGTTCCTACGCCGCGCTGTAACTGTAAACTTTGGGTCGAAGATGCAAAGTCACCTAAATTTACCCAAAATGTACCTTGACTTTCGGCATCATTATAAGGAATTCCGTTAATGGTAACATTTACCCGAGTTGCATCAGAACCACGTACACGCAAATAGGTATAACCAACGCCTGCACCTGCATCAGAAGCGGTTACCACTGATGGTAAAAAGTTCAGTAACATGGGTATGTCTTGTCCTAAATTACGTTTTGCAATTTCTTTTTTAGTGAGATTAGAATGTGTTACTGGTGCATTTGCCTTTACACGAACTGCCCTTACAACGGCTTCGTCTAACCGCTCCACTTTAGTTGTGTCGAGTTGTTTTTCTTGAGCATTGAGACTGACTGACAGTACAAATAATGTCAAGAATAAAAATAAATTTTTCATCGATTAAGTCTTTAATCGAATAAAAAGAGGTAATTATTCTTTCGTTTATAATTAATATGAATAAATGAAGCCAAGCTTCATTTTGCACTCGTTAAAAAGATCTACTTGACCTTTTTTTACGCTCGCTTCCTAAACAGCATTACCTGTTCTAGGTTCAATGGGTATGATCTCAGCCGATATTTGGCACCCCTTTTTGAGAACGTTGCAAAATTAGATGCAATTTTTTAATTTAAAAAGATAAAACGTGATTATATTCAATGAGCTTTTTTTACGACTTCATGAGTATATAAAATGTAAAATACTTAAGAACTAAAATCATGAAAACAGCAGTTATAATTATACTGTAGACAAGAAGTCTCTAAATAAAAACAATTTTAGAATAATTATAATAAACCCTTTGTAAGAAGCCTTTTTATAAATAGTAAGAACGCGTGTTTCTAATTAGACAAACCACTTACTCTTTTTTAATTTCCATAAGTTCATACCCTTGATTTATACCCTTCTCGATAGCTGGAACACCACGTTGCATCCATTGAGGTTTTTGGGCTCCCTTTAAATAATAATCAAAGAATTGTGCCATTCTTATATTAAAATCTTTCCTGTTTTGAAGTTTTAAGGGCCAATGTGGTTCACCATTATAGTTGAGAAACCATGAAGGTTTTCCTAAGCGTCGCAAGCTCACAAAAAATTCAATCCCTTGATACCAAGGAACGTGGCCATCAGCATCGTTGTGCATAATAAGTAACGGCGTATTTATTTTGTCAATATTAAATATCGGGGAATTCTCAATATAACGTGCGGGATATTCCCAGGGAGTACCACCTATTCTACTTTGAGAATGCTCATATTGAAACTGACGACTCAAGCCAGTCCACCAACGGATACCTCCATATGCGCTAATCATATTTGGAACCGGAGCTCCTGATTCAGCTGCCTTAAAAATATTTGTTTTCGTTACCAAATAGGCTATTTGATACCCTCCCCAGCTGTGCCCTTGGGTACCGATATTATCTTTATCGACATATCCTTTTTCTATCAAAGATGTTATTCCCGGAATAACACAATTATATGCACTTTCTCCAGGATAACCAATACGGTAATGAATATCAGGATTAAAGATAAGATAGCCCCTGCTTGCATAAAAACTATAATTAATGGTTGATCTTCCGGGTGAAGGTGTCCAATGACGATTAAGACGATTAGAACTTTTTTCATAGAAATTAACAATCATGGGGTACTTTTTCTTAGGGTCAAAATCTTGTGGTTTGACCAACATACCGGTAAGTTCTTTTCCATCTAAGGATGTCCAATTTATAAGCTCGATCGTTCCCCAATTATACTCTTTTTGTTGAGGGTTTGCATCGCTGATAACTGTTTGAGTTTTGAATTTTAAATCTGAAAATCGAATATTTGGAAACTCTTGAAAGGTCTGTCTACTAAAGATTACTTTATCGCTTTGTTGCGCCATCTTAGGCGTAGAATAGCTATAGGGTCCGTCTAACAACTGCTGACCTTTTTTGCCTTTTAAATTGTATTGAAAGTAGCCAGAGTTTTTATTCGTCTCATTAAAAGTGGCAAATAACCAGTTTTTGTTTGGACTTATAGCCCGTTCGTCATCATCTAACTGCAGATATCGATAGCTTGTTTTGTTTTGCCTTCCTTGAGTAAGTTTTATACCGGTTCCATTATCAGGGTTGAAGTGCCAAATATCATAACGGTCATATAAAATAATAGCGTCATCTTGTTCTGTCCAACCGGCAGAGCCATATGAACTTGGATGACGTGGCGCATCATTCAATTCGTTGTAAAAAAGTTTTCCTTTGGTTAGTGCTTTATATTTATTAGTTACAATATTATGGGTAAACCAAGTGCTATCAATGGGGTTATAGCCGTAAGCATACTTTCCATTTGGGCTTAAATTTACAGATCCGGGAACTTTTGTTAAAACAGTATTCCTTTCTCCTGTTTTTATATTGACAACAGCGAAATTTCTAGCACGCATTCCTGTCCATTGACTTTCAAGGCGATATGGGCGCGAGGTACTTACCAATGCATAATTTGCATTTCCCTCATCTCCAATGATAGCACTTGGAAACTCATTATTTGCAATTTGAACCAGTTTATCATTGTTTAAATGAATTACCGTTCGATAAGATTTCTTGATATCATTTTTTAGTTGTAATTCTTGAACAGTGTACAATCTGGGTTCGTTATAGGTCCAAACTTCCACATTGACAATTTCATCATCAATAAGCGTCGTGTCTTTTACAATTGGTGGTTCGGCCAAACCAAAAAACAATTTTGACTCATCTTTAGAAAAAAGTGTCTTCCCGTCAGAAGATACCCTATAACCTTTAGGAGAAGAGTCAGCATCAAGCATTTTTTTTGCCTGTAATTTGTCTTCGCTCCAATAATATAATTCATTCGGCCTTACCTGAACTTTGGTGGTGTCAGGATCAACTACAAAAGCAAGATTTTTACCTGTTTCACTAAAATTAAGTTGATAGTATTTTGCCTTTTTTGTTTGATAAACTTCAGTAAGTTGATTGTTATCTAAATTTAATACATAAACTCCAGAACTTGTTTTATCAGATTCTCCTGTGCTTGTAAAAGCAAAACGTTTTCCCTTTTTTGCAAATGAAAAGTTAGTAACATACTTAAAAGTGTCCTGTTTTTTCGTTACTAAATTTCTCAATACCAAATGATAACCGTTCTCATTACTTACTTTTTTAACCTTTTTCTTTTCTTTATTACCTAAAGTATCTTTCTTTTGTTTCTTTTCGGCTTTAATTTCCTCAAGAAGATAGGCTACATATCCAGACCACTTTTGAGGGATTTTATAAGATTTTATATTAGCTATTTTTGTTAAAGATTTATCATTTGTATTATAAATACCCAGAGAATCTTTGGGCATTTTATTCTTTTTCACCTTTCTCCGCTTCATATCCGAAATACTGTCTTTCCAAGGTTTTATGGTGAACAAAGCAAACCGTGAATCGTACGTGAATTGCCCTTTTTGACCCCTTGGATATTCGAAAACTGTTGTCGCTTTGTTGTTTTTAATCTTTAAAAAATGATTCTTTTCTCCTTCTTCAAGAGAATACATTATCAGATTTCCTTTTGGTGAAATACTTTCATTTTTAATAGTTTTCCAAATGTCAAAATCAGAATGGTCTAAAATTTTCTTTTGTGCAAATGATAAAGTTGTCAAAAGAATAACTAGGAAGAATAGAGTTGGTTTCATAGGGATGTGTTTAACTTTAAGACATAAATATACTATAAATCAATATTATTGTATGTATTTACTATAAATTATACTGACCAAACCGGATATAGAATAGAAAAAAGATGACTTTCCTTTTTCTATTCTATATCCGGTTTTTTTCTTGAGCCCTTTTTTTCTGAAAGTTTCTTTTTGGAAGTAAGTCTTTTTCGAATAGAAGCTTTAGAAGGTCTCGTATTTTTTCTCTTTTTTGGTCGAATAAGACCTGTCGTAATCAAATCAAGAAAACGCTTTATGACAATTTCTTTGTTTTTATGCTGGCTTCTACTCTCATCACATTGCAGAAGTAAAAGATGGTTTTTAGTAAGCTTAGAGGCTAAATTTTTATGTAATAACTCCTTTTCCTCAATTGTGAGTACCTCTGAATCATCTAGGTCAAATGTCAGTTCAACTTTTGAAGCTACTTTATTTACGTGTTGCCCACCTGAGCCTGAGCTACGAATTGCTTTGAAAGAAAGTTCTTTACGCAAAAGTTCACTATCCACGATTAATAGTTATAATTATTGATGTCATTGTTTTGATGTAAGAAATGTAGATCTAAATCTATCAATGAATCTGAAAAACTATCTAAGTCCTTATGTTCCTTTAATAATTTATCAATAGCTTTTATAGCAACTTTTAACCTTCGCTCTTTCTGACCTTTTAACAGTATATATGGTCGTTTGTATTTTTTTAAGGTATTTTCAAATGCCTTAAACATAACTTCACGTTGTTCTGGTCGGTCTCGTAAATCATCTGCTTCCCAAGGCGTGTCTATATACGTTAATAAGTATAAATCATATTGATTCTCTATTGCAGCTTGATCTAAATTCGAATCGACATGACCGCCATAATATTCTTCAGAATAGACTTTAGTTTCTAACAAATCGGTATCACAAATCAATAGTTTATCTGCCTTTTTTGCCAATTTGTTTTCTAGCTTCATTTGTCCGATTGCAATCGGAATCAAATCAGAATTTTCACATGTTTTGCGTTCGTTATTCCATTTTTTTTGCAAATATTCTCGCGCATATTCTGGTGTCCAAACCGTATTATAATGACGTGCTAACTGATTAGAAAGTGTCGTTTTTCCGGTAGATTCGGGGCCGAATAACACTACTTTTATGACGTTTGCAGATTTTTGTCTAAGTTTTTTTTCCATGCTAAATACCCAAAAATTGCGATAAATGTAAATCCAAAATATTGAAAACTAGTAAAGGTAAACCCTTTGTAAAAATATAAAGGTACAGAAATGATATTTCCGACGATCCAAAAAAGCCAATTTTCTATCTTACGTTTTGCCATCAGCCACATGCCTACAAAGAAAATGGCGGTAGTAATGGTATCGGCATAGGCAACCCAACTAGTCCACTTATCAAAATTTTTATAAACCAAATAGACAAAAACTAAGGTCGCTAAAAAAATAGCTATTGCTGTTTTTTGCTCTTTTCTTGTTGTTTTAGAAATTGGAGTCGTATGTGTTTCATCAATTTTTCTCGTCCAAATATACCACCCATAGACACTCATGATAAAATAATAGGCATTTATCATCATATCACCTAATAATTCCCATTTCACAAGTAAATAGACAAATATTGCAGTGCTTATCATTCCCGTTGGGAATACCCAAATTTTGTTTTCTTT
>RCND010001558.1_pt1 | contig 13014 bp, 11 predicted proteins | sample 2041351 | NCBI WGS metagenome assembly RCND01 (sample SAMN09708230, study PRJNA481090) | Marine sediment metagenome, whole genome shotgun sequencing project. | biome: marine sediment; feature: ocean; material: sediment; isolation source: Sewage treatment plant 12B marine sediment (STP12B) ...
TCGCAACAGGAGGGGGAGGGGGGGGAGGGGTCAGAACCGTTCCTGTCAGGGCAATGTTGTCTATGGCGATGGGCGCTGCGTTCGTGTTTCCGCCGCTTGCATCCCCCTGACTAACGAAGAGACCGAACACCGTTGACTCGCCAGCGGCCAGGGTAAGATCACCGAAACCGGTAAAGTCGAAGGACAAGTCCGTCCAATCGCCCGTAGTAGTGCCTGTGACTGCGCCGACAAGGGCATCGGGGATGGTTTCGCCGTCCTGGGCAGTGTTGTTGAGATCGCCGCTAATATGCTCGAGCGACAGTCCCAGCGCTGTCGCCTGGACCGGTGGAAAAGTTCGGGCCGAATGTACCATCGGTCGAGCTCGCGTCGGTCCGCGTGCCATCGCCGCCGTATAGCGTCGCCGTGACTCCAGCCTCGAATACATCGGCAGTTTTGCTATTTGCGCTTGGTTGACAAGGGTTGTTGCCCGTGCACGTCGTGAAGTCGTACCAGCCGGCGAAGCACACATTGCCGACCACGCGCAGGAAGATTTTCAGCACGGCGGTGACAGCTCAACGCTTAGCCATGCAGAGGGAATTTCAGGGCTGATTGAGCTAATCGTCAACGGGCCGAAACCTTGGTGTACTCGAGCGCAAGGTTGAACTGAGCTTCCGCGTCACCCGCTTCCACTGAGGCTTTTGCGTGATCAAAATCGGATGCGCTTGCCCAACTGGTTAGGAAACAAAGCGCAGCAATCAAAGCAAATCGTTTCATGGTAATCCCCTCAGATGCCAGCCTGCCTGCATACGCCCAACCAGGCGAGGGGAATTGATTTAGCCGTGCAACTATGGAATGGAAAGCGGCTGACAATTAGAACTAAGCTAAAAATGATTGCCATTAATGAAAACACCCCGCCAAAAGGGGCGGGGTGTCAAAACTTCAGCTTCGCAATAAAACTTCTCAGGAAGCTTAGGTCGGTGATTTACCACGTCTTAAAGAAACCATCACCATAAGACCCATTAGGGTCATAAGGGTTATCATCGCCCACGTGGGGAGAGTGGGAACTGAAACTGAAGCTGGACTTTCATTTCCCTGAACAACAATGAAACGAGGACTATTGTCACCTAAACTAATTGGATAGTCTGTACCAGTGACTTCAGTATCATTGCTTGTATCAATTACTTCTACCTCATCGTCCGATTCATCTGTTACATATAGACGATCTAATTCCGGCACCAGGACTAAATCACAAAGATAATCATATTCGTCTCCGAGTGGGATATGCGACACTGTGTCATTATTTGGGTCTGATCTTTCTATAACAGAAATGTGGCCTTTACCATCATTACCATTACCATAAGCATAACACTGCGCCACATAAATTTTGTCGCCGGATGGGGTGATGTCCATACCTCTTGGATAGGTGAAACCACCGCTTATAGTTTGCACCACGGTATTATCCGAGGTTCGAATTTTGGAGACAGTATTGTTGGCAACGCCCGAAACATATACGTAAGCGCCATCAGGTGTGACCACGGCCCCCCTCGGTTCGGAGCCAGATCCAACATCAACGTCTGCAACGACCATCCGAGTGCTTGTGTCCACAACGCAAACATTGTCACCCGATTTGTTCATCACGTACGCCCGGTTGGTAACAGGATTCGTGGCAATGGCTTCGGGGGAAGCAAAGCAGCTATCAACGATTGTGCCATCAACCGTATGAGAACTTGTATTGATGATCGTGACCGAGCCATCGCCGCTTCCTGAGCCTTTCTTATTTACCACCCATGCTTCCGAACCGTCCGGAGTGAAAGCAACATAGTATGGCTCGTCAAAGCTTGGATCAGTAACTACGGCAATAACTGTGTTGCTGGATGTAGCAATTACGCTCACGTCGTCAGAGAATCTGTTTGGTACATAGATCAGGTCCCCGGACGGGCTTGAAGCGAGACCGCGGGGGTCACTGCCTACCGGTATCACCGTCACGACCTGATTGGTCGTCGCGTCAATAACGGCGATGTCGCTGACTTTGAGATGTACGACTTCACTGGCGCGCAGACCCGCGCCATAGGCAATCGACAGAGCCGCTTTATACTTGAGACGCCGAGTTCAACCAAGTGTAACTGAAAGCGTCGTAACTCCTCGGCTGAAGCCGTATCGGTTTAGTCCATCGGCCAAAACCTGACATCACAAAATGACCGCAGTCACGATTGTCTATTTAGCTATAAACCAAATTCTTTAATAAGTGCATCAATCGTCACTATCAATTCTCGTGCCTTGTCGCGGCTGGCCTCAATGACGACTCTGTTAAACGTATGATGCTGAGCAATGCTTGGTAGCAAGTCCACAGCGTTTTGCCTGGCAGCAAACTCGCGCGCAATTTCAAGTGCCCGATCCGGAACTATTTCGACTTCACCCTCCCGCCGGCCCAATTTGTTTTCTTGTATGGCAACAAGCTCAGCCGTCAATAAAATTCCTGCCGTACTACGAGTGAATAAGTTCTGAATTTCGAGATCGACGCCGATGTCCAACTCTTTCTGAATGGACGAATAGTAACCTGCAATGTCTCGGCGTAACGCTTCAGATCGGATCAAAGAGAGATTACCTGTAACTTGTAATTCCGTGTAGACAAATGCACTAATAAGTGGAAATGAGCGCCATGTCACTGTTTCCATTGCAATTGCCAAAGCATTCGGTCTCTCGCTTGCAATCTTCGGATTGGCGGCCGCTTCCTCAAGCAGCCGAACAGCAGCAATTCGATTTTCGGCGTACCTGATACCGTCCTCCATAAGCCCGATTTCGAATTGCAAATCTTCCTTCAAACGCAGTAAATACTGATACTCTTGCTTGCGTTCGAGGCGACTTTCGTTCCAGTTATTGATCTGAAGTGCAATCAGAATGCCAATTATCAACAGCAACACTTCACCAAGCACATACCAAAAGTACTTCCTGCCTTTCCCTTCAGACAAAATCATGTTCCTTATATTTCTGAATAATCTGAACATAGGTAATTAGTATAGTGAAAATGTCGAGCTATTGGCAGAAACCAGGAGTTTCCCAAACGGCTATTCCAAGCATCAAAATAACTTTTGATTCATATGCCGGAGTTAATCTGAGGCTGAATGAGAACATCGTCTACGTGACTGTTCGTCTTTCTTCGCCGTCAGTACCTGTAGTCTACGAACACAACAATGTTCCCCTTGCCGGGGATTCTTCTTTTTCGGGTATGTCAAATCATTGGCTCATAAGGTCAAGCGGGCTCGCATTCATTCTCCTATGATTCAGACTGGATTTTCACCAGCAACTGAGGAGAAGTCACATGCGGAAATCATCTGCGCGGATAAAAAAAGCGGCATTCATGGCCGTCATCGCCACAGGTTTTTGGGCGTTGGCTAGTCCGGTGTTCTCAAGTGCGCTTCCAGGCGAGCAAGTGATTCACCTGAAAGGGACCACAAATACCCGTGATATTGGCGGCTACCAGACCAGTGACCAAAGCACCCTTCGCCGGGGGCAGATTATTCGCTCCGATAGACTCTCAAGACTTACTGCAAACGATTTTCAGAAGCTCGAAGAGATAGGCTTGAAAACGGTTATTGACTTGCGTACAAACAAGGAGCATGACGAGTCGCCTACGATCTGGAAGGGTGACAATCCGCCCAGGTTTGTTCATTTACCGGTTGGTGATGCCAATAACGACTGGTTCGCTTCACAGCGAAAGATGATGAAAAAAAACAGGTTCACCGAGGAGCAGTCCCTGCAGCACATGGTCGAAGGCTATCGCATGATTGCGGAAGAAGGAACATCAAGCTACCAGAAACTGATGGAACTCGTGCTTGATGAATCCAACTGGCCTATTCTGATCCACTGCAGTGCAGGCAAAGACCGCTCGGGTGTTGGGGTTGCACTCATCCTGGAATCCCTGGGTGTGGACCGTGAAACCATCATGGAAGAATATCTGCTTACAAACGAAATTAGCCGTATAGAAGAAAAAGCCGCCTTACTTTCAAAAGAGAGCAAAAGGCTCAGTAGGGGAAGAGGTGTGTCGGCCAATGCCTGGCTTCCGATTGTGGGTGTGCGAGCTGAGATGCTGGAGGCTTTTTACACGAGTGTGGATGAAAAGTACGGTTCCATGGATGCGTTTCTGACGGAATTAGGTGTCGATAGCGACGCTCGTCTTGCACTCGCAGCATCATTGACCACGGAACAACAGAAAGGGGGCAGTTGAGCCGAAATCTTTAACGAAAACCAAGTCTATTGATTGCCCAAAGCAATACCTAAATGATATTCTCCCAACAACTTCATTTGGGGCAGTGTTTTCACAGAACTTTCCAGGAAACAATCCGGTATGAAAAGACCTCACCTTGCTATTTACTTGCTGATTCCCTACCTGTTATTGCTGGGCTGCTTACCGGATGATGTTTACACCAAAGTGGAGGATTTGGTATTTGAAGATAGCGTTTTTCGGGATTGCGTTTTAGACGAAGCCAGAGAGAATGGATGGGTTGATGCCGGGCACGTACTGAAATTGCACTGCGTAAACCCGACGGGTCGTAAGATATCCAGTCTTTCAGGCATCAGACACCTCAAAAATGTTCGAGAGTTGGACCTTGCACATAACGCGATCTCCGATCTTTCCCCCCTGATTTCTCTTAAAAAACTTGAACATTTGAATTTTGATGACAACCAGATCAGCGAGATGCCCGATGGGATTGCCCGGGTCGCCATTAGGCACCTGAGCCTTGATAACAATAAAATTAGTGACTTTGGCGTGATCAGCATGTTTCACCGCCTGGAGGTTCTGAACCTTGCATCAAACCAGGTAGAAGACCTAACTTCACTACAAGAAAATCAAATGTTACAGGTGCTTGATCTGAGTCAGAATGACATATCAGATATAAGTGCACTTGGCTCTCTGAAGAAGCTAAGAGAACTTAACCTCGGCAACAACCAAATTACAGATTTATCTGTGCTGGAGAATATGTCTCAGCTGGAACACTTATTTGTTAATAATAACCATGTTAGCAATTTAGCCCCCCTTTCGGGTCTGTCCGAGCTCCGCGAAATTGACCTTTCCAGTAATGAAGTGGGAAGTGTCAGGCCACTTATTGACTTGGAAAACGTTCGACGGTTATCGCTTGATAACAATCAAATTGAAAGTATTGAACCGTTGCTGGATTTTAGTGAGCTTGTGTTCATCAGCCTCAGAGGTGTGGAGACTCTTTCCTGCAACACAATCAAGCAGTTAATTGAAGAAGTGGGTGAAGATGGAGTCATCATGGATCAAAATTGTTTGTGATTGTCACCACCCTCCTAGCCTCAGAAGCTCCAGAATTCTGGCAGCAGCAGAACCAACACTGTGTAGATTTCAAGGCGACCAAGCAGCATAGCGAATGACAGAATAACTTTGGCTGTGTCATTCAGGGAAGCAAAGTTCAGGCCGGCTTCGCCCAGGGCGGGTCCCATATTACTTATACAGGCGACCACGGCAGAATAAGACGTGACCATGTCGAGACCGGTTGCCGTAAGTAGCATGGTCATGATGGCAAAGCTGGCTATAAAAAGTAAGAAAAAGCCCCAAACGGCAGACATTAGCTTAGGTGTTACAGTCTGGCCACCGTATTTGATCGGTAAAGCAGCGTTTGGGTGAATTAATAAACGAAGTTCCCGTAATGCCTGTCGATGCAACAAAATGACGCGTATGACCTTCATCCCGCCGGCTGTACTCCCACCACAACCACCAATGAATGCGATGAATATTAGTAAAAGCGGAACAAAACTCGGCCAGCTATAAAAAGGGTCAGTGGTAAAGCCGGTTGTCGACATCACAGACAAAACATGAAACGAACCATGACGTAACGAAGTTGCCAGGCTGCTAAAAGTGTTTGTCAGGTAAAGTGCGAAAGTCGCCAAGGCAATAAAAACAACCAGCAGGTAGGTGTAAACCCTGAGTTCATTGTCCTTGAAATAGTGTTGCATGCTCGCCCTGCGCCAGGCGGTGAAATGTAGTGCAAAATTAATACCCGCAACGAACATAAAGAACATGGCTATGATTTCCAGTTCAGGATTGTCCCAGTATGCAAAACTTTCGTTATGAGTAGAAAAGCCGCCAGTAGCCACCGTACTGAATGCATGTCCAACGGCGTCAAACAAATTCATGCCACCCCAATCATAAGCAATGATGCAAAGGATAGTCATGCCAACATAGACCATCCAAAGGGCTTTGGCGGTTTCTGCAATACGAGGGGTAAGCTTGGAATCCTTCACCGGGCCGGGAGTTTCTGCCCGGAATAACCCCATCCCACCGATACGCAACATTGGCAGGATGGCCACTGCAAGCACGATGATACCCATACCACCTAGCCATTGCGTCTGCATACGGTAATAAAGAATGGACTGGGGCAAGGCGTCAACATTGGTGATGATTGTCGCACCCGTAGTGGTGAAGCCGGACATGGATTCAAATAATGCATCAATAAAAGACAAATCGGGCGAATTCAACAAAATGAAAGGTAATGCCCCCACCAGGACTACCGCCAACCAGCTGCCGGTGACAATCAGGAAGCCATCACGTAACAGCAACTCACGCCTCTCATGCCTGACAGGTAAATATATCATCAGACCCACAGCCAGGAAAATCACCGCACTGGTCAAAAAGTTCACATGTTCATGATCGCCGTAATACAGCGATACCAGCATGGGCGGCAACATCATCAGGCTTGAACCCATGATGAGAAATCCGATTACTCTTTGTATTCTTGCAAATCTCATACTCATCCCGGATGAACGTCGCACCAGTTTGGAAGGTGTGTACCATGGATGCGATTTGTGGATGTAATACCAAAATTCACATGCAGGTTACGACTAGCAGTTGATCAAAGCAACACCGAAATGGTATTGTCCCAGTACTCTCAATTGGTCTGTTACTTTCATTGGGATATTGCCAATAATCCCAGCTTAAAAATGGCACTTTTTATCAAAAAGAAAGAAATTCATCCCAAGAAGCAGGTTTTCTACAAGTTCATTCTGCTCTGCATTTTACTGGTAGCTTACTTTTCTTATCTTAGTTACCAATACGACTTGATAACAGGTGGAATAGCTTCCCTGATAACCTGGTCTTTTTTTGTTCTTTGCACCCCGATAGCAGATGCTGGCTTCTTGCTTGATTTTCCACTCAGGCTTTTATTCGGCATCCGCATGGTAATTTCGGAAGTTGTCGTCTGGGCCTTGGCAATTACCGTGAATGTCGTTTCCCTGCTTTACTTTGTCGAATATTATCAGACAACAAAGTTGACGAAACTTCTCAAGATAATTCTTACCAACCCCTATCCTTATTGGAGCGTGATTTTAATTTCTCTGGCAGGCACATTTCTTTCAATTCGATTTGGGGATGAACTCATGGATGTTGCCAGTCACAGGGACAGAGGTTTCTTTCACCGTCATGGTTTCAAACATGAAATCTTGATTATCATATTTTTTGTAATAATTCTTATTGGATACTACGAACTTGTAGCTTCACTTGGCGTTGATACCAACTTTTGAGGAAACGGCGGCCTTCATGACGAGACATTTTGCATGTTCCATTGTTCTGCGGTTTGTGGCTTAATTTGAGGTCTCTTTGAAACAACAACCCGTCAGGCTGCTCCTATGGCTAAATTTGTACCTGTAGATATTTTTGACTTGGTGATCTTTGGTGGTGCAGGCGATCTCGCACTGCGCAAGCTATTGCCGGCCCTTTATCACCGCGACCTGGATGGTCAGCTACCGGTGGGGGCCCGCATTATTTCAGTGGGTCGCCGTGACCTGAGTCGTGAGGAATTTCTAGAAAAGGTCTGTGCTTCACTGCGCGACAGGCTCGCAGACTCGGAATACTCGGATGAATTCTGGCAGTCTTTTTCAAGTCGCCTGCTGTATGTGCAGACCGACGCATTGCAGCCCTCCAACTGGCAGGGTCTGAAAACTGCATTGGAGGGGTTTGAAGACCGGATACGGATTTTCTATCTTGCTACCGTCCCCACATTATTTGGTCCCATCGCATCAGGCCTCAGTCAAAACAGCCTGATCAATGATGAGGTACGTATAGTGCTGGAGAAACCGGTCGGAAATGATCATGCCTCGGCCATGAAAATCAATGATCAGGTCGGCGAGTGTTTTCCAGAGAACCGTATTTTCAGAATCGACCATTACCTGGGTAAGGAAACCGTCCAAAACCTGCTTGCCCTGCGTTTTGCAAATTCGCTTTTCGAACCGTTGTGGAACCGGGGCAATATTGATCACGTGCAAATCACCGTGGCAGAGGATCTTGGCGTTGGTGGTCGTGTTGAGTTTTATGACCAGATTGGTACCTTGCGCGATATGGTTCAGAACCACCTGATGCAGTTGCTTTGCCTGACGGCCATGGAAGCTCCAACAGGCCGTGATCATGATGCCGTGAGGAACGAGAAGATAAAGGTCCTGCGCTCACTCAAACCGATTGGTGCAGCGGAGGTCAAACGTCACACGGTGCGTGGACAGTACCAGGCGGGTGCAATCGATGGGCAGGCGGTCGACGGGTATCTGGATGAACTGCAGGGTAAAGCCAGCAAAACCGAAACGTTTGTGGCCCTGAAGCTTCAAATCGATAATTGGCGCTGGTCCAATGTGCCATTTTATCTGCGTTCAGGGAAAAGACTTAAACAGAAATATTCTGAAATCGTTATCCAGTTTCAGGAGGTGCCCTATTCAATATTCCCGGAACTCACTGATAGGCATAATGCGAATCGGCTCAGTATCCGTCTGCAACCCGATGAAGGTGTGAAGCTCAGCCTGATGTTAAAGAATCCCGGCCACGGTGGTTTCGATCTGCGCCCGGTTTCACTTGATTTGAGCTTTGCGGATCCGTCCGGTGCAAGATATCCGGATGCCTATGAGCGTTTGCTGGTGGAGGTCATTCGTGGCAATCCGTCATTGTTCATGCGTCGTGACGAGGTGGAGTTTGCCTGGCGCTGGATCGATGAAATTATCGATGGCTGGGAGACCTCCAGTCAGCCAGTCGAAGGTTATGTCTCCGGCACCTGGGGGCCTACCGCCTCGTCCCTGATGCTGGATCGCGATAACCGCACCTGGTTCCCCAGCTGAGTCAATGTCAGGATTAATCGAATTCCGGGAGTTTGAAAGCAGGTCCGAAGCATCAATTGCCGCCGCAGATTTGTTGGCAGACCTGCTCAGGGATGATTTGGCTAAAGACCCGAAAGCGCAGGCATCCCTGGTCGTTAGCGGGGGTTCCACACCAGGTCCCTGTTTTGATCAATTGTCCACGGAAGTACTGGATTGGTCGAGGGTCACTGTTTTGCCCAGCGATGAACGCTGGGTGCCCGGTAATGACCCTGATAGCAATGAAAAGCTGATCAGGAGTCGGTTGTTACAGGGAAAGGCGGGGCAGGGGAATGTGCTGTCATTTTTTCGGCAGGGTATTGAAGCGAGACAGGCACCCCGGTACATTGAGCGGGATTTGCAGGAATTGAACCGTCCTTTTAGTGCATCTCTGCTGGGTATGGGGGAAGACGGACATTTTGCTTCCTTGTTCCCCGATTTAGCAGGCTTACCCGAGGCGCTTGACCCCCGTGGAAAGGCTCAGTGCATCATGGTGCAAACCACCGGTAGCCCGCATCTGCGTATCAGCCTGACACTTTCGGCACTGCTGGATTCTGCCTGTTTGGTTTTACTGATATTCGGGGAGAAAAAACGGGCTGTTTTTGATGCTGCCATTGATGGCGGCAGCGACTACCCCATTGAATCACTGCTGCAGCATGTAAGAACCCCGTTAACGGTGATTTGGGCACCTTGAAGCCGGCGCCACTTACTCAGAGAACTTGGTTCAGTTTCCTGATACCAGGTGATCCAGCGAAAACCGGTCACGTACAGCCTGCGCCTGTTTGCGTGCCAATTCGACTTGCTCTGCTTCCGTCGTGGCAATCAGCTTGTTCAGAATCAGGGCAAAATGTTGATGCATGGCTGCGCGGGCGGCGACCGGATCACGGTTAGCCATTGCTGCAAAAATTTCACGGTGTTCCTCAACCCGTCTGGCCCCATCCTGTTCGCAGATCGCCCGGTAAGCGCGGGAGACCATTGGTGCATTGTTCCTGACGTGCCACATATGTTCGATGATAGACACGAGCATGGCATTTCGGGTCGCCTGGGCGATGATGTGATGAAATTTCCTGTCGGCATCACCTGCAGCTAACTCACCTTCATCATTTTCCTGGGCCATTTCATACAGGGAGTCTTCCAGTTCCTGTAATTCCTCATCAGTGATATGACTGGCCGCAAGTGCCACTGCTTCGCCTTCTATCAGTGCGCGGGCCTCGGTCAGTTCATAGGGGCTGATGTGGTCAATACCATTACCGTTGTTTGAATGGTGAGCCAGGACATAGATGCCTGATCCGGTCTTGACCTGAACCCGGTCCAGGGTTTCCAGGGCGATGATTGCTTCACGGATGGTAGGCCTGCTCACGTTGAAACGTTCGGCCAGTTCCCGTTCAGGAGGTAAGCGGCCACCAACGGGAAATTCTCCAGAGTCGATCAGGATCAGCATTTTATCCAGAACGGTACTGTAAAGTCGTTTTTCGCCTGCCATCTGCTTTGACCTTATAAAATTGATTTGCCAATAACCTATGAGCATGTTACCACAATTATGTCAATTGGCTATAAATGATATCTACCAATTTATGTAAATTTTCTTAAAACCGTTAAAACATTGAAACATATAAAGAATTAATTTTATCATATATCAAAACTTTAAAATTATGAATGATGAAAGTAGATGTCTTTTTGTTGGTTATTAGAATTGGTTGACCAATTAGATGGGTTATTTGTTGAAAATTGGTTAAATAAACATTGACCAAAATGTTAGTAATTGGTTAAGATCAGCGCGGTCCAATTATTTTCGGACCCGATTTGTGTCAGAAAAATTATTACAAAGTTAGTGAAATACAAGGGAAGTGACTATCAGATCACTCCATTAAAACGTTTAAAAGCACAGGTGAAACCAATGATTAAGACAGATAAGTCCACGGTTCTCGGGAATACTTGCCATCTAACATCAAGCATACGCATCGCATTGGCCGCAATGTGTGTGTCTGTCTTGGTGGTGCCACAGGTATTTGCCCAGGATGACGTTCTTGAAGAAGTAATTGTCACAGGAACCCGCCAACTCATTCAGGATACGATCTCCATCAAACGGGACAACGTTATGGTTGTCGACGGCCTTTCAGCAGCAGATATTGGCGATTTACCCGCCTTATCCATTGGTGAAGCACTCGAATCACTGACAGGTGTTGCATCTCACCGCGAAAACGGTGGTGCAACTGAGATCTCCATTCGTGGTCTTGGACCATTTTTAAGTGCGACGACTTTTAATGGTCGTGAAGCTACCAACGGTAGTGGCGATCGCTCAGTCAACTTCTCCCAGTTCCCGTCAGAAATGATGAGCAAACTGGTTGTTTATAAAACCCAGGATGCGCACCTGATCGAAGGTGGTGTTGCTGGTGTAATCGCACTTGAAACATTGAAACCACTGGATTATGGCAAACGTCGTTTCCAGTTTGACGTGAAGGGTAACTACAACCCGGACCAACAGGATATCAATGCCCAACTCCAGAATGACTGGGGCTGGCGTGGCACTTTGAGCTATGTTGATGCATGGGATTTTGATAATGGCGCTCGTCTTGGCATATCCCTTGGTTACCAGAAGAGTGATATCTCGCAGCCTGAAGCGGAAATTCGTAGCTCAAGCCCAACGGGTTCGTCACTTTGGGCATGTATTAATGAGCCTGGTGAAACCAACGAAGGCTTTTTCAGATCAAAAAGCGGTGACTGTGAAGATCAGGTGAGTGGTTCCAAGAACCAGGGCTACAACACCGATATCAACCCAGAAACCGGTCTGGCTTATAGTGATGGTCAGGCATTTGGTTGGGCTCCAAGTAGTCGTGGCTATCGCCAGAATGATACCTCCGACGAGCGCGATGCATTTTTTGGCGCACTCCAATGGCAACCAAATGAAGACTGGAATATCAACCTGGATTTCCAGAAATCAGAGCGTACACAGGCAGAGTTGCGACATGATTTTAATGTCGGTAACCAAAAACGTGCGACAGCAGGTGTAACCGGACCAGCGTTGGTAACAACACCTAATGGTGCGATCACCAACTGGCTTGGTGGTACAGTTATCGAGTCCAACAGTGAAGCCTACTCACGTGTTGAAGAGTATACGGGCGGCGGAATCAAAGCAGACTGGAACGCAACGGATACTTTGCTGTTATCAGTCGATATTTCATCTTCAAAAACAACCCGTATAGAAGAGCAGGTTTCCGTACGTATGCAGTCTGACAAGGAAGACATTTTTGGCGAACGGACAGTAGGCGGCTATCAGCCGATGCTGCATTGGGACCTGCAGACTGGTATTCCACAATTTATGCTGGAAGATTTCGATGTGACTGATCCCACGCTTTATTCTGATCGGTATCGTGCCCGTGTTGACTCAGACGTGGATCGGACCAATGAAATTCAGGCTGCCCGAATTGATTTTGATCAAGATGTTGAATGGGGTTCTATCAACGGTATCCAAGGTGGACTCCGTTATTCCAAGCTTGAGTATCTGAACTTGGCTGGTACACGTAATGATGAAGAACTCAAACGTGGTTCCGATGATAGGGATGCGGCGATTGCGAGAATCAGAGCGAGATACCGCAATGCGAGTTCTGTTTCGAGGAGTGCGCCGACACGAACCCCAATACTGAGGGGTGCGCTGTAGTCGCCCTCCTCTGCTGCGAAGCGATATAGCGAGCGACGGAATCCGGAACGGAGCTTCCAACCAACCTTCCAAGGTTGACAGCTGGAAGCTCCAGTATGGTGTTCTAGAAAGCCGACATGACGCGAAGTCATGTCGGCTTTCTCATGCGATCAGGGCCGCAAGCGGACACCCTCGAAGGGATGAGCGTCGGCTCCTGCGGCTTGGGCAGCGAGGAAGTCGGGGCGGAAACCGATGAGGAAGTCACTGTC
>RCND010001560.1_pt1 | contig 12989 bp, 12 predicted proteins | sample 2041351 | NCBI WGS metagenome assembly RCND01 (sample SAMN09708230, study PRJNA481090) | Marine sediment metagenome, whole genome shotgun sequencing project. | biome: marine sediment; feature: ocean; material: sediment; isolation source: Sewage treatment plant 12B marine sediment (STP12B) ...
CCCGTATTTTCATCTTATCGGGGAATAGCCACCATCAACTACTTCTGTAGTTTCAGGGCGACTCACCCCGCGATTACACCATGTGGATGCCCCCACCTACTGGCATCAACAATGCTTGAGTGTACCCGAAAACGACGTGATCACACCCTCGACGTTTATGACAGTTCGCTTATCTGATAGGTAGACTTCGCCAACCATTCCGGGGCAATCTCAACGCCCCAACCCGGGGCATCGGTGACGCGGGCATGCCCATCTTCGATCCTATATGGGCATTCAATAAATAGCCCCTCTTGCCATGGATAATAATCTTGGCCCTCGATCGAGAATTCCAAGTACTTGCCTGCATTCGGAATGGCGCGCAACAGATGCATGGTGAACAACGTCACAAGCGATAGATTTGCGCAATGTGGGGTAACGGGCAAACCGGCAGACTGCGCCATTGCAACGACCCTTAAGGTCCGGCAAATGCCGCCGAGGTAAAGGATGTCAGGCTGGACAATATCCACAGCCTTCATATCGATCATGCGTTTCCAGGTTGGTAAGTCACAATCCTGTTCGCCCCCAGTCACATCAATCTGCAACGCATCAGTCACTTGTTTCGTCTGTGCGAGCTCCCAATAGGGACATGGTTCCTCAAAATGGCAGAAGCCGTGATCTTGAAGCAGATACCCGACCTCAATTGCCCGCTCAGGGGAGTAGCAGCTGTTTGCATCAATCAACAAATCCAAATCATCACCCAATTCGCGGCGCATCGTGGGGATGATCTCTTCAGTCCGGCCGATCCACTCATCGCTATTCCGCCCAACCTCAGCGCCTGCGCGTACCTTGAAGGCGTCAAAGCCGTGGGTGTCGCGCAGCTTTTTCAACCGGTCCGCTTCATCCTTTGGGGTGATGTCACGCTTCATCGATGACGCATACGCGCGGATCAACCCCGGCGTACCACCCAACAATTCAGCCACAGACTTACCTTGTTGTTTGCCCCGCAAATCCCAGATGGCCGTGTCGAGCCCAGCCATAGCGCGACGCAGATAGGAGCCGGGAAATTTATGTTCTCGCTCGGTCACGATATCCAAAAGGTCATCTAGATCAGTCGTGTCTTGACCAAGGGTCCATGGGGCAACCTGACGGTGCAACACCTGACATGTGATATCAGAGTGATAGGTCGACACCTGCCCCCAACCCTGCGCGCCGTCTTCGGTCATGACGCGCACGAACCCGACAGCTTCGTTGGAGAAGGTTTCTATCGATCTCAGCTTCATCTGATTTCCTTACAGCCAGTGGCGCTCTCAAAAGAAAAATACGCTGGTTCTCGCAGGCCAAGATGACAAGTCCGTTGGTATTCCGGTTGGGATAATTCAAAAGATCAACGCATCCGCAACCCGCTAATCATCCAATACTTGTAGCCTCAACTGCGCACCTACGACAGATCTGATAGCCCCTACTTAAGCCGCTCAGGAATCAGTATTTCAAGGTATCCATGATAATAGCAATGCCGGGCGCAATATCTAGGACCGACCTCGACGCGTGGTGCGCCGCAAGCGATCTCCCTCTGCGCCGCAACAACTTCCGTTGCGGGTGATTTTCGTCAAGATTAAGCGCACAATCACGATGTTGCGCCTTTGATCATTTCAACGGCTTTTTCAGCAATCATCACAACAGGCGAAGCGGTGTTCCCCGACACAATTTTGGGCATGATCGAGGCATCTACAACGCGCAACCCTTGTAGCCCATGAACCTTAAGGTCAGCTCCCACCACTGACATTGGATCGCTACCCATTTTACAGGTTCCTACCGGATGAAAAATGGTAGTCGCAATATTGCCTGCCTGTTCCAACAAGGCCGCATCGCCTTGATACTCTGGCCCCGGAAGAATTTCCTCAGGCTGGTGGAGGCGTAGAGCCTGCGCTGTCATGATCTGGCGGGCCTGCTTGATCGATTCGACCGCAACGCGCTTGTCCCGCTCCGTTGAAAGATAGTTCAGCTTGATTTCTGGCTGCATAGCTTGATCGGTGGATTGCGCGTGGCAGGACCCGGTGCTTTCGGGGCGCAAATTACAAACGGATACCGTAATAGCAGGAAATGGATGCAACGGATCGCCCAAACGATCGGTTGAAAGCGGCTGAACATGATATTCCAGATCAGGCGTCTCCAGTGCAGGGTCTGACTTACTAAACATGCCGAACTGGCTGGGTGCCATCGATAGCGGCCCACTTCGATTCAACATATACTCTAAGCCCATGCGCGCTTTGCCCAGAAGTGAATTCGCCATTGTGTTTAGCGTTTTGGCGTTCTTCACCTTAAAGACGGTACGGATTTGCAGATGATCTTGCAGGTTTTCTCCAACGCCGGGGCTGTCGTGCAGGGGAGTCACGCCCAAATCAGTGATACGATCGGATTGACCGATCCCGGACATCTCTAGGATTTTGGGTGAGTTGATGGCGCCAGCCGCGAGCAATACTTCAGCCGCGCAATGCGCTTCCAGCACCTTACCCTTATGCGCAAACCGCACGCCGGTGACTGTCTTGCCATCCAGTATCAGCGCTTCTGTATGCGCCTGCGTCAAAACTCGCAGGTTTCCCCGCTTCATCGCAGGTCGCAGAAATCCACTAGCGGTGCTCCAGCGCACACCGTTCTTCTGATTGACCTCAAAAAAACCTGACCCTTCATTATTGCCGTCGTTGAAGTCATTCCGCGGATGGATGCCGAATTCTTTAGCCCCCTCTTGCACCGCTTTCAGGATGTCCCAACTCAGCTTTTGCTCGCTGACCTTCCATTCGCCACCCGCATTGTGCATGTCAGTCTTGCCAGCGTGATGATCCTCCGATTTCAAAAAATAGGGCAGCACATCGTCCCAGCCCCAACCAGTGTTTCCGAGTTGACGCCAATGATCGTAATCCGCTGCTTGACCCCGCATATAGATCATTCCGTTGACTGACGTGCAGCCGCCCAGGACCTTACCACGCGGGTAAACCAGCGAGCGCCCGTTCAACCCCGCTTCTGCGGAAGTTTTCATCATCCAGTCTGTGCGCGGATTGCCGATGCAATAAAGATATCCAACAGGGATCTTAACCCAGTGGTAATTATCTTTTCCACCCGCCTCCAGCAAAAGCACCCTCATCTTCGGGTCTTCGCTGAGACGGTTGGCAAGTACGCAGCCCGCAGTGCCAGCGCCGATTATGATATAGTCATATGTGCCATCTAGGGTCTCAGTTCGATTCATCCAGGTCGCTCCAGAAATCACGCATCAATTCATCTAACTCAGACCACGCCTTGTACCGCTTATCAAAGAATAAGTGCTGTTTCGGCTCAGGAACTCATTCATGCCCCGGTCGTGTTCAAAACTGACCCAGAATAGGACCTCCCGGGGTGTTGTCACGTTAACCGACCAGAATTGCCCACCGCAACACTTGCTTTTAAGCATCTCGGATGAGCACACAATCAATCAGTTACAAGCGCCACCGTTTTCCGCCTGAAATCATCACTCATGCAGTTTGGCTGTATTGTCGCTTCAACCTCAGTCTTCGTGAGATTGAAGAGATGTTTCTGGAACGAGGGATCGATGTCTCGTACGAAACCACCCGACGATGGATTGTGAAGTTTGGCCCATCTACCGCTCGCGGTTTGCGCCGCAGACAACCTTGACCCGGCGACATCTGGCATTTGGACGAAGTCGTTGTGAAGATCAAAGGTGGGCAGTTCTGGCCGGTTAACGTGACAACACCCTACGCGGCACTGCAAGCCAACCCAATCCAAAATCTCATGCAGTTTGAAGGAGCACTTAAGATGTATGCCTTTTTCGAAGTAATATTTGGACTCATTCTGGTGCTACGCTGGTCGCAAGTTTGGTTGCAGCAAGCGCCAAGTGGCGCGTGATCAGACATGATCAGTCTGACCGTTCGTTGATCAAATGACACGCAAGGAAACTTAGGGCTACGTATCGGTTGATTCAGTAAGGTTTGCGAGTAATCGATCTGTCATCTTCGATGCGTCAGCCCAGGGGTAATCACGGATCGTATTCGCACAAAGAGCGATGCCGATCATGCCGGATATGAGGGTATCCGTTTTTAACTTTACTTCGGAGTCTTCTGGCAAAGCATCTTGGACCAGATCCGAGAACATCTTGAAGTGTACCAAGGTCTTATCGTCCATGACGAACGTGCAGACATCCGATCGCGTAACGTCGTTCGACATAAAGACTAACCGAAAATGATCGGGGTGATCTATCCAATAGGATACAAAGGTCTGTGCCGCCGTCTGCAAGCGTTCCACCGGTGAAACGATCAGTTTCAGTTGTTTCTGAATTTCATCAAACATCTCCGCCAGCACGTCCGCCCAAAGATATCGTAGAATATCCGTTTTGCCTTCAAAATGGGCATAGATCGTCATCGGGGCGCATCCAACCTCCTTGGCAAGACGGCGCATTGAAACCGCCCCAAAGCCTTCTGCGCGATAGATCGCGAGCGCATGGTCTGCGATTTTTGATCGGTATTTCGAAATGTCAGTCTCGCTGCGGGGCGGTCGGCCAGCGGTCCTTGCCATAGGTCAATCTCTCTAAAGTTATATTAGTACGTGTCCCAAATAATACTTGCCTTGTCAATATAATATTAATATAGCACGCGTACTATCCATTAAGATCGCGCAGCTAAGGCACATTGAGGATCATAAAAATGAACAAGATCAAGTTACTGAATTCGGTTGTCGTGATTGTCCGGGCAGCCATCATATTTCTCGGGATGAACGTCGGTCTAGGTCGGATGAAAACGCTTGGCTGGCAGACCACACGCGACTTCATATCGATCTCAGATACCACAACGTTCCACGTTCAAGACAGCCACATTCGTTTCATTGGCGGCATCTGGTTTTGTGTTGGTGCTGCGTTCCTTATCGGCGGCTTCGCAATGAATAAGTTTAGGCCAACATTAATCATTCTGTCCGTCATGATCGCAATCGCTGGTCTCTTTCGACTGAGCGGCATGGACAGTGGCGCGATATCCACTGCGGCCATCGCTCCATCAATGGCACTTGAGCTCATTGGCTTCCCGCTCCTCGCATGGTGGTTGATTGCGTCTGGCAAACGCGCGGTACAACTCCAACCTTAGCCGGGAATGCTTAGCGATCCGAGTGAAACGGAAGCTGAACTCTACGGAGGTTATCGACGCCCTGACGGACCTGTTTATCCTGCGAGGTGTGCCTGCTTATATTAGGTCGGACAATGGCCCAGAGTTCATCGCTGAGGCCGTCAGGGATTGGATCAAGGCGGTGGGGGCAGAGACTGCCTACATCGAACCTGGGTCACCCTGGGAGAACGAGTACTGCGAAAGCTTCAACGGCCGGATGCGCGACGAAATCCTGAATGGCGAGATCTTTTACTCGCTGCGTGAAGCCCAAATCATCATCGAACGATGGAGGAACCATTACAACACCAAACGACCCCATAGTGCTTTGGGCTACCGCCCACCTGCGCCAGAAGCCATCGTACCGATGGACCAAAGGCCAATCATGCACTAACTTTCAATTTGGACCACTCAAGTGGGGCTGCTCACCCAGCATTTACTGTTGATATATCCTGATCGATTTCAGCCAAATCATGATCAATGGAAGCCTCAACGCTGCCAGCCGACGGGGCGACCTTAGCCTCAGACAGTCGTTCGGTGTACTTAACTGAAGGTACTACGATCCTCAGTCCGAATGATGCGCTAACTGGTCCTGCGCTGACGGATGGCTTGCCCCAAAGTACTCAGAACAATGCCGCGTTGGCCGTCAACGGTTCTGTCGCAAAGTTTTCGGGTTTGGGTGAGACGGCTGTATTGTGTTAGATGCGGGGCTTTGTTCTTGAAGGCGAGCCACTGACAGTGGAAATTGATTTCAAAGGGAACCATTTCCCCAAAAACGTGATCTTATTCGCAGTGTTTTTCTATGTGCGCTACGGTGTCTCATATCGTGACCTGGAAGAAATCATGGCTGAACGTGGCGTTGAAATTGATCATGCGACGCTGAACCGCTGGGTGGTGAGATTCTTGCCGCTAATCGCTGCAAATACACAGGCCAGAAAACGGAAGACAGCCCCGTCTTGGCGGATGGACGAGATCTATATCAAGGTTCGGGGCAAATGAACTTATTTGTACCGCGCAGTTGATCGCAAAGGGAAAACCCTTGATTTTATGTTGTCAGAGTGCCGCGATACCGCCGCTGTGCAAAGATTCCTCAAGCGTGCCGTTGGTGCAAACGGTGTCCCGGATCGTATTGCTATCGACAAGAGCGGTGCAAATCTGGCCGACCTGCAAAATCTAAATGTCATCCTCAAATTCACGGGAGCAGGTCGGATCATCGGTATCATTCAATCCAAATACCTCAACAATATCGTCGAACAGGACCATCGCTTCATCAAGCGGATCACCCGGCCAATGCTCGGTTTCAAAGCGTTCCATTCTGCGGCAGCAACCTTGGCCGGGGTCGAAACCGCGAATATGATCCGCAAGGGCCAGTTAGCTCAAACAGGCGTTCCGGCATTCAAGCAGTTCGCGGCCCTCGCAGCATAACTGTGTCCAGCAAGGACCGCTCTTCGGTCTAGCGAAAACTTTGCGACAGAACCCTGTTTGGAACGCTGATCGTAGAAGCGCACTATTGATAGTCTCGCAGATGGAACGTCCGAAAAAGGATTAATCAAGACATCAAAATCGTTTGTGATTTTCTCAACGGCACACTCTGAAAATGCTTGGGGTCGGAGACATCAGTAGAAGTGTTTCGTGATAAGATAGTGGAGGAAATACGATGCCCCTGCGCCGAGTTCCAACAAGAAGAACTTTTCAACTATCGCTCACAAGCAGCTAACACTTCGCCTATGAATTTACTCCCCCAAATCCACTGGGCCGTGTTCAGGATACGCATCGCCGGGTCCTGGGTTCGACCCAGGAGAGGCCCCGCCCAGATGGTTCATCACACCCCAAACCGCATTCAAAGCGGTCTGAACCGCCCCTTCCACCCAAGCGGGTGTCCAGCTGATGCCATCGCCTGCAAGGAACAGCCCGCGCTGTTCGGGCGGCATTTCGGATTGCATGAAGTGTCCGTACATCCGATGATTATATCTATAGTGACCCGGCAGTGCGCCCTTGAATGCTCCGAGGAAATTGTCGTCACTTTCCCAACTTACAGAGATCGGATTGCCAACAATATGCTTGGCAATGTTGACGTCCGGATAGATCTTGCTGAGTGATTCAAGCGCCAGCTCCACGCGTTTTTCGACCGGTAAAGGTTCCATTTTCAAAGCGTCAGACATCCATGAATAGGTCAGACAAATAACTGCAGGATCATCAAGGCCATCCTCAAAAAGGTAAGTGCCCCGAGTCATCCGGTCCGTCAATGTGACGCTCATGACCTCGCGGCCTGTGTCAGGGTTTCGGTCGCGCCAAAACGGCCGATCCACCATCACGAAAGTCTTGGAGGACTGCATATAGCGTGTCCGGTCCAGAGCCATCCACATTCTTTGACTTAGCAGATGTTCGTCAAATTCCATTGACGTTGTCATCAGCCAACTTTGGCACGTACTGATCAGCGCATCAAACTTCTCGACCCTACCCCATCGATCCGTCACGACGAACTGCCCGTCATCACCTTCGCGTTGAACTTTCACAACCCCCGGAAAAGTCGACCCGCCATGCAATTTCTCAAGCGTCATTCCGGCAGGCCAATGTTCCATTTTTCGCGGCGACCGTGTCCACAGACCACGAGGGACTTGTTCAACACCCCCCACCATGAACCGCTGATCATCATCCAGCCGCAACAGATTGACCCGCAAAATCTCAAGCATCGAGTTGGGGAAATCGCTGTCCCAACCACCGGTGCCAAAGCCGACTTGCCCAAAGACCTCGCGATGCCGGAACGACAGCTTTTTGAATGCATCGGATGACGCGATAAAATCATAAAAGCTACGGTCGTCCCAATCCCGCACAATTGGATTCCAAAGCTCCTTGACCAATGCCGCATCCCGGTTTTTGATTGCAGCTTGCAGTGCGCTGAATTGCGCGTGATCCTCAAGTGCGCGATTGTACGCATCGCCCACCTCACGGAATATGGGCGGTAAATCATCAAGTGTTTCGGCATAAAATGACTCACCCGCAAGGTCGATCACAGTGGACCCCGCTGCCTTGGTCAAGGGGTTCGGGAACGGGCGGGTTTCAATACCCAACATGTCAACGTACCGGAAAAACGCAGTTGACGAGATCGGAAATCGCATCCCGCCCAATTCGGCAATAGCAGTGCTCGACCCTTCAAACGGCTGGCTCCGCAATCGCCCGCCAAACTGCCCGGATTCGTAAACCACCGGGTGCAAGCCCAGTTTCATCAACTCATAAGCACTGACCACGCCCGCGATACCGGCACCGATAATGCCAACTTTACGTCCGTGATTTTGCGCTGGTATGCTTCCGATCCCATCCGAACTGTTCATCCAATTATCAAACGCAAACGTAAAGTCGGGCCCAAAGGCTGTCACCTCGGGATTTGGTCTACCACTTTCAGCCATTCTACTCAGTTCTTGTCCTATGTCCGTCGTAAATTTCGGATCGTGTGTCAGTCAAATATCGCGTTAATTTTCTGGTTTTCCCTACCTCAGAACGATCCAGATCAGCCAGAACGAGCCTTTCGCCATCACCCCCCCGCGCGAGGTCCTTACCATCGGGGCCGCAGATACAGGACAAGCCATTGTAGTCAAATTGACCTTCGGAACCTGTATAATTAGCATAGACAACAAAGATGCCGTTCTCTTCCGCTCTGGCCGGAACCAGCCTTTTGGCGACCCCGTCATAGGGGGCCATATTTGCAGTTGGCGTAAGAATGATATCTGCCCCGTCCCGCGCATAGGCTCTCGCCAACTCAGGAAATTCGATATCATAACAAATCGCCAAAGCAATTTTCCATCCATCAAACAGAATGATCTGCGAACGTACGTCACCAGCCCTAAACTGCCGGGCATCGACTTCGCCGAAAAGATGGGTTTTACGATACCCCCCAAGGTGCTTTCCAGAAGCGTCGATCAGTTGAACAGAGTTGAAAACTCCATCCTCGGCAGTGCTATTTTCGGGATACCCGTACAAAATAGCCAGCCCGGTTTGACTGGCAATCTGTGCAATCTGATCCGCGTTTGGCCCATCACTGGGTTGCGCCAAACGCCGGACCTCGGCTGCCCCGATATTATATCCGGTCAGATACATTTCTGGCGTTACCAGAATGTCGCTTCCGGCGGCTTTGGCCTTTTGCGCGTATGCCGCAAGCCGCGCCAGATTTGCACTGACGTCTGAGGGCAACGGCGAGACCTGCATACAAGCGACTTTCATATGTCCTCCTCAACCCTCTCAGATCACACCGACTTGATCGACCCACCGTCGATCCGAATCTTCGACCCTGTCACGTACCCTGCGCGCGCTGAGGCCAGAAACGTGACAACATCTGCGAACTCTTCGGGCTTGCCGTAACGACCTGCGGGAATGGTCCCTCGGGACTTGGCTGCAACCTCCGCCACGTCCGTTTCTGTCCGCTTTGCCGCCGCCGCGTCCAACTCGTCCACCCTTTGCGTATGAATGCGGCCCGGCATCACAACATTCACGGTAATGCCATCTGCGGCAACCTCGTTCGCAAGCGACTTGGACCAGCCCACCACCGCCGACCGAATGCCGTTTGACAGCGCAAGGTTCGGGATCGGTTGTTCCACACCAGAGGATGTGATGGATATGATCCGGCCCCAGCTGCGCTCTTTCATTTTGGGTAAAAGGCGCGTGTTCATATGGAACAGGTTCGCGGCCATAGCCTCAAAATGGATTATCCACGCCGACCGCTCTGCTGTTTGTGCTGTTCCGGGCGGAGGGCCGCCGCCGTTGTTCACGATAATGTCCACGCCGCCATCTTTCAGCAGGGTGTCCACAACGGCGTCAACCTCTTCGATCTGGCCAAGGTCCAACTGCACAGGCCTTACATTATCAATGCCCTTGGCCCAATCGGCAATCTTGTCTCGGCTACGTGCGGCCGCAAAAACAGTAACCCCTTCGGCCGCCAATGACTTTGCGATTGCCATCCCAAGGCCCCGGCTGGCCCCCAAAACAAGTGCACGTTTTCCGTTGATCTCGAGATCCATTAGCCAAGCTCCTTTAGTCGTTTTTCCTGCCGTGAAATGAGCGCGTCTACTTCTGCACGGCTTTGTGCAGAGAGTGCCGCACCGGGGCGGCGTAATGCGTCATGCGCGATGATCCCACGTTTGGCGAGCGTGTATTTGCGGATCGCCAAACCCATGCCGGGTTGTTGCTCAAAACGGGCGAGCGGCAGGTAAGCGTTAAATATGTCCTGACCGCGCTCAACGTCATTTTTTGTGTAATGGTCAACAACAGCAACCATCATTTCGGGATAAGCAAAACCGGTCATCGCCCCGTCTGCACCGCGTGCCATTTCTTCGGGCAGGAACAGCCCCCCGTTACCGCACAGGATCGAGATGCGATTGTTCAGCACCCCATCGCGACGCAGGTAGGTGATTTTTTCGAGCCCGGGCCAATCCTCGTGTTTAAGGCAAACGCAGGTCGGCAAGTCATTCACGATCTGTGCAATAACTTTGGCCGATATCTGAACCCCTGTGACAAGCGGGAAGTCCTGCAAAACAAAAGGCACGTCACCGATCAATTCAGCCACTTGGGTGTAGTAGGTGACAATCTGATCATCTGTGCGCAAGTTACCCGGAGGCGCTATCATGACACCTGCGGCACCCAGATTCATCACCATTTTGGTCAACGCATCTATCTGTGCAAACCCCGGTGCCGAAACACCCACAACCACAGGCACGCGGCCATCAACACGGACAAGAATCCGCGCCACCACATCCCGGGATTCCTCAATTGTTAACTTGGGCGCCTCGCCCATCATGCCCAACACGGTCAAACCCGTGGCACCAGCGTCAAGATAGAAATCAACCATCCGGTCACAGCTGTCCATGTCGATCCGGCCATCAGGGTGAAAGGGTGTGACCGCAATCACAAAAACGCCTGCGGCCTGCGTTGTCAGTCGTGTCATTTTTTTTCCAATCGAGTCTTTTGAAGTGCTACGCGGCCAATCGCCATCGCTGTCGCAGCTTGGCAAGGTTCAACCACGGGAACGCCAAGGTAATTTTCCAGATCCGTGCGAAACGCGGTCATACCCGCACATCCCAGAATAAGCACATCCGCCATCACGCCATCGCGCAGACTGGTGCCCACGATTTTGAGGCGCTCAAAGGTGCGCGTTTCATCGGCCAGTTCCAGCACACCTAGCTCTAACGGTTGATCACCTGCCAGCCGGTCCATCACGCCCATCGCCCCCACATATCGCATGTGGCGCGGAATACTTTTGGACAGGATCGAAATGATACCAAACCGTTGTCCCAACGTCATCGCCGTCAGGATTGACGCCTCTGCAATGCCCAAAACGGGACGGCTGGATTGTTCGCGCAAAGCAGCAAGACCGGGATCGGAGTAGCAAGCAACAACAAAGGCACTGGCTTGATCTTCGAGATTGGCACAATGGGCAAGCATTGGTGCGACCACGCCATCTACATGTGCTTGCGTCTCGATCCCCGCTGGTCCTTCGATAAGGGTCCGCGCTTCGATCGGCACGGAGCTGGCGCTGCGCATCGGATCAACGGCACGGTCAATGCCATCCGTCACGTGCTGGCTGCTGTTCGGGTTCACCACGTAAATTGTCATATTTCAGTTCCTTTGTTGCCCCAAAAATCAGCCGGTAGCACCAGATCATCCGCCCTGCCAATGCGGTCGATCATCATCGCCGCCTGCTCTGCTGCGTCGTCCAGTATGGCATCCTCGTTTACCTGCGTGGCGTGGCCCTGCTCCAGAACCATCGTGCCCGCTACCATCACATTACTGACGTCATTGCCATTGGCAAAACACACCAAACGGTGCAGCGCCATGTTGGGCGGCGACAAATGCGGGCGGCGCAGATCGACAGTGATAATGTCTGCTTGTTTGCCCACCTCAATCGACCCGATGCGATCTGACAGCCCTAACGCCTGTGCGCCACTAATTGTGCACATTTCGAGCACTTTGCCGATGGGCAGTACGTTGGCATCTTTGAAGTATGTGCGATGATAATGCATCGCTTGCTGCATGTGGCGGAACATATCTGCCGAGCGGTCGGGTGCTGTGGCGTCGGAACCAAGTGCGACCGTCGCCCCCTTTGCCATCATTTCAATGGCGGGGCAGCGGCCCATAATCGAGGCGTTGGCAGAAGGATTATGTGCAATCTTCGTGTGCGTGGCGGCGATAAGCGTGATCTCGTCTTCGTGCAAATCAATGCAGTGAGACAGCAATGTTTCAGGCCCCAGCAACCCCAGTTTTTCCGCGCGCCGGACAGAGCCGCGCCAATGCCCGTCTTGGGTAAAGATCAAGCCGCTGTCACGCGCATATTTCCGCACATGTTTTGCTTGCACGCAGGCTGTCGCATAATCCTTGGCGGCCATGTCACGTTCGTGTTCATCGCGCAGAACCGGATAGAGCATCGCGATGTTAATCCGCCCACCTTGCGTTCCGTGCAGGTCGTCCACGATCTGCTGACAGGTGTCAAACTGCTGCTCGAACGTGACCGGATATTTACTTCGCTGACCGCCATCCCAGCTGGCGTAGGTGTAGGGATGCGGTGCGCGCGTGGGGCCAACGGCTACCACACTTCGGGTGCCGACCTCTGTCACACCGAGACAGTGGGCAGCTGCGTATTTAGGATGATCCGTGCGCATGATCGTATCACCACCACCCAACAAAGATACTCCAGTCGTTACGCCAAACCGCAGACGCTCAAGGGCCGCAAGGCGGGCTTCAGCATACCAGAACTCGGGCGGTGAAGCTTGGGTATACACCTCGCCGCATATGTCTTCCCAGCGGTCCCCGCCATGCATGCCCATCGATTTGACAAGGCCGTGACCCGCATGGGCATGAACATCAATCAGACCCGGCAGAATGACGTGA
>RCND010001561.1_pt1 | contig 12988 bp, 9 predicted proteins | sample 2041351 | NCBI WGS metagenome assembly RCND01 (sample SAMN09708230, study PRJNA481090) | Marine sediment metagenome, whole genome shotgun sequencing project. | biome: marine sediment; feature: ocean; material: sediment; isolation source: Sewage treatment plant 12B marine sediment (STP12B) ...
GTTCTAAAATTATTAATCTGGAACAAAATATCTGTTGCTGATTTTAAAGATTCCCTATCTTTTAAAGCATCTTGAACATCTACTCCGATAATGATATCTATGCCTTTTGCTCGTAATTCTTCAACAGGAAAGTTATTCGTTACCCCACCATCGATTAATATCCGGTCACCAATTGTAACAGGCTGAAACAAGGAAGGTAAGGCACTACTCGCTGTAACAGCTTCAGCTAATCTACCTTTATCTAATACTAACGATTCGCCTGTTTCTATATCTGTAGCAATACAGAAAAAAGGAATAGGCAATTTTGCAAAATCTCTAATACCATTAACAGGCAGCATCAATTGAAATAACAAATTATAAACATTTTGTCCGCGCGATAAAGCAGAAGGTAAACTAATTTTAAACTTATCGAAAGGCAAACTCGCTGCATATTTTTCTGAGTTTTCACGTTCATAAAACGGTTTAGTTTCTCGAGGAAAATCATCATTTATCAGCTCATCAAAATCTTGATTTTTAAACATGGTTTCTAACTGCCTCCCGGAATAACCTGTAGCATATAATGCTCCAACTACAGCTCCCATACTCGATCCAGAAATATAATCGATTTTAATTCCTAGACTATCTATCACTTTTAAAACCCCTATATGTGCAAACCCTTTAGCACCTCCTCCGCTTAAGACTAAACCAACTTTAGATTTAGTCTTAGCTGTTTTTTCTTGTGCGCTAATGGGTAAAAGCGCTAAACAAAATAAGAATATTATGAGGTTCTTGATTTTCATTTCATAGGTTGAAAACCTACAAGGTTTTTAAAACCTTGCAGATTGTTAAGTTTATTCTTTATGATAATAATTATAAATTTTATTGGCTCTAGAGACTCCAACAACCGCTTCGAGTTCATCTAACTTCGCATTTGCAATGCGCTTTACTGTTTTGAAGCTTTTCATTAAATCGACTATAGTTTGCTCACCAACACCCGAGATATTTTCTAACTCTGTTGTTAACGCACCTTTACTGCGTCTATTTCTATGATGTTCTATTCCAAAACGGTGGGCTTCGTTACGAAGCTGCTGTATAATTTTTAAGGTTTCACTTTTCTTATCTAAATATAGTGGAATTGGATCATCTGGATAGAATAACTCTTCTAAACGTTTTGCAATACCAATAATAGCGATTTTCCCTCTTAATCCTAAGATATCCAAGCTTTTTAACGATGAAGACAGTTGTCCTTTTCCACCATCGATGATGATGAGTTGCGGCAAGGGCTGATCTTCTTCTAATAAACGTTTGTAACGTCTATAAACCACTTCTTCCATCGATGCAAAATCATCTGGTCCTACAACCGTTTTAATATTAAAGTTTCTGTAATCCTTTTTACTTGGTTTTCCATTCTTAAAGACCACACAGGCCGCTACGGGATTAGTTCCTTGAATATTCGAATTATCGAAACACTCAATATGCCTTGGTTCTTCAGACAAACGTAAATCGGCTTTCATCTGTGCCATGATGCGGTTGGCATGACGGTCTGGATCTACTAATTTTACTTGCTTAAATTTATCCATACGATAGTACTTCGCATTTCTTATGGATAAATCTAAGATACTTTTTTTATCTCCAAGTTTCGGAATTGTTATTTTTAATTCGCCACCCAAATTCACATTAAAAGGCACATAAAGCTCTCTACTCATGGAATTAAAACGTTGTCGGATTTCAGTAATTGCTAATTCTAACAACTCAACATCCGACTCTTGTAGCTTCTTTTTTAATTCTAAGGTATGTGATCTTATAATTGAACCATAACTCAGTTGCAAAAAGTTGACATAGGCATATGTTTCATCACTAACGATCGAAAATACATCAACATTACTAATCTTTGGATTTACTATGGTTGACTTGGATTGATAATTCTCTAAGACTTCTAATTTCTCTTTTATTTTTTGAGCATCTTCAAACTCCATGTTTTCGGCATGACTTTTCATCTGGTCTCGAAATTGCTGCAATGAATCTTTAAAATTACCTTTCAAAATCTCGCGTATGGCTATAATATTATCCTGATATTCTTCTTCCGTTTCATAACCTTCGCAACCTCCTTTACAATTACCTAAGTGGTATTCTAAACAGACTTTATATTTTCCGGTTTCAATTTTCACTTCAGACAAATCATAGTTACACGTGCGCAATTGGTATAACCCCTTTATTAAACCTAAAAGCGTTTTTACGGTTTTCATGCTGGTGTAGGGCCCAAAATACTCTGAGCCATCTTTAATAATTCTCCGTGTTGGAAAAACTCTTGGAAAGCGTTCTTTCTTCACACAAATCCATGGATACGATTTATCATCCTTAAGCAGCACGTTATACTTAGGTTGATATTTCTTTATAAGATTGTTTTCGAGCAATAAAGCATCGTTCTCTGTCTCAACCACAATATGTTTTACAGAAGTAATATTTTTTACTAAAACTCGTGTTTTACCATAGTCATGATGCTTATTAAAATAGCTACTTACACGCTTTTTAATGTCTTTAGCTTTACCGACATAAATCAACCTATCGTCGGCATCAAAATATTGATAAACACCTGGTTGGTGCGGAAGGGTTTTTATCTGTATTTCTAAGGTCGTATCTGGCATTAAACCAAAGGTAATAATTACATTTCAATACGTGTATTTTACATTAACTTTATGATTACCTTTCTCCTCTTTTTTATAAAACTGTAATATGACTAAAAGAAAATTGGGTCGCGTTGATAAAATCGATTTTCCTGTATTAAACCTAAATACGATCGATGTTAAAATTGATACAGGAGCTTATACTTCTGCGATACACTGTTCACAAATTAGAGAAGAAAACCATAAATTATATTGCCTTTTTGAGAGTAAAGGTCATCCGAATTTTAAAAGTGATGAAGTCGTTTTTGAAAACTACACCGACACAGATGTTAAAAGTAGTAATGGCCTCAAGGAAAACCGCTATAAAATTAAAACAGACGTTGTATTCTTTGGAAAAACATATAAGATTAACTTAACTTTAAGCACTAGAGACGACATGCGATTTCCGGTATTGATTGGACGCCAATTTTTAAGCAAAAAATTTATTGTGGATGTTGATTTAAAGAATCAATCTTTTAAAACTAAACCAAAATAATGAACATAGTTATCCTATCCCGTAATCCACATTTATATTCTACGGCTCGGCTTGGTGAGGAAGCAGAAAAACGAGGACATAGCGTTGAAATTATAGACCCTCTAAAATGCGATATCATTATTGAAAAAGAGAAACCTACCATTTTCTATAGAGATCGTTATCTCGATTATGTTGATGCTATAATTCCGAGAATTGGTGCCTCTGTTACTTTTTATGGCTGTGCAGTTGTCCGTCAGTTTGAAGAAATGGGAGTATTTACCATTGCTTCCTCGGATGCTATTTTAAGATCTCGCGATAAATTAAGAAGCCTTCAGCGTCTAAGTAAAGCCGGAATAGGCATGCCAAAAACGGTCTTTACTAACTATTCTAGAGATGTGGAAGAAGTTATAGAGCATGTTGGTGGCACACCTGTGATCATAAAACTATTAGAGGGTACCCAAGGGCTTGGCGTCGTTTTGGCAGAAAGCAAAAATGCGGCTGAATCTGTTTTAGAAGCATTCAACGGCTTAGAAGCCAGAGTGATTGTACAAGAATACATAAAAGAAGCAAAAGGTGCCGATTTAAGAGCTTTAGTCGTCGATGGCCAAGTGGTTGGCGCGATGAAACGTCAAGCAAAAGAAGGGGAGTTTCGATCTAATTTACATCGTGGCGGATCCGCTAATATTATACAATTAGAGGCCGACGAATTAAAATTAGCAATCCATGCTGCAAAAGTTTTAAAGCTACCTGTTTGTGGTGTCGATATGCTGCAATCTTCACGTGGCCCTTTGCTATTAGAAGTTAATTCTACCCCTGGCTTAGAAGGTATAGAAACTGCGACTCAAAAAAACATTGCAGGAGCTGTTATCCTTTTTATAGAACAAAATAGATCTTAATATGATTGAAAAAAATGTACTGCATATTCTAGGTAAGACAGTTGGTCTTGGAGAAAGTGCTACTATAAATTTTAACGTTGCCAAACTGCATACACAAAACACCATTGATGTTCCTGTTATTATTGAACGTTCTAAAAAACCTGGACCCACCGTTTTAATTACTGCTGGTATTCATGGAGATGAAGTTAATGGGGTAGAAATTGTTCGTCAGATTATTGCAAAAGGGATCAATAAACCTAAGAAAGGCACCATCATCTGTATTCCGGTGATTAATGTTTTTGGCTTTATTCATATGGATCGAGAATTTCCTGATGGTCGGGACTTAAATCGTTCCTTTCCTGGAGGAAAAAGTGGCTCTTTAGCAAGTAGAGTTGCTCATAAATTAACTACCGAAATAGTCCCTCATGCAGATTTAGTTATAGATTTTCATACGGGTGGCGCAGGTCGTTTTAATGCTTCGCAAATCAGAATTATAAATAATGATCCTAATCTAGAAACGTTAGCACAAATCTTTGGTACCACCTTTATTTATTATTCAAAGAACATCATTAAATCGTTTCGCAGCTCATGTTATAAATTAGGCATTCCGATATTGCTTTTTGAAGGTGGCAAATCGTTTAATATAGATAATACCATTACAAATAATGGAGTTAGTGGCACCAAACGCGTTTTACATCATCTCGGTATTTTAAGCACTAAGTTTAAAGTTTCAAAACCCCAAAAGCGTTCTGTCACGATTATAGGCAGTAAATGGATTCGGGCTCGTCATTCAGGAATGTTTAAGGCTGATGTTGCTATAAATTCTGAAGTGAAAAAAGGCGATATCCTTGGGGAAATTACCGATCCTTATGGTAGTTTTAATTATTTTGTAAAAGCCCCCAATAATGGTTACATCTTTAATTTAAATGAATCGCCTATTATCTATCAAGGTGATGCTATTTTTCATATCTCTACAAAACTGAAACCTTGAATAAATCTCAACTTCGCAAAAAATACAACACCTTAAGACAGCAACGTTCTGAATCTCAAATTGACGATGACAGCTTAGCTATTGCCAACCAATTATTAAGCCTTAATATTTGGGACAAATCCTTTTATCATACCTTCTTAACTATTGAAGATAAAAAGGAAATTAACACCGATTACATCTTGAATATATGTGCCGGAAAAGATAAAAACATAGTGCTTTCTAAAAGTAATTTTGAAGATTTTAGTATGACGCATTATCTACTTACCGACAATACAACCCTTAGAAAAAACACATATAACATTCCTGAACCTATTGATGGTATCGAAATTCAATCTTCGAAATTAGAAGTTATTTTTGTTCCACTTTTAGCGTTTGATAAAACAGGACATAGAATTGGCTATGGAAAAGGATTTTACGATCGTTTTTTAGCAGAATGCAAACCTGAAACGATAAAAATTGGGCTATCTTTTTTTGATGCTGAAGCTGAAACTTTTGACGCTTCCGAAGATGATATTAAGTTAGATTATTGTGTGACTCCAGATCACGTATTTCAGTTTTAATAGGCTCTTCAAAAGCCTTCTTATTAAACACAATCAAAATTCCAATCCCTGTGCTTATCGCCATATCAGCAATATTAAATACGGGATCAAAAAAAGAAAAGTACTTACCACCAAAAAATGGAAGTCGCTCTGGTAACACCCCACTCCAAATCGGAAAATGTAACATATCCACTACTTTACCATGAAACACGCTGTCATAACCACCTCCTTCTGGTAAAAATGTAGCGACTTGTAAATGACTATCACTAAACAGAATACCATAAAATATAGAATCGATAATATTACCTAAGGCACCAGCAAAAATTATAGAAATAGCAAAAATTAAAATTTTAGATTTTTTCTTCTTCGTAACATCGACTAACCAAAATGCAATCCCTGTAACCGCTATAATTCTAAATAATGTAAGAACTAATTTTGCAGATCTATCCGAAATAAAAGTGAATAAATCACTCAACTTTGTTCCCCAAGCCATCCCATCATTTTCTACAAAGGCAATTTTAAACCACGAAAAGACCGTCACATCTTCATTCAATTGAAAATGCATTTTTATGTAGATTTTACTGATTTGATCTATCAATAAAATAAGGATGATAATAATTGAGGCTTTCTTTAAAGACATAATTTTTCCCACGAACGTGGGAATCTCTTTTGGTTAAATAATAAATCTTAAGTCAATCGCAAAAATAATCGTTTATTCTGGCTTTACAACTGTAATATCACCATTAATAGTCTGCAGTTTCCACATCGAATTAGATATAGAAAATTCATCTAAAGTAACCGTGCCATTATTAGATTTAGCATTAATAGTAGCTCTTTGAGTGGCAACGTTGATATTGCCATCTATCGTATTAATCCTTGCCGTATTGGCATTGCCACTAACCTCACAATACCCTTGTAATAATTCTATTGAAAGTGAATTAAAATGACCTCTTAAATCAACGGATCCAATATCACTTAGAATATTAAGCGATAGATTTTCGGGAATTTCTAAGTGTAACGTTGCTGCTATAACCTTATGCGCATTTCGTTTATCATCTGCGATAGCGTTAAAAGACAGATGTTCTAAACTTAATTGAAGGGTCTCATTTTCTCGTAGCATTACAATTTGAAATTCATTTTGATATTCACCATCTAACATCGATTTAATAGTGATTTGATCCGTTTTTGATGTTGACACTGAAATGGTAAAAATCTGATTTCCATTAATTGAAATCGTTTCGATACCATCGGATACTAATTTCTTTTCTAAACTATTCTGAGCTTGAGTGGCCAACACAAATAATAGAAAAAAACATAAAAATACACTTTGAGACCTGTCGGGTTTTAAAAACCTGACAGGTCTATAAAGGAAAAGCCTTGCAAAATAATTACAAGGCTTTATAGTTTTGTTTCTATTCAAAATGTAATCTCATATTGATGAGATCCCTTTTTTTAAAGGGATTTTACTTCTGCATGTTTTTAGCTTCGATACTCAACGTTGCGTGAGGCACTAATTTTAAGCGCTCTTTGTTGATTAACTTGCCTGTGACACGACAAACACCGTAGGTTTTATTCTCAATACGAATCAATGCATTTTTTAAATCTCTGATAAATTTTTCTTGACGCGTCGCAAGGGCTGAATTTGCTTCCTTACTCATCGTTGCACTGCCTTCTTCAAAAGCTTTAAATGTTGGTGATGTATCATCTGTACCATTGTTATGGTCATTCATGTACGCACTTTTAATCAGCTCTAAATCGTGATCTGCTTTTTTAATTTTCTCTTGAATTAGCACTTTGAATTCTTCTAAATGTTCATCAGAATATCTGTTTGTAGTATCTGTTGCCATGTATTTTAATGTTTTTGTATAAACAATTTGGTATTGACCTCGTCAAAAGCAATTTCGATACCATCGTTTAGGTTGTCAATAATTTTTAAATCTTCAGTTAATGTTTCTGATTTAATATAAGCTTCGTTTAAAGCTATTGCTGCCGCTACCTGCGGATCATTTTGAAGTTGTACGTCAATTCTGTCAGTAACTTCAAATCCTGAATCTTTACGTAAATTTTGAATACGGTTCACGAGCTCACGTGCGATACCTTCTTTACGCAAATCTTCACTTATTGTAACATCTAAAGCCACTGTTAGTGGACCTTCGTTAGCAACAAGCCATCCTTCAATATCTTGAGATGTAATCTCCACATCTTCAAGACCTAAAATAATATTTTTTCCGTTAATTTCAACATCTAAACTACCATTTTGCTCAATTTTTTTAATATCGTCTGCAACAAAGGCATTTACTGCGCTAGCAATCAGCTTCATATCCTTCCCGAACTTAGGCCCTAACGTCTTAAAATTGGGTTTAATCTGTTTCACTAAGATATCTGAAGCGTCTTCTAAAAGTTCAATATCCTTTATATTGACTTCGTGTTTAATTAAATCTGCAACCGCTTCAATTTCTTCTTTCTGTTGCTGATTATCAACAGGAATCATAATCTTCTGTAACGGTTGTCTTACTTTAATTTTCTCCTTAGCTCTCAAAGACAATACTAATGAGCATATGGTTTGCGCACTCTCCATTTTGTGCTCTAAGACCTTATCTATAGCATCCGTATTTACTTTTGGAAATTCTGCCAAATGCACACTTTCAAAATTCTCTTTCTTAGTGACCGCATTTAAATCTAAATACAAACGATCCATAAAGAATGGTGCAATTGGAGCTCCAAGCTTTGCAATCGTTTCCATACACGTGTAAAGCGTCTGATACGCTGAAATTTTATCGGTTTGGTAATCGCCTTTCCAGAAACGTCTTCTACTTAAACGCACGTACCAGTTACTCAAATAATCTTGTGTAAAATCTGAAATTGCACGCGCTGCTTTTGTTGGTTCGTATGCTTCGTAGAATTTATCAACTTTAGCAATCAATGTATTTAATTCTGACAAAATCCAACGATCTATTTCTGGTCGTTCTTCTAAGGCAATATCTGCTTCACTATAACTAAAACCATCAATATTAGTGTACAGCGTGAAAAATGAATAGGTATTATATAACGTTCCGAAGAATTTACGACTTACCTCAGCAATCCCTTCACTATCAAACTTTAAATTATCCCATGGATTGGCATTACTAATCATATACCAACGTGTGGCATCAGCACCGTATTTAGATAAAGTTTCAAATGGATCTACAGCATTACCTAAACGCTTCGACATCTTCTGGCCGCTCTTATCTAAAACCAGTCCATTTGAGACGACATTTTTATAAGCTACAGAATCAAAAACCATGGTCGCGATCGCATGAAGTGTATAAAACCAACCACGTGTTTGGTCTACGCCTTCGGCAATAAAGTCGGCTGGAAATGCTTCTTTATTATCAATTAAGTTTTTATTTTCAAATGGGTAATGCCATTGCGCATAAGGCATTGAACCCGAATCGAACCAAACATCTATTAAATCACTTTCGCGTTGCATTGGTTGACCAGAAGGTGACACTAAAACAATTTTATCAACGACATTTTTATGTAAATCGATAGTATCATAGTTGGCTTCAGACATATTACCGACTTCAAAATCAGCAAAGATATCTTCAGACAGTAGACCTGCTTCAACAGACTTTGACATTTCAGATTTTAATTCGGCAACAGAACCAATACAAATTTGTTCTTTACCATCTTCAGTTCTCCAAATTGGTAATGGGATTCCCCAAAAACGTGAACGGGATAAATTCCAGTCGTTAGCATTAGCCAACCAATTACCAAAACGACCCTCGCCAGTTGATTTTGGTTTCCAATTTATACTGGTATTCAACTCGTGCATTCTCCCTTTTACATCAGTCACTTTGATAAACCAAGAATCTAAAGGGTAATACAAAATAGGCTTATCTGTTCTCCAACAATTTGGGTAACTGTGCTTATATTTTTCGACCTTAAAGGCCTTATTTTCTATTTTTAGTTTAATGGCAAGCTCCACATCGATAGAACGTTCTGGTGCTTCACCGTCATTGTAATATTCGTTCTTTACATACTTACCTGCAAACTCTCCCAATTCTGGTCTAAATTTTCCTTGTAAATCTACTAATGGCACTAAATTACCATTGTCATCTTTTACTAAAAGTGGCGGGATTTCTGGAGTGGCTTGTTTGGCGACGAGCGCATCATCTGCACCAAATGTTGGAGCTGTATGGACGATACCTGTACCATCTTCAATTGTAACAAAATCACCAGAGATAACTCTAAAGGCATTTTCTGGGTTGTCATTTGGCAAAGCATAATCTAACAATTGCTCGTAAGTAATGCCAACTAAATCTTTTCCCTTAAATTCTTTTACGACATAAAAAGGAATCTTCTTATCACCTTCTTTATAATCTACTAATTCTGGTTTAGTTTCAACTTGTTTAAATTTTCCATCGAATTGTTTTCCGACTAAATTTTTAGCTAAAACAACATTGATTGGTCTAAAGGTGTATTGATTATAAGTTTCAACCAATACGTAATCAATCTTTGGCCCAACGGTTAATGCTGTATTACTTGGAAGTGTCCAAGGTGTTGTCGTCCAAGCTAAAAAGTATATATCACCTTCGTTTTGCAAAAAGTCTGGCAACGAGTTTTCATTTGCTTTAAACTGTGCTACAACCGTCGTATCTGTGACATCTTGGTATGTTCCTGGTTGATTTAGCTCATGCGAACTTAAACCAGTACCCGCTTTAGGAGAATACGGTTGAATCGTATAGCCTTTGTATATTAAATTTTTATCGTAAATCTGTTTGAGTAACCACCAAACAGTTTCCATATATTTAGATTTGTAGGTGATGTACGGATCTTCCATATCTACCCAATAACCCATTTTTAGTGTAAGGTCATTCCAGATATCGGTATAACGCATCACCGCTTTTTTGCAAGCTTCGTTGTATTCTTCAACTGTGATTTTATTCCCAATATCTTCTTTGGTAATGCCGAGTTCTTTCTCAACTCCAAGCTCTACTGGCAAACCATGGGTATCCCAACCTGCTTTTCGTTTGACCTGAAACCCTTTCATGGTTTTATAACGCGGAAAAATATCTTTAATAGCACGTGCCAAAACATGGTGAACACCAGGTAAGCCGTTTGCTGAAGGTGGCCCCTCAAAAAACACATAAGGAGGTTTCCCTTCTCTAGTGGTTACACTTTTTTCAAAAATCTTATGCTCTTCCCAATAGTTACCGATGTCTTCAGCAACTTTTGACAAGTTAAGTCCTTTGTATTCAGGGAACTTTGTACTCATTATTCTGGTTTCTTATAATTCAGCGAAATTACAGAATTTTGAGGGAAAATTTAAACGTTTTATAGGCTATGTATCTAAAGCTAAATTTTTAATTTTTTAGCCTAAAATATTTTCAGAGTAATTCATCGTATTTTGATGAAAAAAAGATTTACGGGCCCCGATCTTTCTATGAACTATGAGATGACTAACTGCTCAGGAATTCAAACCAGAAACCCAACCAACTCTTCAATCTTAAAGCAACAATAAGTTGACTTAACATCTAAAAAATCACAAGAATATCTTAAGTTCCCCTCATTGCTCTAATCGATCCCGAAGAAGAACTTAAGAGCTCTTATTTATTCACAATAATCTTCTTTGTAAGTACACTATTATCAGCAGTGGACAATTTCACGATATAGCTACCAGTGCTTAAGCTACCCAATTGAAATTCGTTATATGTGCCTTCATAAATATTATCATTTCTATAAACCGATTGGCCTGAAATATTATAGACTTCAATACTCTTAATCTTTTTATAATTTGGATTTAAGACTACAATTTTATTCCGACTCATAGTGTAATATAAAAACAAGTCTTCCAACGTTGCATCTTCCAGAGAGAGCATTTCTGATTCACTTTGAAATACAATTTCAAATCTGTTTGCAAACTCACCAACTTCTGATGAAAACTCATATGGCATTTCGTTTCTTAAATCAAAATATTCGCCTGTGAAATTGTCCTTTAAATACAGTTCTTGATCCTCAGATATATTTTCTATTACCTTGAGCGCTATCGTATAGTTGTAACTTCCTGACGTTTTTAATTTTAACGGAACCGTTTTGTCTTGCGTAATTTCACCGTAGGCCTGAATAGTCATTAATTCATCTTCTAAAACGAGATTAAGGTCGTCATTATATTCTTCAACAGTTTTAGCATCGTAACCATAATCGTAGTCGTCTGATGTATATTCACTAAAACCGAGTAATAACTCCCGTCTAGTTGCTGGTCCATCAACTGAATTAAACTCTAAACGTAGCTTTTGCATTAGACCTTCTTCTGAGTTTTCATCTTCTGTTGCAGCTTCATTTTCAGAGTTTGAAACGCCTCTAAAAAATACGGATCCGTTATCGGATGAGCCGTCGGCATCTGCTTCCTTAATAAACACACGTTGGCTATTCCTAAAAACAACCGTTCCACTAGACACAATTTCTACAATAAAGCCTTGACCAACGGATAAATATCTTGATGGTGTTTTAGCCACATCTATCGTTTCACTTGTTGCACCTCCTTCAAGACCGACAAATTGATGCGCTCTTGTGGCACCTGTTTTATTGACTGTGGCATAACCGCCATCATATTCATCTAAGTTATGAGACGCTCCACTCCATTGTTGCCACAAGTGCAATGGACCAGTAATCACACCTTCATTATCATCTATAAACGCATGAATATCAAGCGCGGAAGGGTATGGATTCCCTAATAAATACTCGGTTTTAGAAACTGCTGGTACTGACCCAGGTCCTCCAGCATCTGTTACATCAATTTTAATGGTTCCATTGTTTGGTTTTCCTTCAAAAATATATTCAGATAAAGAGCCACCTCCTTTTTGAGTATAACCAATTCCAGGCAATAATTCTGTACTCGTCGTTAGGGCTCCCCAATCATAATAGTCTACTCCGTTTTTATAAGTATACAACCATCTGGTACTCACCTTTCCTTCTTCATCGTAGGCGCCCGTAAATTGTACATCATCACCATTAGCGTCTTTAAGCATACTTAAGATAAATGGCGTATTGTTTGGGTTATTTTCATTTGAATTATTATCTCTATAGAGTGTTGCTTGAGGTCTGCCAACTGGCAAGCTCCAATAGTTATACCAATATTTACTTGGAGAACCCTCTTGTCGTCTTAAAATTTTTCCTTCTGAAGAGGTCACTAAATCACTTTGAATGCCTTGCACTAGTTGTGAATCTTCTTTAAGGTCAATGGTACCATCTAAGCCTAAATACCAACTATTACTAATCTCATGAGACCCTTCCATAGTCAGTGTTTTTCCTGAGTCTATTAACAATCCTATTGTTTTTAATTTAGAGTTCACAACGACATCATGACTTATTTTAACAATAGCGTAACCTGAATCTGTCAACTCATTCATGTTCCAAACGTCTCCATGTAACCAATTAGCTTCAACATTAGAGTTACCCTCCCCATGGGTTTTAAATGGCATTGG
>RCND010001564.1_pt1 | contig 12980 bp, 11 predicted proteins | sample 2041351 | NCBI WGS metagenome assembly RCND01 (sample SAMN09708230, study PRJNA481090) | Marine sediment metagenome, whole genome shotgun sequencing project. | biome: marine sediment; feature: ocean; material: sediment; isolation source: Sewage treatment plant 12B marine sediment (STP12B) ...
TTTGATGGGCAGCCGCGATCCGGAGTTCATCTCATAATCGGCGGCAAATCGTTTTAACTGGTTGATGGAGACAGCCTCTTCCTCGATGCCGCGCCGGCAATAATCTTCACAGGGGTGCGGGCAGACCCGGCCGCAGGAGAGCAGTAAGGGGTTGCGTTCCCGAATGGTGTGAACTGCTCCGGCGTAATCCCCTTTTTTGATCTGATCAATATAGCGGGGAATATTAATTTCGGCCGGACAGGTTTGGGCACAGGGCGCCAGGGCGTCATCTTCCTGATTAAAGTGAAGCAATCGCTCCGACATGGTTCGCACGGTAATAATACTTTTGGGGCAAACCCTCTCGCAGGCACCGCAACCCACGCATTTATCCTCAATGACCTCCGGATAACCTTCAGGCCCCATTTTAATGGCATTAAAGGCGCAGGCGTCGATGCAATCACCCATGCCGATGCAGCCAACGGTACAGACCCTTTTGCCGCCATACATTGCCGCCATGGCCCGGCAGGAGGTAACTCCCTCGTAAAGGTATTTATCCTCGGCCCGATCACCGCCCAAACATGCGTTAAGCGACAACAGAGGTTCCGCACTGCCCGGGTCAACACCCATCACAGCGGCCACGTTTTCCGTGGTCTCAAGACCGGCCACCACGCAGACGCTGGGCGGTGCCTTACCATTAACAACTCCCACTGCGGCCGCTGAGCAGCCTGCAAACCCACAGCCACCGCAGTTGGCACCGGCTAAACAGTACTCGACTTCAGCGATTCGTGGATCTTCATACACATAAAAAACGCGGGATGCGACACCCAAAATAGTGCCACATGCCGCGCCCAACCCCAATAGAACTAAAACGGCTTCGACCACTTGGGCTTCCTCCTTATACCATTCCCTTAAATGCCATGAAGGTTAAAGAGAGCACCCCTGCAGTCACCAATGCAATCGAGGTGTCTTGAAGCGGACGTGGGACCCGCGCCAAAAGAGTCCGTTCACGAACCCCAGCAAACAGAATCAGCGCCAACCCAAACCCAACCGCATAGGAAAAAGAGGCTACCAACGCCTCTAAAAAGTTATACTCTTCTTTGATGTTGATCAGACAAGCGCCCATGACAGCACAGTTGGTGGTAATGAGAGGCAAAAAAATACCCAACCCTGCGTAGAGCGCCGGGATACTCTTTTTCAAAAACATCTCTACAAACTGAACCAAAGAGGCGATGACCAAAATAAAGGCGATGGTCCGCAGATACTGCAAGCCGAACTTCTCCAGGATAAAGGTGTTCAACAGCCAGGTGATCATCCCGGCCAACACCAAGACGAACACCACGGCAAAGGCCATTCCCACAGCGGTTTCCATCTTTTTCGAAGTTCCCAGAAACGGGCAGTTGCCCAGATACTGCGCCAACAGAATATTATTGATCAAAATACAACTGATGGCGAGAACAATTAAGTCACCCATTAGGATACTCCTATCTGCTTTCCAGCATGTTCATCACGCACAACAAAAGACCCAAGCCCACAAACGCCCCCGGCGCCTCCACCATGAAGACGAACGGCTGAAAAGAGGGGCCGAACAGGTCGATCCCGTAAAAAGAACCGTTGCCCAACACCTCTCTGACGGCCCCCAATGTTCCCAGCGCTAATGTAAATCCCAAGCCCATCCCCAAGCCATCGGCCAGCGAAAGAAACGGACCGTTTTTAGAGGCAAATGCCTCGGCCCGTCCTAAAACAATACAGTTGACCACAATCAAAGGGATAAAAATACCAAGGCTGAGGTAGAGCGGATAGAAAAACGCCTGGGACAAAAGCTCCACCACCGTTACAAATGTTGCGATGATGATGATAAAGCAGGCAATCCGTACTTTGGCGGGGATGATATTGCGCAATAGGGATACCAATACATTGGAGCAGACCAAAACAAACGTTGTGGCCAACCCCATGCCGATACCATCACCCACCGTTTTGGTAACCGCCAGCGCAGGGCAGAGACCCAGCACCAGCCGGAACAGGGGTATTTCAACCCACAGCCCTTTAGTAAACTCACCTACAATTGATTTGGCCATCTTTAAATGCTCCCAAGCCCTACTGTATGGATTGAATTTTTTCTTCTATTTGTGGTTTTAGGCGCTGGTAAATTTCGCCGATATTGGTTGCCGCCGTACAAACCGCCCGTGAGGTGATGGTTGCCCCGGACAACGCGGCAATTTTACCATCATCCTGTGATACGTTGATTGGCTCCAATACCGATAGCCCTTCAAATTGCGCAGTAAATGCGGGGTCTTCTTTGGCTCTGGCGCCCAAACCGGGTGTCTCGAGGCTTTTGGTAATACCGATATCCACCAACACATCCTCATCCAGATTAATTGCCGCCATGATACCTACATCATCGGCATATCCGGGCCCAAAGCTTTCAAATGCCACCACATTGGCCTTACCGTCAAATTTGCCGATAAAAAAGCTGCGCTCGGTCTCCCCGTCGATCAATTTAAAACGATCGGCGATGGGATCATTCTCGGCACCGTTCATGATTTTTTGTATGGCGGGTCCCTTAACAAACTTGAGTTCCTGAATTTCGATCTGCTCGGCCGTATTATCACGAATCGCCGCCAAAAGTCCGCCAGACAGCGCGGCCAGGACCGTCAGTACCACGATCATTTTGATCATCTCACCCATTTAGGTCACCTTTCCAATCGCTTTGGGGCGAATTTTATCCAGCAGCGGTCCCACGGTATTGATTAACAGAATCGACAGCATCACTCCGTCGACCCAGGCGCCAATGCTACGGATTAAAACCGTTAAAATACCGCCCATGGCACCGTAAATCAGCATGGGAACAAAGTTAATTGGTGAAGAGGAATCTTCCGTGGCCAAAAAGATGGCCCCGATCAATGTGTAACCGGTCAACAGATGGAACATGGGGCTGGCATATTTTTCCGGATCAGCACCGTAAAAGAGCATGGCGCAGATAAAGACACCGGCCAAAAATGAACCCGCGATCTCCCAGCGGATAAATCCGCGTAGAATCAGATAAAGTCCACCCAAGATGAGCCCCAACCCAAAGACGGAACCGATGCCACCAACCTGATGGCCCATGAGAAAACCGATGGCTGAAAAATCGGCCACCGCGCCGGCCCCAAAGAACTTAAATTGGGTCAGCGGATACATCGCCGAAAAATCGAAATTGTAATGTATCAACGCTTCGTTAAAATCGAGATGGTTGGGCCAGGAAAGCATCATAATGGCCATTCCCAGCGCCACCGGGTGAAAGGGATTGCTGCCGATGCCGCCAAAAATGTGTTTGCCGATAATCATGACCAAAAAGGTACCGACCAGTACCAGCCACCACGGCGCTGTTGCCGGCAAAACCATTCCAAATAAAAGGCCCATGAGGGCGGCATGACCATCACCAATGGTGGTTTCCTGGCGCATCACCCGGTTCATGAGCCATTCCCAGAAAATACACAGCGATACGGACAGCGCCAGCACACCGGCGGCCGGCATACCAAATAGAAAACAGCCGAACAGCGCAGCCGGCAATGCCGCCGCAAAAATATTCCAGTGTCGCTCCACAACGGAGCTTCCCACATGCACAAACGGCGCATGAGATACAATGAGCCTATTGGTGTTATTCATTGGCCTCCTCCGCCATATTTTCATTTTGCGCAGCATTTTCTTCGGCCTCGGCAGCCTGAGCTTCTGCAGCTTCCGCCGCTTGAATGCGCTTTAGCTCATGTTTTCCTAAACGAATATATTGAAAAATCGGAATGCGCGCTATGCAGACAAAGCTGCACAGGCCACAATCAACACAGGAGAGCAGATCGTACTCATCGGCGGCTGTTTCATACTGACCCACCTCTAAAAACCGCACCAGCATGTTCACGGCGATATTTGAGGGGCAGATCTGGACACAATCGCCACAGTTGGTACAAGGATACTCAGATGTGTGTACAATTGAAGCACTTTTTTGAACCATGATGCCGTCGGTGTCGGCTTGCACCGGCGTATCAGCCGAAAATATCGCCCGGCCGGTCATGGGACCGCCTACAATTAGACGGTCATTATCTTCCAACGTCTCTTTAAAGGTTGCAAGCACTTGCGTAATTGGCGTTCCCAAAGGAACCGACAAAAGATGCTGAATTCCGGACGAGTCAATAAAGGTCAGCACTTTATCGACCACAGGCGCCTTGCCATGGTACGTTTGCCCCATAGCCGCCACCGCTTCAGCGGTGAGAAAAACAACGCCTGCATCCTCACTACTCTGTCCAGCGGGAACTTCCATCTTTAATATATTCTGCATTACCAAGGCTGGTGCGCCGGATGGATAGTCACAATCCACAGCCATCACATCGGCGTTAAAGTGGCCAAAGTTCTGCAAGGTATCCCTCAAAACCACCAGAACAACCTTTTCCACCCCTGATAAATCCTTCAGCAGGGCTATCCCTTGGTTAATATCTTCGAAATTGTTCTGAACGGCATATTGCTGCGTCCCTATAAGCAAATCCTGATCAACCCCCATCACCACCAGGGTGTGGATTATTTTTTCAGGATTGGCCAGAGCGCTTAGATCCGGCGCGCCCGGTAAACTTGAAAAAAGCTGTTGGGCGTTCTCCAGTTCCAAATTTTCCAGCTTTTCGGCAAAAGCAGGATCTATATCGGCCGTCTCAGCCACATCAACAGTCACCGCATGGTATAGTTTGCCGTAGTCTCCTTCAAAAGAGGCTAACCTGCTTACGGTTCCGGTTACGGGTGCAATGCAGCCTAAAAGCGGTTCCTCTTGGGAAGCGACCAGTTGACCACACTGAAGGGTATCCCCTACTTTAAGGGGTGCCGGAGATGAATCGGTTTTCTCGATTAAAAAGGAGGCCTGTTCGGGTAAATCGATTTTCTTTAAGCGCGCGGGTGCCGAGACCAGATTCTCATATTGAACGGACGGTTTGGACAACCCCCAAAATGACGTTTTAAGCATCGCGTTACCTTAAATAATAGTTAAATTCATCGAATGATATTATAGCAGGTGGCACTTGGAACAATCATCCGGGCCGGGGCCGGGGCCTGCGCCAAACTCTTCATGGCAACCCATGCACTGATTGTGGAAAGCATCACCACTTTTCAGCATCTCGGTACCTTCCAATTCATCCTCATCATGGCAATCCATACACGACTCGGCAAAGGTCTCTGAATCTTGGGTCAGATGGCAATCCTTACAGGCAAAGACTTCATCTTCATCTTCGGGATGATGATGACAATCTTTGCAGGCAAGCCCGTATCCCGCATCCCCGGTATGGGTTTGATGATCAAAAAGGACTTTACCCGCAGTGGCCGGAAATACCATCCGTACCGGCTCCTCGGGGACCTCCTGCTGGAAAAAAGCATAGGCCACAACACCCACAAATAGAAGGTACAGGGCCAGTCCGCAGGTAATCTGGACCACTCGTTTCGATGCCATGGACGCTCGCTTCCTTTCGATATGTCACTTCACAATGGGAATTTTGCACCCTCACCGTGCAAAAAATACCCAAAATGGCTACCACAATGCCACCCCGCTTTCAAGTTTTTTTTATTCCAGAGGTGATTTAAAAAAGAGTGGGGATCTATAAAATTAGGATGAGAAGGGATAAAAAGCTCCGCACGTCTCCAGGTTTTCGAACCTAAAAATTTTGAAATAAATATTCTGCTACAATTCCATAGGGCTTAAGGCGCGTTGAAACTCTTTATACAGAGCGGCTTTAGGGGTGTGAGTGGCAATAAAATCCCAGGGGAATAGTTCATTCATTGAACGCTTGCGGGTCGTATAAAAGCCGACATCAAAGGCTGTCTCCCGTAGGGCAGTCCGCCAATGACCGTTGTGACGGCAAACCAGTGCTTCCAACAGATCTCCAACCCGCCGGTCACCACGGGAAATCAGGGCCTGATAATAGGCCAAACGGCAACTTTCGGCCCGAACGGTAATGTTGGGTTCTTTACCCAGCTTTTTTTGGATATACCGTAACCGCTTTTTAACGGTGGCTTCCGGAAACATTGCTGCCCATTGAAATGGTGTAGCCGGTTTGGGAACAAAGCAGTTGATACTGACACCGATCGTTCCCATCCTACCCAACGGCCGGCTGGCATGTAAAAAGGCGATTTTAATCTGCCGAACCAGGGTGACAATGGCCTCAATATCTTCCATGGTTTCAGTGGGTAGGCCGATCATAAAGTAAAGTTTTAAGTTTAAAATTCCAGCCTGTGTCAGGTTCTTTGCGGCTGATATAATATCTGCTTCGGTGATCCCTTTTTTGATCACCCGCCGCATTCTTTCCGAACCGGCTTCCGGCGCGATGGTGGCCGTTTTAATACCGCCGCTGGCCAGGGCCTGGGCCATATCAGGAGTCATGGCATCGGCCCTGAGTGAGCTGAAGGCCAATGGAATTTCCTGTTCCGCGGCGAATTGGCACAGCTCCTGTAAATCGGGATGATCGGACACCGCAGCACTGACCAACCCGACCCTGCCGCCCGCCTCTTTACCTTTTTGAAGCGCAGCCTTAACTTGTTCAACCCTGCGAAACCGAACTGGTCGATAGATATAGCCAGCGCTGCAAAAACGGCATCCATGAGGGCAACCACGGCCCACTTCAACTAAAAAAGGACTTTCAAAAGCGGTCTCGGAAGAGACGATTGTTGTTTGGGTGGTAAACTGGGACAAATCAGTAGAGATGATCCGTTCAACCTGCGGCGGGACAGTGGGGTCTGTTTCAACCCGGGCCAGGGTGCCGTCTAAATGATATTCAGGGTGGTAAAGGGCCGGGACATAGACTCCCGGAACGTTTACGGCTAATTGATTTAACAGCTTGTGGCGATTTAGGGATAAATCCAGTACTTTAAAAAAAGGAGGCAAAAGGATTTCAGCTTCACCCAGCAAAAAAAGATCAATAAATTGAGCGATGGGTTCAGGGTTGAGAAAGCAGGCGACCCCTCCTGCGATCACGAGAGGGTGGGGGTCTTCTCGTTTGTTTGATCGCAGGGGGATGCCCGCATTGTGCAACAATTCTAAAACATTGAAATAATCATTCTCAAATGAGACCGAAAAAGCAATGATATCAAATTCGGTTAATAACCGCCCATTTTCAACTGAGCGGATGGGTTCATCTTTATCGGCCAGAGAAAAAAAACGTTCGCAGACCACCTGGGGCATCTCATTTAACAGCTGATAAACCGACTGAAACCCGAGATTGGTCATGCCCGCCGCATATTGGCTGGGAAAAACTAAAGCAACAGTAATTCGCCCTTGCCAGCGCTTACGAATAGCCCCTTTTTCGGTCCGACCTTGTGGGGAGATCCGTCGATGGTCATGCACCATCGATCTTAATCAGCCACATTGGTATCAATCGGCACCCCGCCGCAGAAATGTCGGGATTTCCAGATCCTCTTGTTGATCGTCGATCAGCCCTTTAAAATTGATTCGGCGGCCATCCGAAGATCGTCTCTCCTCCTTCGGTTCCTCACGCGATTCTGCCCCTTCTTTACGACGGTGGAGTCCCTCAATATCGGCCTGGGTGAGGGGGCGCACTTTACCGGTGGTGGCGACTTCGTCACTGATCTCTCTTTTTCTTGTTTTCAGGTCAAAATCCAACCGTTCTTTGGGTGAGCTGCCGCCAATACCCGTAGCAATAACGGTAACCCGCAGTTCATCACCCACCGCGTCATCAATCACCGTACCCCAAATAATTTCTGCCTCATCACCCACTTCTTGGTAGATACGCTCGGAAGCTTCGCTCATCTCCTCCATGGTTAAATCGCTACTGCTGGTGATATTCATCAACACACCCTTGGCGCCGGTGATCGAGATGTCCTCCAACAGTGGATGTGAAATTGCTTTATTGGCCGCCTCAACCGCCCGGTTTTCACCGGTAGCCATCCCAATACCCATAATCGCCAAGCCTGCTTTGGACATGGTGGTTTTAATGTCGGCAAAATCAAGGTTGACTAGACCCGGCATCATGATCAGGTCGGTAATGCCTTTGACCGAATGCAGCAGAATCTCATCCGCTTTTTTAAACATATCGACCATCCGTGCGTGACGGGGCGCCAGACCCAGTAACCGGTTATTTGGAATGGTGATAACCGTATCTGCGACATCTTTGAGCTCTTCAATACCCGTTTGGGCCAAATCCATTCTCTTTTTACCTTCAAAACTAAAAGGCTTGCTGACAACCGCAACAGTCAGAGCGCCCAGCTCTTTACAAATTCCGGCAATAACCGGCGCAGCCCCGGTACCGGTGCCGCCACCACAGCCCGCAGTGACAAAGACCATGTGGCTGTCACTCAGTGCATTTTTCAACTCTTCGCGGCTTTCCATAGCAGCTTCACGGCCCTTTTCAGGGTTGGCACCCGCACCCAAACCTTCGGTCAACTCCCGGCCCAATTGGATCCGGTTGGGTGCCTTTGATATTTCCAGGGATTGAGAATCGGTATTGGCGGCAATAAAATGAACCCCTTGCAAATTGGACTCAATCATGTTGTTGACGGCGTTGCCGCCAGCACCGCCCACACCGATCACTTTGATTTTTGCCCCAGCATTGCAGACTTCATTACTCACAATGGTAAAAGCCATGCCCCCACCTCCTTAAAACGTCATCTATTCTATAGTATTAATCAGGTTTGTTTATCGAATCTCAAATCAACAGAATCATCAACTGACACACTATATAGTATTTGGCAGATAAAGTATACCCCATATAATGCATAAATGTTAAATTTTGGCATTTATTTTGCCGAGTCTATAAGAACGTCTCCACCGGCCACCTCCTTTCAATTTAAAATGCAGCTATTTATGTCGTTTTCCCTTTTAGATGACCTCTTTGAACCAACGCTTCATCTGTGCCATCACCTTATAAAAAATGTTCTTGTCGCTGATAGCAAACCCTTTGGGTTTTCTCTTTCGGTCTTGATTGGCCCCGTAAAGCAACAGCCCAACACCGGTGGCATACATGGGACTTTTGATCATGTCGGTCAGACCTGTCACACCGGCCGGCTTACCCAACCGAACAGGCAGTTTGAACACGGACTCAGCCAGATCAGCGGCACCATCCAGCATCGCGCCACCACCGGTCAACACTAACCCAGAAGAAATAACCGGGCTCAGATGGCGCTTATCCAGTTCCTGTTTGATCAGGCTCAACACCTCTTCCATACGTGGCTCTAGAATCTCTCCTAATATCTGCCGTGGCAGCTTGCGGGGCGGCCGTCCGCCCAGACCGGGGACCTCAATCACCTCTTCGGCACTAACCTCATCCGTCTGGCAAGTCCCAAACCGCTCTTTAATTCGCTCGGCCTCGGCAATGGGTGCCCGTAGGCCAATGGCAATATCACTGGTGAAATTACTGCCGCCCAGCGCCAATACAAACGTGTGGCTGATATGCTTACCGGAAAAAACGGCCAGATCGGTAGTACCGCCGCCAATATCGATCAAAGCCACTCCCAGGTCCCGCTCCTCGTCCGTCAAAACAGCGCCACCGGAAGCCAGTGATTCCAAAACAATCTCACCCACGTCCAATCCGGCCCGGTTCACACATTTGACGATATTTCGCGCCGATGTTACCGCGCCGGTAACAATATGAATCTTGGCTTCCAAGCGGACACCAGACATGCCGATAGGGTTTTGAATCCCATCCTGATCGTCCACAATATATTCCTGGGGCAAGACATGAATCACCTCTCGCTCCATGGGAATGGCAATAGCCCGCGCCGCCTCGATCACCCGATCCACATCCGATTGCGTGACCTCCTGGTTTTTAACGGCTACAAGTCCACGGCTGTTAAAACCGGTAATATGACCGCCGGCAATACCGACATAGACTGTGGAGATGGTACATCCGGCCATGGCCTCTGCCTCTTCCACCGCCTTTTTGATCGACTCGACCGTTGATTCGATATTTACGACCACCCCTTTCCGCAATCCGATGGAAGGATGGACACCCAGGCCAATCACATTGATTTCATCCGGCAGCAACTCACCGACAACGCAACATATTTTAGTGGTGCCGATATCAAGACCGACTATAAGTTCTCCCCGCCCTTCCATATGAATCAAGCCTCCTTGCCTTTTATTCCGGATCTTCCCTGTATGGGATTAATGACAATCCGCTCAGGATTGCGCAGATCAATCCACTCAATTTCAGCCGACAGAGAACTTTTATCAAAATAATAAAGTGCCCTGGCCAGCCGCTGATATTTTTTTACATAATGGTTGTATCCCAGACGGATGGCCAGTCGTTCATCAAACGCATAGAGCTGCAACCCCATGTCACGATCGACCGCCACCTGTTTAATAGCGTGATTGGGCAACGGTGATCCCGGTTGCTGCCCCATGACAAGCACGTTCATCACGGCGTCAAAAGCCGGGCTGGTCTCCTGATCATCCACCGCCATATCGGCATACTGCAGCCCGGTGACCCGCGGTAACCGCTGTAGATCAAATGTTTTCGCCTCTTTAAAAATCACACCTTCGTCATTGATCACAAATTTACGCCCCAAATCAACCACGGCCAAAGCCCGATGTTCCTTAATAGCGATCACCAATCCATCGGGCAGTTCACGCCGAAGTGTTGCATCGGCCACCCAAGGATGCGAAATTAATCGCTTGCGTACCAGCGGAAGATTCAACGCCAACAGATTCACGCCCGGTTTAAGACCCACATAATCCAGCGCTTCATGGGGGCTTAATCGGTTGGTGCCACTGACCTCAATACGTTTTGCGGCAAAATAGGAGCTTTGAGTCATCACGTCGTGAACGAACATGAAAGTGGCGCTTAATAAAAAAACGAACAGACCGCTGGCCAATAAGTTGAGTGTAAAACGCAGCTGCTGACCCATCCGCGCCCGCCGACTACTGGGTTTTATTTTATAGCTGTTTTTTCGCTTAGCCACGGCCACCGCCTTTGGGTTCACCGACTACCCGGACCTCAAAATCCAAGTGAATTCCGTACTGTTTAACCACCCGTTGTTGAGCTAATTTAGCCAAGGAAAGAACATCCACCGCTGTTGCGCCGCCGCGATTGACAATCCAGTTTGCGTGTCGGGATGAAATCTCCGCTTGGCCCACCCGTGTCCCCTTTAACCCGGCGCCATCTAGCAACTCTCCTGCCGTGTCACCCTGATCCGGATTTTTGAAAAAACTGCCCGCACTGGCCACACCCCTGGGCTGCGAGGCTTTACGGGTTTTTTGAAGCGATCGCACCGTGTCCGCCAGCTGCTTGGCATTACCTTTCGAAAGTGCCAACTTCACGTCAACAACAATGACATCCTCGGCCAGTGCAGAAGATCTGTAACCAAATTGCACTTTTTGTGCGGGAAGGATTTCCATTTGCCCATCAACCCTCATGACGGTCACTGCTGTCACGATATCGGCCATGCAACCGGCCGCAGTCCCCGCGTTCATTTTCACTGCGCCGCCAACACATCCCGGAATACCCGCAGCAAAGGTCAGCCCAGCCAAACCATTTTTGACACTCCAAGAGCAAAGAACCGGCATTTTGACACCGGCCTGGGCTATGACTGTTTCACCGTTATCATCGGATGAAATATGGGAAATTGCTGCCAACTGCTCTTTCAACACAATAACCACACCCCGAAAGCCGCCATCTTGAACAAGTAGGTTGCTACCGCCACCCAGCACCAATAAAGGCACCTGCCGTTTCCCAATTCCGACCATTAGTGCTTGCAAAACTTCGATATTTTCAGGTACCACCACAGCATCCGCAGGCCCGCCGATCCCAAAAGTGGTGTAGGGGGCCATAGGAACCTCAAAGGCCACGGCATCACCCATAAGATCGCGCAACCAACTGATAACGGAATAATTCATCTTAAATTTGACGCCTCTTTCTGTAATACACCGTTGTGTTTCTAAGGATGCTTTCCGGCCCCATCGTAACTCTTCGCTATTTGCATTAGCGGCGAACAACGGCACCACTGCCCATTTGACTCAAAAAAGATTCCCCGACCTCATACACATTTCCGGCACCCAGCGTTACCACCACATCTTTTGCAACAGTGGTTTCTTGAAGAATTTTCACGGCCATATCGAGATCATCGGCATACCGGACATCTTTGTGACCATGCTTGCGAATTCCTTCGTACAACAGTTCGCCGGAAACACCTTCGATGGGCTTTTCACTGGCCGCATAAATCGATAACACAACCAGCATATCCGACTGGTTAAAGGCCCTTGTAAACTCATCAAAGAGCATCTGGGTCCGGCTATAGCGATGGGGCTGAAAAACAACCACCACCCGCCGACCCGGATAGCTCTGGCGAATGGCATTCAAGGTAGCCTTGACCTCTGTCGGGTGGTGACCGTAGTCATCGATCACGGTGATACCATCCATCTCCCCTTTCACTTCCATCCGCCGCGCGACTCCTTCCACAGTTTCCAGCGCTTGGGCAATCACTTCAAACGGGATCTCCAACTCCAGTCCCACTGCAATGGCCGCCAAGGAATTGTAAACACTATGCATCCCTGGACGATTGAGCCTTATTCGACCCAATTCACTTTGAGCGGTTTTGACCCGGAAAACGCTTTTCGGTCCTTCAAAGATAATATCTGTTGCCTGAAGATCTGCCTGGACACTGCACCCGTAGGTGACATGCCGGCGTTCAAGTTTTGGCAGCAACTCCTGGACAGGTGGGCTGTCAAGACATAGAACGGCTAAGCCGTAAAAGGGAATGCGATGCAGAAAATCGAGAAAAACAGATTTGATCTCATCAATACCACTGTAGAAATCTAAGTGTTCGCGATCGATATTGGTGACCACGGCGATGGTGGGTGAGAATTTAAGAAACGATCCATCGCTTTCATCGGCTTCAGCCACAATAAACTCGCCCTTACCCAGAACCGCATTGGTGCCCACACCCATCAGCTTTCCACCGATGACCACAGTGGGATCAAATGCCCCCGCAGCCAGCACCGATGCCATCAAGGCTGTTGTGGATGTTTTGCCATGTGCACCGGCAAC
>RCND010004621.1_pt1 | contig 12978 bp, 11 predicted proteins | sample 2041351 | NCBI WGS metagenome assembly RCND01 (sample SAMN09708230, study PRJNA481090) | Marine sediment metagenome, whole genome shotgun sequencing project. | biome: marine sediment; feature: ocean; material: sediment; isolation source: Sewage treatment plant 12B marine sediment (STP12B) ...
CGAAATAATAAAAACAGACAAAGGGCAAATCTAATTCTTCAGCAACAAAAGGAGAAAGTTCAGGAGACTTTGGTAGCGTTAAAAGCAACACAATCCCAATTAATACAATCCGAAAAGATGGCATCTTTAGGAGAGCTCACTGCGGGAATTGCGCATGAAATTCAAAACCCACTTAATTTTGTCAATAATTTCTCTGAAGTTTCTCAGGAACTGATGAAAGAAATGTATAAGGAGATTGAGAAGGGTGATCAGAGAGAAGCGCTGGAAATAGGAAATGATATTGAGCAAAACCTTGAAAAGATACATCACCACGGGCAACGTGCCAGTGAAATTGTAAAAGGCATGTTGCAGCACAGTCGCAGTAGCAGTAGCGGTGTAAAAGAACCTGCGGATATCAATACTTTGGCCGATGAATATTTACGATTGGCCTATCATGGTCTTAGGGCGAAGGACAAATCGTTCAATGCCACTATGAAAACCGATTTTGATGACAACATTGGGAAAATAAATATCATTCCACAGGATATGGGCAGGGTGATATTAAACCTGATCACGAATGCATTTTATGCCGTCAATGAAAAGTCCTCCTCCGCTAATTTATCCAAAGAAGCCTCGGCGAAGTTGGAAGCTTCGGGGGATACAAAATATGAACCGACGGTTTCCATAAGTACCAAAAAAGTTGGCAAAAAAGTGGAAATCAAGGTTTTGGACAACGGCAACGGTATTCCTCAAAAAGTGTTGGACAAAATCTTTCAGCCTTTCTTTACCACCAAACCTACAGGGCAGGGAACGGGCTTGGGTTTATCCCTATCTTACGATATCGTTAAAGCACATGGGGGGGAGTTGAAGGTGAAAACGAAAGAGGGTAAGGGAACCACTTTTATTATTCAATTACCAACGCTTTAATTTTTGTTGAAAATTCCTAAGTACATATAATTTTCAACAAAGGGAATATCTTTTATTTTAAAGAATTAAATTTAACTGGCGATATTTAATCAGCATTTCAAATAGTTATGATTTTAGAACCCTTTGTATTATTTTTTATAGTTTGGCACATCCGTAAAAACTTACGTTTGCTTTCGCCAAATACCCATTGGGATAAAAACCTCTTATGGGCCATGATTGGCATAGCAATTCTTTTTATATTAGAAAGAACACTTCCCATAACGATTGTTTCAAATTGGATATGGCACTTATTGATACTGGGAATTGGATATCTAATTTTTAGGCTTCCGGTACTTGAACGAATGCGAACTATAATAATAGCCGTTCTTCCTTTAATAATCATAAATACTCTAAAAGATCTGCTTGAAATTATTTATTTACCCCTTTACGAAAAAATAGATAATTACCTGGGCTTTGCCATTGTCTTTTCCCTGGCCTGGATGATTGCCATGCTGATACGATCAAACAAACAGAATAGAGCCCTTAAAAAAGAAAGACAAAAAACACTGGCAGAAGAAGAGCGAAACAAATTCATATCGGCACAAAAAGAAAAACTGGAATTGATTGTTGAGGAAAGAACGGCAGAAATAACAAAACAAAAAGATGAATTAATGCATGCTTTCACTGAATTAAAAAATACTCAAACCCAACTGATACAGGCCGAAAAGATGGCAAGCTTGGGAGAACTTACCGCTGGGATTGCCCACGAAATACAGAATCCCCTGAATTTTGTAAATAATTTCTCAGAGGTAAATAAGGAACTCCTGGAAGAAATGATGGAAGAAATGCAAAAGGGCAATGTAGAAGAGGTAAAAGCCCTCACTGAAGACATCATACAAAACCTCGAGAAAATACACCACCACGGCCAGCGTGCCGATGGCATCGTAAAAGGCATGCTACAGCACAGCAGAACCAGCAGTGGAGAAAAGGAACTCACTGACATTAATGCCTTGGCGGATGAATATCTGCGCTTGGCTTATCATGGCCTAAGAGCCAAAGACAAGACGTTTAATGCCACCATGGAAACCGATTTTGACGACAAGATTGGTAAAATAGAAATCATTCCACAGGATATGGGCCGGGTGATACTTAACCTCATTACCAATGCTTTCCATGCAGTACAGGAGAAATCCTCCTCCGCTAATTTATCCAAAGAAGCCTCGGCGAAGTTGGAAGCTTCGAAGGATTCCAAATATGCACCTACGGTGAGTGTTATCACTAAAAAGGTTGGGAACACAATCGAAATTGAAGTAAAGGATAATGGAAATGGCATCCCTAAAAAGATCGTTCAGAGGATCTTTGAGCCTTTCTTTACCACAAAACCTTCAGGGCGTGGTACGGGCTTAGGCTTGAGTATGAGCTATGACATTGTGACCAAAGGGCATGGCGGTAAGTTAGACGTGGAATCCGAAGTAGGCAAAGGAACAACTTTCACTATTTCATTGCCAAAATCATAGCACAGTTAATAGCATGAACACCATAAACGAAAACAAACATATCTAATCCAATACACTATGAATATATTAGTAGTAGACGACGAACAAGATGTAAAAATCTTATTTCAACAACGGTTTCGAAAAGAGATCCGGAATAACGAATTGAACTTTGCCTTTGCCTTTTCAGGGGAAGAGGCATTGACCTATTTAGAAGATCACAATCATGAGGCCGTACTCATCTTGTCCGATATTAATATGCCAGGGATGAGTGGCTTAGAGCTTCTGGAACAAATAAAGAAGAACTATCGAGAACCCCCACCGGTGGTCATGATGATCACGGCTTATGGAGACAGGGAAAACTATGATACCGCCATGAAACTAGGAGCAGATGATTTTCTCACCAAACCAGTGGAATTTGCTATCTTAAAGGAAAAATTAAAAGCATTACTGTAATGGCTAAAATATTGGTGGTAGATGATGAGACCGATCTAGAAGTCCTCATCAAACAAAAATACCGGAAACAAATACGGCAAAATGAATACGAGTTTGTCTTTGCCATTAATGGAATAGACGCCCTAGAGAAACTGAACACAGATCCCAACATGGATCTAGTGCTTAGCGATATCAACATGCCGGAAATGGATGGGCTGACCTTGCTTACAAAACTCAGCGAATTAAATCCACTGCTGAAATCGGTGATGGTCTCTGCCTATGGCGATATGGACAATATTCGTACAGCAATGAACCGGGGGGCTTTCGATTTTATCACCAAACCGATCAATTTTGAAGATCTTACCATTACCATAGAAAAGACCTTAAAACATGCCCGTCATTTAAAGGACACCCTCAAAGCCATCAAGGAAAACAATATTTTGAAGATGTATGTAGACGAAAACGTACTCAACTTTATGGGTAGTCAGGAATATGAATCCGCCATTATGGCCAATGAAAATATTGAGGCCACTGTGATGTTTATAGATGTATGTGGATTTACTGCCATAAGTGAAAATACCTCACCAGATGTGGTAGTGAAAATGCTCAACACCTATTTTGATGTAATGGTGAAAGAGATTATCGCCCAAGAAGGACATATCGACAAATTTATAGGTGATGGAGTCATGGCGGTATTTCGAGGGGATTACCACTTAGATCGGGCCATAGATGTAGCCTTGGCCGTACGGCATCAAATCAACAACTTGCCCGAGGTGAAAGGAACCAAGCAATATAAGCCCAAAGTCTCCATTGGCATCAATAGTGGGGAAATGATCTCTGGAAATATAGGATCTTCCAGTTTAAAACGTTTGGATTATACGGTCATCGGCGATACGGTGAATATTGCCGCCCGGCTACAGGATGCGGCAAAGGAAGATCAGATCCTTATTGCAGAATTTTGTTATGATCAAGTGAAAGAAGCATTTCAATGTAAAAAAATTGGTAGCATTAACTTGAAAAACAAGGCACAACCCCTAATGACTTACGAAGTAATCGAATAAGATTTGCTATTATGCAAACGTTCTTCATTTAATTACCTATCTCAGTTATGATCACAAAACTTGGAGAAAAATTCACGCAGCTGTTTTTAAAATACATGCCAGATGCCTTTGTTTTTGCAATGCTCCTAACCCTTATGGTTGCAGTAAGTGCTTGGTTATGGCTTGGTGCTACACCCATGGAAATAATTACTTCTTGGTACGATGGTTTCTTCGATTTGTTGGCCTTTGGAATGCAAATAGTTTTAATCATCATAACCGGATTCACTATTGCGCTATCCCCAATAATAAATAAAGGAATTGATCATATAGCCCGTTATATAAAGACACCCGGTCAAGTTTACTTTTTTGTAGTGATGATAGGCATGCTTTTATGCTTGATTAGCTTTGGTTGGTTGGTAATAACGGCCGTTTTAGCTCGGGAACTGGCGAAGCGAATTAAAGGAATTAACTATCCATTTTTAATTGCCTGTGTTTATTTCTCAATGAATAGTTGGGTGCTGGGCCTATCAAGTTCAATCCCATTATTACTTAATACTGATGAGAATTATTTAATGAAGGCCAATGTATTATCGTCTGTAATCCCAACTTCATTTACCCTTGGTTCAAACCTTAATACAGCAATGATGGTTTTAATGGTCATAGGAGCACCTATTTTAATGTTTTTATTGATCCCTAAATATAATGCCTCGAAGGAATTAAAAAATATGATAATCCCTACTGAGGATGACCTTAAAGTCTCAATTAAAGAAGAAGCTTTAAGTTTTAAACTTCCTTTTTCTTCGCTTTCTGACAACCTGAATAGCAGTAAAATTCTTCAGGCAATCATTGCACTTATGGGACTAACATATATTGTTTTTCATTTCAGCACCAAGGGACTTGATCTCAACTTCAATATCATGATCTTTATTTTTTTGATTTTGGGATTAATACTACATCAAACACCTTTGCGTTACGTCATTGCGATGAAAAGGGCTTCCAGCAATATTTCGGGTATTTTATTTCAATATCCCTTTTACGCTGGTATCATGGGCATTATGCTTTATACCGGTTTAGGTGAAGCATTGGCACAAATGCTAGCCTCTGTTGCTACTATTGATTCTTATCCATTTTATGCCTATTTAACCGGCGGTATGGTGAATTTTGCTATTCCTTCTGCTGGTGGTGAGTTTGCCGTAGTTGGCCCTAGTATAATCAATGCAGTTAAGGTAATTGGTGCTGGTCTGCCAGCATCAGAAATAACAGCAATGATTTCAAAAGCTTCTTTATCAGTTGCATACGGTGAAAGTTTAAGTAATATGATACAGCCTTTTTATTTATTACTTGTCATTCCCATAATGACCAAGGGAATTAAAATTCAGGCCAGGGATATCATGGGTTATTTGGTCATTCCCTTTTTAGTCTTCTTTATTCTACAGTCAATTTTGGTGCTTTGGATGCCAATTTAAACATCCCTATAAAAAGTCAATCCGTTTTTAAAGGGGTCATAAAAGGCAAATTCCCTTGTACCCCAAGCTGTTTCCCTTAAAAGGGTATGGGCATGAAATACATCCTTATCTGAAAGCTCTTCATATAAGGCATCAATGTTTTGGGTAACTATACGCAACATAGGTCTCTCAACAGTTGTCTCCCATTCCTTGGCATCGTGCCATTGTAAATGTATTTCAATACCGTCCCGGATTATGCCGGCATAGGTAGGTTTCTTGCTGTCATCGGCAAAGGCTATTTTAAACCCTAATCTATTCACATAAAAATCAAGTGCTTCTACCACATCTTTAACAGGTAGAACAGGATGTATTTGATGTAAGTAGCCTTTCATGTTTTTTCTCTGATTTTATATAATTACCTTGTGTTTCAAATTACGAAAAAATAAAACTCCGCAATTGAAAAAAAATCTAACCATAATCGCAACACTTTTATTTATGTCTGTTAATCTAACAGGGCAAGACCTAAAATTAATGACCTATAATATCAAATATGATAATAAAAAGGATACGGTCAATAATTGGAACAACCGTAAAGAAAGCCTGGTTCGTTTAATTCGTCATTACCAACCTTCATTTATTGGCACACAGGAAGCGTTGCACCACCAAGTGATCTTTATTGATAGCAACCTTAGTAATTTCTCGTTCATTGGTGTAGGGAGGGATGATGGTAAACAAAAAGGGGAATACACTTCAATTCACTATGACCACACCCTATATAAAGTCCTGGACAGCAGCACATTTTGGCTTTCCAAAACGCCAGAAAAGGTATCCGTAGGTTGGGATGCTGCATTGGAACGCATTTGTACTTATGGCCTCTTTGAGCACTTAAAAACAAAAGAGAGATTCTATGTTTTCAACACCCATTTTGACCATATGGGCGTAAAAGCACGAGAGAAATCGGCAAATCTAATTCTAGAGAAAATTAAAAAAATCAATAATCAAAATTTACCTGTTGTCTTAATGGGTGATTTTAATCTCAGGCCTGAAGAAAAACCCATACAACAAATAAAAAGTGAAATGCAGGATGGAAAAGAGGTAACCGAGCAACCTTTTTATGGTCCAGAAGGCACTTTCAATGGTTTTGATTGGAACATGAAGCTTGACCGCAGAATAGATTACATATTCGTCAATAAATTGAAAGTGAAGTCCTATATACATATTGATGACCGAATGGAAAACAACAAACACATTTCGGACCATTTGCCGGTTTTTATTTCAATCGGTGGCAACGTAAACCAATAAGTATGGCGAATACATATACCCAAATACACATTCAAACGGTTTTTGCTGTTAGCAACAGACAAAGCCTGATTTCGAGCGAATGGGAAAACGAGTTATTCAAGTATATTACAGGTATTATTCATAATTACGGACATAAAGTTTTACAAATCAACGGAACCACAGACCATATCCATATTGTTTTTGGAATGAGACCCAACCAATCCCTATCGGAATTAATGAAGAATGTAAAGCAGGATTCCTCGGCTTGGATCAACAAGAAGGGATATATCAATGGACGTTTTTCTTGGCAAGCGGGTTTTGGGGCATTTTCATATTCAAAATTGGAATTGCCTAGGGTAATTGAATACGTTCGAAACCAAAAACAGCATCATAAAAAGGAGTCATTCATAGATGAATACCTAAGATTTTTAAAGGAATTTGAAATTGATTTTGATGAACGGTATATTTTAAAATCGGTACACTGATATATTCCGTACCTATGGCACGGTTAAATGTTAACATAAATAGGCTACCCATTTTTCGTCCCTAAAGGGACGAAATGATAAGCAGCTGAGTAAATTATTAGGATATCACGTTAGGGATTGCATATCGGTAGAAAAAAAATGTGCCAGAAACTCGTGCTTATTGTTACGCCATATGGATTTTGATAAGGTCACCATATTCTGTCCTGAATGATGTGAAATCAAAGGCTGGTTTTGTAAATTATAGAAATGTCCCGTTAGGGACTGAATATCGGTAGAAAAAAAATGTTCCAGAAACCCGTGCCTTTAGGTACGGCAAATGAATTTTGATAAACCAATAAATTATGTACATACCCCACCATTATAAAAACGAGAATATTTCTTAGCGCATAACAGCTTTGGTATTTTAGTGAATCAGGTTGATGGAAAACCCTGGGCCACCCACATTCCGTTGGAATTGGGTGTGGATGATCAAGGTAAAGACATTTTGGTAAGCCATATTTCAAAGGCCAATCCGCAATGGAAAAATTTTGAAGAAAACAGTGAGGTCTTGTGTATATTCAATGGCCCACACAGTTATATATCTTCCTCCTGGTATAAAGAGGAGGAAGTACCAACTTGGAACTATATAGCAGTACATGTTTATGGTACCATAAAAATTTTGGATGAAGAAGCGTTTTAGCTTCCTTACACAAATTGGTAGACAAGTACGAAGCCAACTCAAAAAACCCAATTTCAATTGACAAGTTGTCAAAAAAAACCATGCGTCAAATAAAAGGTGTAGTAGGTTTTCAAATTAAAATAGATAAAATACAAGCTGCCTATAAACTCTCACAAGGGCGGGAACATGACCATCCCAAGATTATTTCAGCATTAGAAGAACAGAAAACTTCTGGATCTAAGGAAGTTGCCAGTTTAATGAAACATAATTCGAAATAATATTTTAAATCGAATTATAAGCATTCAAAACACGTTCAATTTTTTCGTTTTTATCCGCATTGATAAACTTTCTATCAGGATTCTCATTTAACCAATTCAATGTTCGTTTTATGCCTGTAGCAAAAGGAATAATCGCCTTAAATTCGGGAACAAAGGTCTTTATCTTCGTATTGTCAAAAATGACGCTCTCCGCTTTATCGGCCAATAAAGTTCCTGTAAACGAAGGTTCGATCTTGCAAATGAAATCGGAGGCTATATGGACAATATTGGCTTCTCGACCCAAGTTATCGGCCAATATTTTATAAATCGTATTCCAACTTAAAATTTCATCTGATGTAATATGAAAGGCATGACCAATAGCTTGGGTCAATCCCAAAAGTCCCACAAAACCTATGGCAAAATCATCTGCATGCGTAACCGTCCATAAAGAAGTACCATCCCCATGCACTATTATTTCCTTCCCTTTTAGAATTCTATCTGCTGTGGTGTACTCTTTAAACCCTCCTATGGCAATTGGGATTACCGTGTCATAAGTCAAGGATGGACGAACGATCGTGATTGGAAAACCCTCTTCGCGATAGGCCTGCATTAATCGGTCTTCGCACTTTATTTTATCATAAGAGTAATCCCATAGATTATTGCATAGTGGTGTAGATTCTGTGATTATAGGATAACTGAGCGGTGTTTGATAGCAAGAAGCTGAACTAATGAAAATGTATTGCTTCGTTTTTCCCTTAAATAGTGAAATATCCCTTTCAATATCATCAGGAGTAAAGGCAATCCAATTGACAACAACATCCCAATGATGTTTGGCCAGTTCAGAGAGTTCCTTGGGTTTGTTGATATCCCCAAGAATCGTTTTCACACCTGACAATACTACTTTAGTATTTCCTCTATTTAGATGGTAGAGATCCATGCCTCTTTCCAGCGCAAGTCGACTTGCAGGTGTACTTATATTACCTGTTCCTCCAATGAATAATACTTTCATTTTAAATATTTGGTTTTCACATAGATTGGCCTTGAAATTAGAAATAAATGACCAGATAGACTATTCAGATTATTGTGTTGGTTGTTTTTTCTGAAAAATAGAAGTAATTTGATGAATTCAAACAAAGACCAATATGACCAACCGGAGATCATTTATCAAAAAGACGGCCCTAGGAGCAACAGCTTCTACCCTATTGCCGTTATCAGCTTTCGCTTCAAATTCAATTCCAAATTCAGCGCCTAATATATCGCTGGCCCAATGGTCTCTAAATAGAGCCTTTTTTAAGGGCGACCTAGACCCAATGAATTTTGCGTCAATTGCCAAAAAAAGTCATGGAATAAGTGCTATTGAATATGTAAACCAGTTTTATATTAAGCAAGCTGTTAATGATAAGTTTTGGTTGCAAATGAAATCAAAAGCTGATGACTTGGATGTTAAAAGCCTTCTGATCATGGTAGATGATGAAGGTCAATTGGGAAATCCAAATAGTGCCGAACGAAAAAAAGCTGTTGAAAACCATTTTAAATGGATCAATGCAGCAAAACTTTTAGGTTGCCACTCTATTCGAGTAAATGCTTTTGGAAAAGCAGATTTAGAGACTTTATCTTCTTCCTTGGTTGACGGATTAGGCCAGCTCTCGGCCTACGGTGAAAGTGAAGGTATTAATGTGCTCATAGAAAATCACGGCTTACATACTTCAAATGGAGCCTTTATAGTAGATGTCATTAAAAAGGTCAACAATCCTTATTTGGGAACATTACCAGACTTTGGCAATTGGTGCCTGAATACCGAATGGGGCAGCACCCAAAACAACAAATGCACCGATGTATATGATCGTTATAAGGGTATAGCAGAGTTCTTACCCTACGCAAAAGGTGTCAGTGCCAAAAGCTATGCTTTTGATGAAAATGGCAGCGAAACCATTATCGATTACCAAAAAATGCTAAAAATCGTAAAAGATTCTGGTTTTGAGGGCTATATTGGTATTGAGTTCGAGGGTGAAAATATGACTGAACCGGATGGGATTAGAGCTACCAAAGCCTTGATTGAAAGGGTTTGGAAAGGGCTAGAGTAATTCAGTATTAAAAACAGTACTATATAGATGAATCGTTTCGGTTTTTCCGCGAAGCATAAGTTCTCCGATTTGAGTAAATAATATAGCATCTTCTTTATGTAATTTATCCAACAAATCTCCGGAAATCAATGCTTTAGCATTATAATTATTGCATTCAGCTTGAATTCGGGCCGTGGTATTGAGGACGTCCCCGGTATAAATAATGTCTTTTTTAATGATTCCGATTTCGCCTGTGGTGACCTCCCCAATATGAAAGCCCGCCTTAAATTCGGGAACAAGACCAAATTGCTTTAGATACCTGTCTCTTTTCTGTTCGATTGCTTTGGAAATCTTCGCAAAACACTGAATACAGTTGTTATTGTATACGCCCTCTTTTTGGGGCCAAGTCACTACAATTTCATCGCCGACATATTGATAGATCAGCCCAGAAGTTTCCAAAATGGCATCCGTCATATCAGCATAATAAGCTTTTAACAAGTCAAAATATTTCTTATGACCAATGTTTTCTGCAATAGTGGTTGAGGATTTCATGTCGAGGAACATAAATATCCGTATTTCCTGTTTGGGCCTATGGTATTTTCCCAAGGAATAATTGTGTAAGACCCCATTGCCTAAGTACTCCCCTACTTCCGAATAGAAAAGTGCGACATTCAAAATAACCACTGCAAAGATAATAACACTCCAAAAGGCGAACTTTTGTAAAAACTGCCAAAGGCTGGCCAGAACTTCAGAATCAAAAAACCCGGCATTGTAGCGTTGTGCATTGATAATCAATGTCAAAACAATTAGAAAAAGAATAAGAAAGGTGAGATAAAATATGCTTTTGAGCATGATCTTCTTCCAAAAAGAAAATATGGCGAAGCGTTTTTTTAGCCATAATACTTCTATTCCGCCTTGGACGAGTCCTGCAAGAAAGCTTAACATACTGGTATATATCAACGAATTCTCAAAATCGTATTTATTACCAGTGCTTGGATATTCAGACAGACTCCCTAAAAGCCCTCTTTCTAAAAACACATAGACCAGTCCAAAGGCTAGCCATATAAACCCAAAGGAGAGGGTCTGTATAAAATAACGCTTATATCTTGGGTGGAACACCATTTTATAAATGTAAGGATTTAATGTCCGAACCTAGGTTCATGTCATTCCCCCTAAAATCGCTCTTATGGTAATCGCCCTTCCCTATTATCTGAAATAAATTAACCTCGAAAATAGGAAAACATGAATTGAGGAAAGAAATATTAAAAGATATCCGTAGTACTACATCTAACCATATATAGCTTATAACACACTATATTTCAATGACTTAAATTGATATTATCATTTTCTTATAATAATACAAATGTTAAATTTTATATAAAATAGTACCTTTTATTGCATAGTACTGTAACAAAAATAAATATTCCTCGTCTAGTAGTTGTAAGTAAATCAAAAACAACTGATAATAACAATATTAAAATTTAATAATCATGAAAGCATCAAGAAATAGAACAGCAACGGAATCAAAAATAGGGCAATACTTTTCATCCTTTAGTGGTAGCAAAAGAGTGCAATGGGCACAATACAGAAATTACAATCGCTAATATCATTTATAACAATCATCAACCATTTAAAAAATAACAAAATGAAAGCATCAAGAAATAGAACATCGACAGAGTCAAAAACAGGACAGTACTTTTCATCCTTTAGTGGCAGTAAAAGGGCACTTTGGGCACAGTACAGAAATTACAATCGCTAATCACGATCTTGCACAACACCACAATCATCAAACGAACAAAGTCATGAAAACATCAATCAATCAATATCCGACAGAATCGAAAAATTTGGAATTCCTTACTATAATTAGGGACAGTAAACGATTTCGTTCTATGGAACAGACATTTTATCTACAATAAGTAGGCCGATATGCACGGGACTGAATAAGGGATACACTTCATCAATGTATCCCTTTTTTTCTTGAATACTGCTTTTGTATCCACCTTTCTAAATTATAATTACATTTGAGTAGTATGCAAGACATTTCTATTCGTATGAACTTCATTGCCCTAGTAATAGTTTTGGGATTATTTCTAGGCTTTTTTGTATCCTATTTCCTGATTAAAAAATCTTGGAAATCAAATTTACCAAACCTTTTTATGGGGCTTTTTATTCTTTCCATTTCGCTGGCCATGCTAGAGGGGTGGATGAACTATACCAACTACATCTTTAAGTTTTTATGGTTGTCCAATTTTGCAGAGCCCCTTAATTTCCTTATGGCTGGGCTACTTTATTTGTTTATCGATTCACAGCTTGAAGGTAATAGGGGAAAACGATATTGGCTGCATTTTCTTCCCTTCCTATTTTGGTTAGGCTACTGTACGTTTTATTTCCTACAACCCGAGGCCGTTAAATACAATGATACGATCGAGTCGATGCAATTAAGTATTTCGAAGGTTACCGAAACGCCACCTTTTAGCGATGACCCTTTAAAAATAAGGCGCCACACCAATATACTTACAGGCATTTACTTTATAATCTACATTCTATTGGGCTCAAGAAAGCTTTGGATAAAGGCTAGATCTTTAGGGGAGTCTATATTAAATACTACAAACAAAACCCTTCAATCTATTCGTAATATTTCACTTCATATTATCATTGTGGTGGTCATTTTTATTTTGGTAAAACTTATTTTTAAAAATGATGCGGGTGATCATTTTATTTATCTGTACGTTTCATTTATGATTTTTATGACGGCGGTTCAGATCATGAACCAGTCCAACTATTACGATGAAGTCTCAACCTTTTTGGAAGTTCCCACCCTGAAGTATAAAAAGTCATCACTGGAGGAAGCCGAAAAAAACACCATTCTTGATAACATTGTTTCCCAAATGGAAAATGAGAAATATTTTATAAGTAGCACGGCTTCTTTATCGGGG
>RCND010001565.1_pt1 | contig 12975 bp, 11 predicted proteins | sample 2041351 | NCBI WGS metagenome assembly RCND01 (sample SAMN09708230, study PRJNA481090) | Marine sediment metagenome, whole genome shotgun sequencing project. | biome: marine sediment; feature: ocean; material: sediment; isolation source: Sewage treatment plant 12B marine sediment (STP12B) ...
GTTTGCTTGGACAGCCATTGGCTGCGCGTACCCGCTGGCGGGCTGTTGCGGATGTTCATGGCAGAAGGGGATGTGGCCGGGGCCGCAGTGGGCGACCTTGCGACCCAACTCGAAGACGCACCGCTGTTTGACGAGAACGAAATTATCTAGGCTCAGGACTGATAACCAGAATATAATGGTTGCTGCGAGAGGGATGGCGGACAGGAGATCCTTGGGGCATCTGACATTGCGCCACGTCGCAAGCCTTTCAGCTGACCAAATATGATCTCAAGCCGGTTCCGCCGTTTACAGCGGTTGTGGAGCGTTTGATGGGGGCCATTTTTCCTTGGGCGCGTCAGACAATCGCAAACCACTGCAATTGAGAAAGATAATACCACTCAGAACGCGTCGATCAGCTACACGCGGCACACCAAGTCTCTTTGGTTAGTCAGTAGGAATTGCTCATAGTTCCCCCCCATTTGGGCTACTCGAGCCCTGCAGGTTTGACCGGCTCAAGTAGATTAACGGGTCCTGAGCCTGGCGGGGTGTTTCTTTATCTGCTTTCACAACGTCGCTAGACGCAATAGGCAGCCCTAAATACCCAACTCCAGGAAACATCATGGCGCAAAAAGCCACCATTTATAAAGTTGAGCTTTCCGTTTCTGATATGGATCGCCACTATTATGAGACCCATAAGCTGACCGTTGCCAAACACCCGTCAGAGACGGATGAACGGTTAATGGTGCGTCTTCTCGCGTTTGCATTGAATGCAAATGAGCAATTGGAACTGACGAAGGGCCTTTCGACGGATGATGAGCCGGACATTTGGCAAAAAAGCCTGAGTGACGAGCTGGAGTTGTGGGTGGCGCTAGGACTTCCGAGCGAGAAGGTTGTGCGCCAGTCCTGTGGCAAAGCCGACAAGGTGATTGTCTATTGTTTCGGCGGTAGGACGGCGGAGGTGTGGTGGGAAAAGATCAAAAACAGCACCACCCGTTTTGACAATCTCTCGGTCATAAATTTGTCAGAGAAAGACACCAATGATCTGGCGAAACTGGCAAGTCGCTCAATGAAGTTGCAGGTCAACATTCAGGACGGTGATGTGATGGTCAGTGTTGATGACAGCATCGTTTACGTCACCCCGGTCAAATGGAAAAGTGCTGATCAATAGCCCTTGACCAACTCACAGTGCGTATCAAAGTCCAAAATGGAGAATGTTACGTAGTTCAAAACCGTTTTCCGTATTTGCGCGCTTGAGCCCCATATCTGGACCAGAATACGCCTTGAGGTAGCACTATGCTTGTGCAGGATGTCACGGACATTCGGCACTCGCGGTATGAATTTCGGATATTATGTAGGACGGGCGGAGAAGGCCCTGTCAAGAGTATCGGGGGTGCAGGAGACGAACGTCAACCTTGCGGCACAGACAGCCAGGGTCGCGTCTGACGATGCGTCCGTGATCGTCAGTGTACTGGAGGGCGCAGGACATCCCACCGAGGCGGAAGTATATCGATTTTCCGTGGGGAAAATGTCCTGTGCGTCGGGCGGATGGAGCGTGTGGTAACATCGATTTCCTGACTTCCCCGCTGCCGGACGGGACTCGCGTTGTGTATTATGAGGCGGCAGCTGTGATCGTCACACATATTCTTCTGGTCCGCTTTTTGGAAGCGCGGGCGAAGGGCCGCACAGGACAAGCCATCGCAAAGCTGGTCAGACTGCGTCCTAGCGGGGAAATCGCCGTGGATAGAATCATGATTGGCGGTGAGCCAGTCCTCGTGGAGAAAATGGTGCAGGCTCATGTCGTCGGCGGTACGGTCAATGGCAAAGGCGTGCTGACTCTCCGTGCAACGGCACCGGGCACGATACTCTGATGGCACTGATCCCGCTCTCAGCTTTGCCTTGGCGGCGGCAGTGCTCATTATTGCGTGCCTCTGCGCCATGGGGTTGGCTGCTCCCACGTCGATCATGGTCGGCACTGGCCGTGTGACAGAATTGGGCGTTTTGTTCCGTCAGGGCGATGCGCTGCAAACCCTCAGTGATGTGCAGATGGTCGCACTCGACAAGACTGGTACGTTGGCCGAGGAGCGCCCCTAACTGACCGATCTCGAGATTACGGATGGCTTCGATGAAGCGGGCGTACTGCGCCTTGTGGCTTCGGTCGAGGGGAAGTCGGAGCATGCGGTTGCCCAAGCTATTGTGCGGCGCGCGGAGCGTTCCGGGTTGATGCTCTCGCCTGCCTTGGCTGCCGCTGCCATGGCGCTGACGGGCGTGTTCGTGCGGACAAACGCGCAGCGCTTGCGTTGGGTCGCTGCACCGCTTGCAGAGGATCGCGCGGGTGATTTTGCACTTGGCACGCTCAAACCGGCGGCTGCGGAATAGGAAGCCAACAGGAACATCGGAGACGTCGCCAAGAAAGGGGGCCTTCCGCCAAAAACCATCCGGCACTACGAAGACAACGGCCACCGTAGTTCTCACAAGAGTGATATGCACAAACTTGCGTTTCTGGGACGCTCACGGGAATTGGATTTCTCAGTCGAAGACTGTCGCAACCCGCTTGCGTGCTGGGACGATCAAGATCGCGCAAGTGTTGAAATGCGCGCGATTACATCGGAGCATTTGGAGCGGATCGAGAGTCAGATCGCGGCCCTATACACTATCCGCGATACCTTGTCCTATTTGGTGCAACCATGTGCTGGTAACGGAATCCTTGACTGCCCGATCCTAAAAAATCTTGAGAAGTTGCCAACTTAGATATGGGAGACTCCTGCGCTGGAAAGAGGTGCTGTGCGTGAATGCGCACTTATACTGGGAGTACACTTCATCTCTCATCTGCGCTTTCTTGCGATGATACCGCATCAATCCAACGCGATCCTGACGTCCGAGCGGGCGAATACTTCGGATCCGAGCCTGCGCAAACTGGCCAATGACATCATGGGCGTCCAAATGCTCCTTCAATCACCACAGTTATGAGCCCTGTAGCAAGGGCCGCCTCATGCGCTACGGGGCTCACATCTAGGAAGCTGTTCAGCCACCTTCTGAAAAGGGCGACAAAGCACTGTTCGCTGGGTTCTGCACCAATGACTGCTATGCAGACTTTCAACATTCTTCAGGTATTGCAGAGGGTGACACTCTATTGCCCCACCACTTCCAGCAGCACCTCTCCCACCGCCCCGGACGGTGGGCGCGTCCCGGCAACCGTTGCAAGGGTGAGTGCGACATCAACGGTATGAACGCGCCGCGAGACGGTCTGTGGTTTGGTTCCATTTCCGGCAAAGATGATCGGAACAAACGTATCATACCTCCATGGAGATCCATGGGTGACCGTCACCGACAACCCATCCATATCATTGATGAACCAGCCCGGCTGGAACACCATATAGATGTCGCCCGACCGATCCTGATGATAGTTGTTCAGGACTGCCCTAGTCAGGGCATTTTCCGGTAGTGAGCCCTCGCGTAGCCTTGAACTTGGAACCGCATAGGCGACACCTTCGAACGCGATCAGCTCTTTTGCAATCGCAGATTCCAGCGCGGTCTGGTCGATTGCATCGTTGTTACGAACCTCGTCAGACAGATACAGATACGGATGATCGTAACCTTCGATCAGAGAGCCGGTGAGGCCGAATTTCGCCTTTATGCGTTCGACCGCTGGTGCCGTTTCCCAGCTGTCAGGCGCTACATACCCTCCGGGCATGCCCAGGGATTGAAGATAGCCGGGTGCTTCCGGCGTACCATGATCTGCAGACAGAACAATCAGTGTCCGGTCCAGTCCGACCTCTTGATCAACATAAGCAAGGAGGTCTGCCAGTGTTCTGTCAAGCTGCAGAATATTATCCTCGCTCTCCAGGCTCGAAGGGCCGAAGAAGTGACCGACATAGTCGGTGACCGAGAAGCTGACCCCAAGAAAATCAGTGATGTCATCATCGCCAAGCCCCTCCTTGTCGATCAGCGTCTTTGCAAAATCGGCTGTGATCTGGTCCCCGGCGGGGCTCAGGGTCAGGAAGGTTGTAAAGTACTTTTCCTCTGATGTGGTTAAAGGGTGCGGGAAAGTGCGCCCAAAGCCTTCAAAATCAGGCTCCCACTCCTGATCGTCCCGGTCTCCAAAGAGATATGTTTCGACGGGATTCAAAAGCTCCCAGCTTTTACCGCTATAGCTTTGAGGCAGGCCTTTCGCGTTCCACTCCTCAACCCAGTTGGGATAGGCATCGTAATAGTACGAGCTTGTCACGAATTGACTTGCTGCTTTCGAAAACCAGAACGCCTTGCCCGTGTGGCCCGCCATCGACACCGCGCCACGATCCTTGATGGAGACACCAAAAACTTTGGCGCCTCCTGCCGTCAGAAGCGTCAGTTCGTCGCCAAAGGTAGAGGTCAGGATGGTTCGGGGTGAGCGTCCGTCGCTGGTGGCCGCGCGTTGCGTTGGGTCAATTTCGGTCTCTGAATCAACACCTGCACCGCCGGTCAGGATTGAATACTCGGGATCTTCAATGTTGTAGACGGTTCTACCAGCCGTGCGGTCGAACCACAGGTTTCCCACCATGCCATGGGCGGAAGGGTTCGCCCCCGTCGCAAGCGTCGTATGACCAACAATCGTTTCGGTATTAGCATGGGTGTGATGCGCATTGTTATAGTGAATGCCTTCTTCCAGCAGATATCGAAAGCCACCTTCGCCAAGGCGGTTAAAATAGCGCGTCGGCAGATCGCCTCGCAATTGGTCGACAGTGATTTGCAAAATAAGCCGGGGTTTCTCATCTGCAATGGCACCAATTGCGAATGCGCCTGTGAAGAGAAGTGCAAGACTGACTGTTCTGGTTGGCAAAGACATCGGGAGGCCCTCAATTATGAAAAACTTCTTTTGCTACAAAACATTCCAAAACAAGGTGTTATGCTCCGTTGGTAATGAATTTGTCCTAGCTTTGGGAATATGTCAATTAGCCATGCCGACGCGGCTCTTTATGCAACCCCCGAATACATCGCGGAGATTGGTAATCAGGCAAGGCCAGACGATCTGCAACATGCAGAATTTGTAAACATGGATTTTGGCCTGACCGGGGCGAACTTTCCGCTGCATCCCTCCTGATCTTAAACCACTTGTCTTCCCATTCTGACTCGTTGGACACTGGGTACTAACAACAAGCCGCCGTATCCGATTAGTATACGATATTTTGGCGACGAAGTTGCGGCGGATGTGAACTACGAGATAATTCCAATTGCCTCAGATTAACTTATGATCAGATTTGTTAAGATGGTTTTCTGCATAGCGTTCATTCGTAAGCAGTGCGAAGAACGACTAACAGGTAAGCATCCTCCGTTCTATTTGGGATGCGGATTGTGAAGTTAGAGTTACAACCTTGGAAATGGGGCGCGATTCGGGCCTTCTTCATCGCGCTGCGTAATGCTGACGATGCAAAACGAATGAGTCTGACCATAGGCATTCCGTCCTCCGCGCACCCAAATACTCAGGCAATGCATGGCGCGGGACTTTGACCGCCAGGTCGCGTAAGTTCAGGTGCGCATCGCAGTCCTCAACGGCTACACCGCGTTTGGCATCCCTGTTACAAAAGTCGTGGGCTAAATTCGCTTGGGGACAGGGGAACTCCGGCCTTCAGTCGGTTTGCGCAACAGAGGCCTTGTGTGAGTTGGGGCTACCTCTGATCGATATTGTTCAGGAGGGTGAAGTCAATTCGCCAAAGCTGATTGAACAACCTCTATCGTGATCTCGCAACGCGATACGGCAAGATCCATGGCCCAAGCAAAGGGGCGCATGTTGTAGCAAGGGGTTGATTGGCGTCTCTTGGATCCAGTCGGCCCAGCGTCCATTTGAGTGATGTTCATTCGTCAAAATGCCCAATTGCGCATATGTTAGGGGTTGTCAGCAGCGGTTTTCTACAACCTTGATCAGGATTTCTTGCCAATTTGAGATGTAACAAACCTCTCGACACATCTGAGGTCAAGCTCACGGTCACACGTGGGATACTTTCAAATGGTAATTTGCAACTGACGATTGGGATAAGTTGCCGTATCCCAAAAACGCCCAGATGTATCATGCACCCTTTGGAACTGTACTATTAACTTAATCCGCCCTTGCGTTGCGGACCCAAGCAACGATTTTACCACGGCTCTCGGGAGTCATGGTGGCGATTGCGTTCGGCGGGGGCATCGCATTGCTGAGCCCTGCGTGCAAGAATATCTGGTCGGCATAGCGGGCTACATCACTTTGGGTTTCAAGGACTACACCCTTGGGTGCCCATCTAATTCCGTCCCACGCAGGTTCGCGCGCGTGACACATCGAGCAGTTGCCAAGAACTACGTCATACGCTGCATCAAACCCCTCGGCTGAGGCGTATTGTTGTTCATAGGGGGTCAGCGCGCGGCTCTCGGCGATCTCATATGTGTCGGGGCCGCGCACGGTGGAAAGCCAAGCGATTATGATCATCAAAAGGACAGTGACCGCCCACGTCCAATGCGGCCCTTTTCCGGTCGCGTGCATGGTGTTGAAGTAGTGGCGGATGGTAACGCCAGTTAGGAAGATCAGGCTGGCGATGATCCATGAATACTCAGTGCCAAACGCCAGTGGGTAATGGTTTGACAGCATCAAGAATACGACAGGCAGTGTTAGGTAGTTGTTGTGGGTCGACCGCAGCTTTGCGATTTTGCCATATTTTGCATCTGGGGTGCGCCCTGCCTTCAAATCATTCACCACGATGCGCTGGTTTGGCATAATCTGGAAGAACACGTTGCCGGTCATAATAGAGGCAGTGAACGCACCAAGGTGCAGTAGCGCGGCGCGGCCAGTGAAAATCTGGTTGTAGCCCCAAGCCATGATCACGAGTATCACGAATAGGAGCAGCATCAGCAGGGTTGAGTGTTCACCCAGCTTTGATTTGCACATGAAATCATAGGCTAGCCAACCAATGGTCAAGGAACCACCAGAGATTATAATACCCTGCCAAAGCGCCAGATCCGCTTTGGTCGGGTCCAGCAAGAACAGCTCTCCACCCGCCCAATATACAATCATGAGCAGCGCAGCACCGGAGACCCATGTGATGTAGCTTTGCCATTTATGCCAGATCAGATGCTCTGGCATATTCTCGGGCGCCACCATGTACTTCTGGATGTGGTAGAATCCACCACCATGTACCTGCCATTCCTCACCAGAGGCCCCGACGGGCATGTTTGTTGCTTTCTTGAGACCCAGATCAAGCGCGATGAAAAAGAATGATGCACCAATCCAAGCCATTGCGGTGATCACGTGGAGCCACCGGACAGCAAAAGCGATCCAATCCCAAATTACAGCAAAATCATACATGGCAACCTCCCAGGGTTCGAGTTTGAAGTTAGACTAGGCGAATGATCATTGTTCTGGTATCGGTGCTAAACGCCAAGCAGCATCAAAAAAAACGAAACAATGTCCTATCTTGACAACATCCGAACATTCGTCCGCGTTTATGAATTGGGCAGCATGTCAGCCGCAGGGCGCGACTTGCGTATTTCGCCTGCGGTCACGTCCTCGCGGATATCGCAATTGGAAGTGCACCTTAGCGTGCGTTTGTTTCAGCGTACAACCCGCAGCCTGACACCGACAGAGCAGGGCAAGGCATTCTACGGCGGGGCAAGCGAAATACTTGAAGCCGTCGAGAGTGCCGAGGCGCAAGTGGTTAACATTACGGACAACCCGAAGGGTGCACTTTATGTGGCAGCTCCTTTGGGAGTGGGTAGACGCTTAATTGCGCCGCTGGTATCTGGATTTTTGTCTGAATACCCGGAAGTTAAAATCAGGCTTCGCTTGACGGACCGGAAAGTGGACCTGACCACGGAGGGTCTCGATCTGGCATTTTTTCTGGGCCAACCTGAAGACAGTAATCTGCGTATTCGAAAGATTGCTGATGTTGAACGTATTTTATGTGCGAGCCCGTCGTATATCGAGGCAAATGGCAATCCGGCAACTGGTGAGGAATTGATGACGGGCAAACATGAGTGTTTGGGCCTGCGCTTCCCTGGAGCCACTGAGTATCAATGGCGGCTAAACACCCCTGACGGGCCAAAACGGTTTCGGGTGGCAGGGCGCTACGAATGTGACGATGGTGATGTACTGACGGATTGGGCGCTCGCCGGAAACGGGATTGCAATGAAGCCTATTTTTGAGGTGGAAGAGCATGTAAAGGCAGGACGTCTTGTGGAAGTTGCCGCGCAGACCCGCCCAGTACCTATTCAGATGGCCTGTTTGTTCACACACCGGAAACGGCAAGACCCAAAAACGCGACTATTTATGGAATACGTCATATCGCGCATTACGGAGGCGGTGCGCGACAGCTCGCTTCAGGTTCAACTGCCACGGTAAGTGGAGTAGCCGAATGGAGACAGGAGCAGAGGCACGTGATAATGCGAAGCCTCTGACATGCCAAAGCGCAGCGGTATAACGTCTAAAAAACGAGGGCTTTCCGGCGGGGTGCCGACGGCATCCAAGTAAGCGCCAGCGTGAAACACCAACTCGTAGACACCTGTTTCAAATTGGGCAGTGGGCAGAATTTGTTCATCTGTACGCCCGTCATCATTGGTGCTGAGTGTCTTGAGGAGTTTGCGTGTTTCTCCCTCAATCCTGAATAGCTCAATTTTCAGACCCATCGCCGGGCATCCGCGCGCTGTGTCTAATACATGGGTTGTCAGATATCCGGTCATGTCGACTCTCCTCAATTTCCATACCTTATAGACAAGGTCAGGGCAGATCTGCAAAGCGCCGTGATGCATAGGCTCCTTCGCATTTTATTTGAAAAACAAATCTATTGTTTTGAAATATAAGTATGCAATCTAGGAGGACTGGAAGTGCAAAGATATCCACGTGACATGACAGGCTATGGGGCCAATCCACCTAAGGTGAACTGGCCCAACGGGACTAAGATCGCCATACAAATTGTCCTGAATTATGAAGAGGGTGGCGAGAATAACATCCTGCACGGTGATGCGGCGTCTGAAGCGTTCTTGTCTGAGATCACAGGCGCATCGGCATGGACCGGACAGCGTCATTGGAACATGGAATCAATATACGAATACGGATCCCGCGCCGGCTTTTGGCGTGTTCACCGCATGCTGGGGGATCTTCCACTAACGGTTTACGGCGTCGCCACGGCACTTGCGCGGGCACCTGAACAGGTTTCTGCGATGATTGCCTCGGGTTGGGAAATTGCCAGCCATGGATTGAAGTGGGTTGAACACAAAGACATGCCCGAGGACGAAGAGCGTGCCCAGATATCGGAGGCCATTCGACTACATACAGAAATCACGGGAACGCCTCCTCGTGGCTGGTACACGGGGCGTTGTTCCAACAATACTGTCCGTTTGGCCGCAGAGACGGGGCAGTTCGCCTATGTGGCAGACAGTTATGCCGACGATTTGCCCTACTGGCTCAAATTCGACGGCAAGGACCAGCTGGTTGTTCCCTATACAATGGACTGCAATGATATGCGGTTCGCAATTCAGGCGGGCTTTACGAATGGGGACCAGTTTGAAAGCTACCTCAAGGATAGCTTCGACTATCTTTATGAAGAGGGGGCTATGGGACACCCGGCAATACTCTCGATTGGTCTGCATTGTCGCCTGATTGGCCGCCCCGGTCGGGCCGCTGCCCTGCGCCGAGCAATTGAGCATTTCAAGTCGCATGAAGATGTTTGGTTCGCCACGCGCCTTCAGATCGCTGAACACTGGGCCAAGGAGCATCCCCCCATGTCAAAAGTCAGTCCTTCGGAAATGGATCGGGCCACCTTCGTCAAAGAATTTGGTGGAATTTTTGAACACAGCGCATGGGTTGCCGAGGGCGCCTTTGATCAGGAGCTGGGTCCAACACACGATACGGCAAAAGGCATCCATCAGATGATGGCGCGTGCGTTCCGCAGCGCCGATGATGGCAAGCGGTTGGCAGTGCTAACCGCGCACCCTGATCTGGCGGGAAAATTGGTTGCGGCCAGGCGGTTGACAGCGGAGTCCACTGCCGAGCAAGCTTCAGTTGGGCTGGATGAGCTGACAGATCACGAGCGTCAAACATTCGTTGATCTAAACGACGCGTACACGGCAAAATTTGGATTCCCGTTCATCATTGCTGTACGCGACAACGACAAGTCTTCTATTATGGAAGCCTTCCAACGCCGGATAGATCAAGGCCGTGACACAGAATTTTCAGAGGCCTGCAAACAGGTCGAACGTATTGCTGAATTGCGCTTAGAGGAGAAATTTTCGACATGACCATTCGTATAAAGGCGGAGATTTTAACTGCTACAGCATTTGCTCCGTACGGGGATTTGATGGAAGCTGTTGGCACGCCGGAAAAGATGATCAATCAGGGCAAATGCAGCCGGTTCCACGATAAGGCGAGACTGGATTTCTCGGATGGAAAAGCCGGTATTAGTATCTTTAAGGGTGACAAAGAAACGCTGCCAATGCCGCTGCAATTGGTGGAACGCCATCCGGAAGGCAGTCAGGCATTCGTGCCGATGTCCGCAGACCCGTTTCTTGTGGTGGTCGCTGCTGATCACAACGGTATTCCAAAAAATCCCCGTGCATTTTTAACTGCGCCGGGGCAAGCGATCAACTTTCACCGCGGCACGTGGCACGGAGTGTTGGCGCCACTGTCCGAGCCAGGTCTGTTCGCAGTAATCGACCGGATTGGTGATGGCGCAAATCTGGAAGAGCACTGGTTTGAGGACCAGTACATCATTGAAGAATAACCAGACAGAACACTAAAAAGACTGGCAAACTAAACAGCCGGCAAAATGTATAGACAATAGGGACACTCAAAATGACAGATACTTCCATCGGGACACCGGAACAGCTGCGTGATCCAAATTATATGCCAGCGCTGCATAAGGCTATTCCACTAGGGATACAGCACGTGTTGGCAATGTTCGTCTCGAACGTAACACCAGCCATTATCATCGCGGGTGCTGCGGGCTTTGGCTTTGGCTCTGATGCAGGGGCGCAAGGTTTCCCTGACATGACATACCTCATTCAGATGTCGATGCTGTTTGCCGGTATCGCCACATTGTTCCAGACAATTGGTATGGGCCCGGTCGGGGCGCGTTTGCCGATTGTTCAGGGGACGTCCTTTGCCTTTATCCCGATCATGATCCCGCTGGTTGCGGGTAAGGGTGTCGAAGCTCTGCCTGCATTGTTTGGCGGGGTGCTGATCGGTGGTTTGTTTCATACATTCATCGCAACCTTCATCGGAAAGATCCGCTTTGCTCTGCCGCCCTTGGTGACAGGCCTTGTGGTGACAATGATCGGTCTCGCACTGGTCAAGGTAGGCATCCAGTATGCAGCCGGTGGCGTTCCTGCGATCAACCAGCCGGAGTACGGCTCGTTACTGAACTGGTCTGCGGCACTCGTGGTTATCTTTGTGACACTGGGGCTGAAGTTCTATGCCAAGGGTATGCTGGCCGTTTCCGCAGTCGTAATCGGAATCTTTGTTGGTTACTTTTATGCGCTGGCAATGGGCATGGTTACCTTTGAGGGTATCGCAACCAGCTGGAATCGTGCGGCACCTATCGCATTCCCGATCCCGTTCAAATATGGCATCGAATTCAGCTTTGCAGCGATTGTCGGCTTCTGCCTGATGGCGTTTGTCTCGGCTGTTGAAACCGTAGGCGACGTCTCGGGTATCACCAAAGGCGGTGCAGGCCGTGAAGCAACCGAACAAGAAATCACGGGTGCGACCTATGCAGACGGTGTTGGTTCGGCTGTTGCAGGTGTCTTTGGCGGTTTCCCGAATACATCTTTCTCCCAAAACGTGGGCCTGATCGCGATGACTGGAGTGATGAGCCGTCATGTTGTGACGATTGGGGCAATCTTCTTGATCATATGCGGTCTGATCCCCAAGGTCGGCGCGGTCATCCGCACGATCCCGATTGAAGTTCTGGGTGGCGGTGTGATCGTTATGTTCGGCATGGTTGTTGCCGCTGGTATCTCGATGCTGTCAGACGTGAACTGGAACCGTCGTAACATGGTAATCTTTGCGATTTCCCTGTCGGTTGGCCTTGGCCTGCAATTGGACCCCAAAGCTGTTCAGTACTTGCCAGATACACTCCGCGTCTTGATGACATCTGGTCTGCTGCCAGCAGCCCTGATCGCCATCGTTCTGAACCTGATCTTGCCAGAGGAGCTGTCTGATGAGGCGACTGAAGAAGTTTCGGGCGGCTTGTCCGGGCACGGCGAAGGTTCACTGAACCAAAAATGAAGGCACTGCCCCTCCACCCGGAAAGGTGGTGGGGCGGTCGAAGTGTTATGCGCTTATCAATATGGCTCATTAATCTGGAAGTACGAGATGGATGCAATACTAAGCCCTTCTATGCCTTGAAGTTGGGCAGCGGAAAATGCCTGAAAAAACTATGCCTGACTCTTAGGTCGAAAGGTTACTTCCATGACAAATGTTGTAATCGCATCCGGTGCCCAAGGCCAAAATCCGGCGCCGTCAGGCGCGTGTCAACGCAGGCTTGCCGCAAGAATGTTCTGCATGGTCGACCAATCAGGTCTGTAGTTCTGGCCTGCGGGCCGTTGCCGCTGGCGCGCAGCATATCCAGTTGGATCATGCGGGGATCATGGTCGCTGCTGGTCAGGATAACATGACGCTGTCGCCCCAAGCGCAATGCATTTTGCCAGTACATTCCAGAACGACGTCCACGAGGGCAAAGCTAGAACTGGCGATGCGGCTTGATGAGGAAAACGGGATGAACTTTCCATCAACTTGCAAGCCCACTTTGTCAGCAACAGTATCTGCTGCAGGAGGCCATAGATGCTGTTATATTTGAAAAGATGTGCACAGGTTTCGAGAGGCGCAATTTCGTTGCTCAGCATAAACTCGATATCATCATGTCCCGACTTAGTCAGACTTGGGCGCTGAATTGTCCGCCCTATCCGCCCAAAACCAATGATGACAATCCGTATGCTATTTTCCTCCTTAGCATATGGTTGATGATCCGTTACCTGCCTTTGATGTATTCCAACACTTCCTCG
>RCND010001566.1_pt1 | contig 12975 bp, 9 predicted proteins | sample 2041351 | NCBI WGS metagenome assembly RCND01 (sample SAMN09708230, study PRJNA481090) | Marine sediment metagenome, whole genome shotgun sequencing project. | biome: marine sediment; feature: ocean; material: sediment; isolation source: Sewage treatment plant 12B marine sediment (STP12B) ...
ATCAGCCATCGAAAAGCGCAGCAGACTGGAGTCCGTCGTGGAGTTGCAGACAAGATCAAAATCAAACCCTCGTCTGTACAGTGGTGCCTGTAGCTTTTCCGAGATCTGAATTATCGCTGCCGGCGGATTCTCCTCTGAACATACGACCGCCGTGCCACGACGAATAATCCCCGCTTTCTCCGTGGCAATGGAAGACAGGTCAGGGCCCAGGTATTCCTGATGATCCAGTCCAATGGGTGTAATGATCGCGCAGTCGGTATCAACAAGATTGACCGTATCCAGGCGACCACCCAGGCCGACCTCGAGGATCGCACAATCCAGTTCCGACTGTTGCAGGATCAACAGACCGGCCAGTGTCGTAAATTCAAAATAAGTCAGCGATACTTCACCACGCGCCGATTCAACCTGCTCAAATGCGCGGACCAGGCAGTCATCAGATACCGGCTCACCCATGATGCTGATGCGCTCATTAAAACGAAAAATATGTGGGGAAGTGTAAGTACCAAAGCGCTGACCCAGGGCACCGCTCATGACTGCCAGGTAGGCGACGGTCGAACCTTTGCCATTGGTGCCGGCAACGGTAAATATCTTACTGGCCGGCCTGGGCGAACCCATCCGTTGATAGACAGTTCCGCAGCGTTCAAGACCAAGTTCGATATTCTGAGGATGACGTTGTTCGAGCAGAACCAGCCAGGCTTCTAGTGTCATGTCCCGGAGACGTTTATAGCAATTCGCCGCTCACAGGTCGCGGCATGCTGCCTGAGCTTAAAAGTGCCAGCATCGAAGCAATCTCATCACGCATATTGCGCCGGTCCATAATCATGTCTATGGCGCCTTTTTGTAACAGAAACTCACTACGTTGAAAGCCCTCGGGCAGTTTTTCACGAACCGTCTGTTCAATAACCCTCGGCCCCGCGAAACCTATTTGTGCCAGTGGCTCTGCTACATTGATATCACCCAGCATTCCCAGGCTTGCTGACACACCACCGGTAGTCGGATGGGTTAAAACCGATATGAACGGAATGCCTTCTTCGCTTAGTTTCGCCAACACGACACTGGTCTTGGCCATTTGCATCAGAGATAACAAACCCTCCTGCATACGCGCTCCGCCACTGGCAGAAAAACACACCAGGGGAACTTTCATACGCAGACTTTCCTGGCCTGCCCGGGCAAATTTTTCACCAACCACCGAACCCATTGAGCCACCCATAAAACCAAATTCAAACGCGCAGGTAACGATATCAGCACCCTTGAGCTGACCGGCGATGGCTATCAACGCATCGGTCTCCCCGGTCTTGCGTTGGGCGGCAGAAAGCCGGTCTTTGTATTTCTTGCTGTCCTTGAAGCGCAACGCATCGACCGATTCCAGTCCCGAAGCAATTTCACGATGTTCACCCGGATCAAGGAATAACTCGAGCCGGTTGCGGGCACCTACCCGCATATGGTGACTACATTTCGGACACACTTGCAGGTTTCTTTCCAGTTCCGGGCGATACAGGACTGCCGTGCACACACTGCATTTGGTCCACAGACCTTCAGGCACATTGCGCTTGTTACCGCCTTCGGTGCGGATTCTTGAAGGTCTGAATTTTTGAAACCAACTCATATTAGTGTCTTTTATCCTATGCGAACCAATGTTTTGATTGCTATTAAGCCATATTGTCCAATGACTGACGCACCGGCGCAACAAAAGCCGTTGCAATGTCACAGGCCTCGATCGTATTTTTGGCGATAGCAAGTGCTTCAACCAATGCGCTGCCAATCACGACAGCATCGGCATGGGCGGCAACATTGACCGCCATCTCCGCATTCTTGATACCGAAACCCACAGCGACCGGCAAATCACTGAATTCCCTGATTTGCTTGATGGGTTCACTCAATTCGGGCGCATCCAGTTGCCCTGAACCCGTGATACCTTTGAGCGATACATAGTAGATAAAACCACTGGCGACGTGGCTAATGTATTTAACCCGGTCACGGGTTGTCGTTGGAGCAATCAGGCAAATCCCGTCAAGACCGGATTCGACCATTGCCACACCCAGGACATCACGCTGTTCCGGAGGACAGTCCACCAGCAGCAAGCCATCCACACCGGCAGCCACTGCATCGAACGGAAACCGTGTTCTGCCATAGCGCTCAAGCGGGTTCAAATAACCCATTAAAACCACGGGTGTGCTGGTATCTGTCTGACGAAAAACTTCGACCATTTTTAGAACCCTGTCAAGGTTGACATGTTTCTCTATGGCCCTTTCACTCGCCAACTGTATAACCGGTCCATCTGCCATCGGATCCGAAAACGGCACACCCAACTCAATCAGGTTTGCCCCTGCACCGACCAATGCATGCATCACGGCAACGGTTCCATCCGGATCAGGGTCCCCGGCGGTAATAAATGGTATCAATACTTTACGACCGGCATTCTTAGCGGCCTCAAAGCAATTTGCTATTCTCTGGCTCATAGGCTAAGCCCTTCAATTTCCGCAACGGTTTGTACATCCTTGTCACCTCTCCCTGAGAGGTTGATCAAAACTTTTTGATCCGGACGCATACCCGCAGCCAGCTTAAAACCATAAGCCAGGGCGTGGCTACTTTCCAGCGCCGGCATGATACCTTCCAGACGGGTTAACTGATGAAAGGCTTCCAGTGCTTCCTCATCAGTAACTGCAACATACTCTGCCCGGCCCGTATCTTTCAGCCAGGCATGCTCAGGCCCGACACCCGGATAATCAAGACCGGCCGATACGGAATGGGTATGGCGAATCTGGCCGGCATCATCATCCAGCAAGTAGGTACGACAACCATGAAGCACTCCCGGTCTGCCAGCACACAGCGAGGCGGCATGATCACCGGTTTCAATACCACGACCGGCTGCTTCAACACCAAACATTTTCACATTTTCATCTTTGAGGAACGGGTGAAACAAACCGATGGCATTGGAACCACCACCGACACAGGCCACCAGTGCATCCGGCAGGCTGTCGCAAAGCTGCAACATCTGGCGGCGCGCCTCACGTCCGACGATGGCGTTAAAATCCCGTACCATTTCAGGATAAGGGTGGGGTCCGGCCACTGTGCCGATAATGTAAAACGTATCGTCAATATTGGTCACCCAATCACGCATCGCCTCATTGAGTGCGTCTTTGAGCGTCGCAGAACCAGATGATACACCGGTCACTTCGGCACCCAGCAGGCGCATTCTGAATACATTGATTGCCTGGCGTTGAATATCTACAGTCCCCATGTAAACCCGGCATTTCTGTTTTAGCCTGGCAGCCACCGTCGCAGAAGCAACACCATGTTGTCCGGCACCCGTTTCGGCAATAACACGCTTCTTTCCCATGTAGTGGGCCAATAAACCCTGTCCCATGGTATTGTTGATCTTGTGTGCACCGGTGTGGTTCAGGTCTTCCCTTTTCAGGTAGATTTTTGCCCCACCCGCTGCTTTTGAATACTGTTCTGCAAAGTAAACGGGGGATGGACGCCCCACATAGTTGGCCAAATCATCGTCCATTCTTTGCACGAACTCTTCATCCTTGCGCCAACGCCCGTAGGCATCACGTAGCTCATCCAGAGCGTGCATCAATGTTTCAGAGGCAAACTGTCCTCCGAACTCACCAAAATAACCCCGCCAATCCGGCAGCACCGATTTATCTTCCGTTTTCATCAATTACCTTCTGAACCTTCAATTTCAACTTCTCTTACCGCATTGACAAAAGCCATTATCCTGGTTGCATCCTTGATCCCGGGTGAAGCTTCGACACCACTGGATACATCGACCGCAAACGGTTTGACAATGCGGATAGCCCGAGCGACATTTTCTGCATTCAATCCACCCGCAAGCCAGACGGGCTTTGATACCGGCCTTGATAACGACCAGTCAAATACCCTGCCACTGCCACCACGTTTTCCTGCTCTGTGGCTGTCGAGTAACAGGCCCATTGCATTTGGAAAATTCCGTTCCGCCTGCCTGGCAGATTCGGCATTTTCCATCGCCACTGCTTTCAACCAGGGCAAATCGAAAGCACTGCATTCCCGTTCGGTTTCACTACCATGGAACTGCAAGATATCAAGTGGTACAGAGTTGACCACCTGAGCGATTTCAGACCTGTCCTGATTCAGAAACAAGCCTACACGTAAAACACCCTCGGGAACATAGTTTACCAGTTCAATGGCAGTTTCAGCAGAAACACGCCGGGGGCTTTTGGTAAAAACGAAACCGACCGCATCGGCTCCGGCTTCAATGGCGGACTTTACATCCTCAACACGTGTCAGGCCACAAATTTTGATGCGCACCCTGATCATGCTTTCTCCCCTGCAAAAGGAAAAGCCTCCGGGTTTTCCGGTATGTTGTATTTCGGCTCATAACGAACATGCATAAAACAAAGCCCCTGTGATTCTGCAGTGACCCCCGCAAGTTTGCGGTCCCGGCTTTGAAAAACGTCAGCAAACCATTGGCAAGATTTCTCTCCGAGGCCGACTGCAATCAAACTGCCGGCAATATTACGCACCATATGGTAAAGAAATGCGTTGGCGGTGATATCGATTTTCACTACATCTTGCTGGCGGCTGACATTGATTTCAGTCACCTCTCGTAGTGCATGCTGTGCGGAGCAACCTGCGGAACGAAATGCACTGAAATCATGTTTACCTGACAGTACTTGTGCTGCCTTGTGCATTAGCGTTGAATCAAGCTCGTACCGGCACCATGCATAATGAGAAACACCGATAGCCGGACGCACCCAGCGATTCACTATGCTGTATTGATAGCTTCTGGAAAATGCACCAAAGCGAGCGTGGAAACTGTCGTCAACCACACGTACCCACAGGACCCGAACTGTATCCGGCAGGTTCGAGTTAATACCGAGTATCCACTGTCTTTGGGTGCGTTCGGAAGGGCTGTCAAAGTGCGCCACCTGACCACGTGCATGAACACCGGTATCCGTGCGACCTGCACATATGACGGTAACCGGATGATTGGCCACCGTGCTCGCGGCTTTCTCAACGGCCTGCTGAACCGATGGCGCGTGACTCTGCCGTTGCCAGCCGAAAAATTCAGCGCCATCGTATTCGATTCCGATTGCATAACGCATGGCTTAATCGGTCTGTATGTTGACGGCCTGGACCGGCAAATCTCAGAACTCGTCCAACATTTGTTGGGCTTCTGCTTTCTGTGACTCGTTTCCGTTCTTCAAGACCTCGTCAAGCATCGATTTTGAAGCCTCTTTGTCACCGAGGGACAAGTAAGCACGTGCCAGGTCCAGCTTGATTTCAGGGTCGTCGTCCGAAGGCTCTTCAACTTCCTCATCTGCAAACCCAATCTCAGGTTCCGGGGCTAATTCTGATTTCAACTCCGGCACCAGTTGGACAACTGTCTCACCTTCATCCTCATCCAACATGCGCAAGGTGTCTTCTGGCTCTGGCTCTGGTTCTGGTTCTGGTTCTGGTTCTGGTTCTGGCTCAGGTTCAGGTTCTGGCTGCATTTGTACGACAGTCACCTCTTCGGCTTCTGCCGAATCTACTGCTTGCGGAGTATCCTCTACTTCAACAGATGCCGCAGCCGCCGATCCTGCAAGCCCGGCTTCCACCAGACCAGCATTCCTGCGCCGCAGACCCCAAACGACCAGGGCTATTAAAACAACCGCAATACCACCTATCCAGGCCGTCTTGCCGGCATACCAGGGCTGTTCCTCACCACCCGGAGTCAAAGCGACCGGGGGTTCAGGTTTATCGGAAGCACGATCCTGCGCAAGGCTGGATTCCATATTTGCCAGGTCTGTATCTTCGATCCCGACAGGCTTTTCGGCCTGCGCATCTACCTGTGTCTCGAGTTCCTCGATTCGCTGGTTCAGGTAAGTGTTTTCCTGCTGGGCATTTACCAGCTCCTCCTCAGTACGGGACAATTCTTCCTCAATCAAGTCGTTAGCTGCAGCCTGCGCAACAGTTTGTTCCTCAGGCAACGAATCCGGAATCTCTTGCTCTGCCGGCGGTACGAGTTCCAGATGCCCGGTTTCCTCTTCCAATACCGGCTCTGGAACCGGCTCAGTGACTGATTCCTGGTAATCTCCACTATCGGCGAGGGTCGGGGTACCAAAATCAGGTGCAACGGTGCGGACACCAGTACGGAATTCATCTTCCTGACGCATAACTTCCAGCATCGCCTCTCTTGAGGTCAATTCAGCAATTTCGTTGAAAGCCGGTAAACGAAGGATGGCGCCGCGTTTGAGCGAGTTGATGTTACCCTTGATAAATGCATCCGGGTTATTACGCTGCAGGGCAAGCATTGCCTGGTTAATCGAGTAACCACTGTCCTTGCTAAAATCACGGGCGATCCCCCACAGGGTTTCACCACGTGCCACCGGTCCATAAACCTCGTCGTCCGAAAACTGCTCATCAGCTTCTTCCGGCTCTTGTTCCTGCTCTGGTGTTGACTCAACCACATCTGAATCTTCAGATGAAGCTGGATCAAAATCAGCATCTTCAGCGCCAGGTTCTTTAGTCAAAACTTCCTCTGTAACTGGTTCTTCTGTAACTGGTTCTGCTGTCGCCGGCTCTTCTTCAACTAACTCTTCTTCAGTTGGTTGTTCTACAACTGGCTCTTCAACAACCTCTTCCCGAGGGGTGGGTTTTTCCGGTGCAGGTGCAGGCGTTTCAGGTGCAGGCTCAGAACGTACTATTGCTGCAGGAGATGGTGAACTTTCCAGGTTCGGTGTTTTGACAGGCTTCGGCGTATTTCTGACAGCCACTGGTGGCGCCACAGATTCGAACGTAGGCGGATCCAAAAACAATGTGTACTCACGTAACATTCTTCCACCGGCCCAGACCACTTCAACCAGCACTTGCACCACCGGCTCATTAACTTTCAACTGACTGGTGATGTGGATATATGGATTATCCGTATCCGTAACCAATTCAAATTCCAACGGCACGGAAATGGCGGCCCGACTCAGACCGAGTAGTTTAAAATCATCCACTGACGCGAGGCCAGCGGTTATGCTCTGTAATTCTTCATTGAATTGGCTGATAAGTTCAACCCTGACATCCAATGGTTGATCCAGATATGACTCCACCACAGCCCCACCCAGACCCAGGGCAAACAGACCCGGGCTGAAAAGACCGAGTACGGCAACTACTACCCAATAAATTCGTCTGTACATTGTTTTCCCCGTCGTTCCCTGACGATCAGCTTATGAGTGTACTTTTGCTTGCATCAGGTTTCCACCGGCATTTTACCCGTGACCATCATTTTTAGTATCTGTACCGCGTTTAAAGCCGCTCCCTTTCTTAGATTATCACCCACCACCCACATATTGATCCCTCTTGGATGGGTGTGATCGCGACGTAACCTGCTGACAAAAATCTCGTCTTTCCCGGCAGCGTGCGTAACCGCCGTCACCTGTGCTTTTGGATCGGTGTCATCTACCAGAACAAGCCCTGGAGCCTTTTGCAGGGCTTCACGTACCGCCGCCATACTGATGTCCCTGGAAGTTTCCAGATGCACGGCCTCGGAATGGCCATAAAACACCGGTATACGAACTGCAGTCGCATTGACACCTATCGAATCATCCCTGAGAATTTTACAAGTTTCCCAATGCAGTTTCATTTCTTCGCGTGTGTAATCATTCTCTTGCATTGAGTCGATGACCGGAATGGCATTGAAGGCGATGGGTTGTGCAAACACAGATGGTTCGACGTCCTTGAAACTCAAACGGTCCATGGTCTGTCGAGCCAGTTCCTCCAAACCTTTACTGCCGGCACCGGAAACCGACTGGTAGGTCGAGACGTTAATCCGCTGCAAACCGGCGATTGCATGGATCGGAGCAATGGCTATCAGCATTTGAATGGTCGAACAATTGGGATTCGCAATGATGCTGCCTGCAGGGAGGTTCGCAAGCAGATCGCCATTGATTTCGGGAACAATCAGTGGAATCTCCGGGTCACGCCGAAACGCCGAAGTATTATCGATGACGGTACATCCGGCTTCTGCTGCCCGCGGGGCATGCTGCAGGCTGATCCCCCCACCGGCCGAGAACAATGCGAAGTCCGTACCTGCAAAATCAAAATCATCCAGTACATCGACAGCCAGGCTGCGGTGACCTAACTCCACCGTTTTTCCCAGTGATTTCCCGGAGGCCAGTGCATGCACGTTGGCGTCTCCGAAGCCATATTCAGAAAGTATTGATAACATGGCTTCACCGACGGCACCGGTTGCTCCGACTACCGCGATATTTAATTTTTTACTCATTTTAAGTCCTGATTCCCTTGTTGCTTAGCTGTCTTGAGCAGACATGCCTAACCGTTTTGTGCCCGCTGTCGGAGCACATGATCCATTAATACCAGTGCCAACATGGCTTCGACAATGGGTGCTGCCCTGATACCCACACAAGGATCATGACGACCCTTGGTGACAACCTCCACGACATTGCCGTCGACATCCACACTCCTGCACGGAATACGCAGACTGGATGCCGGTTTGAAGGCAACACTGACCAGCACATCCTGGCCGCTGGATATACCACCCAGAATGCCACCGGCGTGATTACTCAAAAAACCATCAGGTGTCATCTCGTCCCGGTGCTCTGTCCCCAAATGGTCAACACAATCAAATCCGGCACCAATTTCCACCGCCTTGGCGGCATTGATACTCATCATGGCAGTCGCCAGGTCCGCATCAAGTTTGCCATACACTGGTTCACCCAGCCCTGCTGGTACATTGCGCGCCACAGCAGATATCCGTGCCCCACAGGAGTCACCGGATTTTCTCAACTTGTCCATATGAGTCTCGAGTTGTCCGATAACACCGGGATCAGGGCAGAAAAATGGATTACTGTCTATGCTATCCATTTCCATGACATTGTCGGTCCGGATTGGACCCAATTGAGCCAACCAGGCCTGTATCTCAATGCCGAGTTGCTCCTGCAGATACTTCCTCGCGATGGCACCTGCAGCAACCCGCATCGTCGTTTCACGTGCAGATGAGCGTCCGCCACCCCGGTAGTCCCTTATGCCATACTTTTTCCAGTAGGTATAGTCGGCATGACCCGGTCGGAATTTCTCAGCAATATCGCTGTAATCACGCGAGCGGGCATCGGTATTTTCTATCACCAGGGCAATAGGTGTGCCAGTCGTGCGACCTTCAAATACACCGGACAGTAGTTGTACTTCGTCTTTTTCTTTTCTCTGCGACGTATGTCTGCTCTGACCGGTAGCCCGACGTTTCAACTCCAGTTCAATCTCAGCGGCATTAATTTCCAGTCCCGGTGGACAGCCATCAACAATACAACCGATAGCGGGCCCATGGCTTTCACCAAAGGTTGTCATTCTGAATAATCGCCCGAAGGTATTGTCAGACATTTTCTCGTTGCTCCAGCAAAACACGCACATCAGCCTGACATGCGATTAGTTGATCATACTCCAGCAAAAATATCCCATCCCCACCGTGATCAAATTCCAGCCATAAAAATGGCACATGGGGTAAAAGCTCAAGTAAAGTCTCTGCGCTTTCACCGACCTCAACAATCAGGATTCCCTGTTGTTTCATGTATTGGGGTGAAGCTTCCAGTATTTTAAGCACAATATCCAGTCCGTCTTCACCGCTGACCAATCCGCCTGAAGGTTCAACCCGGTATTCTGCGGGCAATTGCTCGAATACAGCTTCAGACACGTACGGAGGATTACTAACGATCAGATCGTAACTGACTTCACCGAGTTCCGAGAAGAGATCCGACTGAATCAAGTTGACCTGGTCTTCCATCACATGGCGTGCAACATTTTTGCCGGCCACTTTTAGCGCGGCAGCCGAAATATCTACCGCATCAACAACCCATCCAGGCATGTACTTTGCAGTGGCAATGGCGATGCAGGCCCCACCGGTGCACATATCCAGCACCCTGCCCTCGTCAGCCAACCTTAACCAGGGTGAAAACTGCTGCAGAATCAGTTCCGCCAGTGGTGAACGGGGAATCAACACATCCGGGCTTACAATGAAATCAAGACCACAGAAACGGGCTTCTCCCGTCAGGTAGGCCAATGGACAACGCTCATTGATTCTGCGTGCCAGCAGGTCCTTGAGCCTGCCTTCCTGTTCCTTGTTCAGCAGGGTATCCCATGACTCAAAGCTACCGTCCAATGGTGCACCAAGCACGTACAGGAGCATCCAGGCAGCCTCATCACCCGCGTTATCCGTTCCATGCCCGAAGAAAACTCCGGCACGGTTCATTTCGGCGGCACAATACTTAAGCCAGTTTTCAGCAGTTTTCATATCAGCGACTCAGAAACAAAAAGGCCAGCCCGGAGGCTGGCCTCTTGCTCTCTTATTGTTTAGATCAGAAGTTAACTTCCAGTCCTAAACGAATCTGCCACAAGGAACGATTCTCACGCAGATAATTGACATCTGCATCTTCGAAACGTGAATACTCATACCTTCCCTCACTATCCATTCTGCCTCTGACGGCGGCCTGGGTGAAGAATTGAGCATCGTTCACGTGACCCCACTTATCGCTGATCAGGTTACCAATATTATAAATCTTCATATATAACCTGGCTTTACTGGTCTTGATGAATGGGATTTCCTGGTTAATACGTAAATCAAAGCGTGTAGACCACATGGCATTCTTGGAGTTACGTGGCATGATCCCGCTCTTGAGTCCCTGGTCATCTATCCACTCAAAAAACGCATCCGTATCAAAGCTGTCAGTGAATACGACATTGGGGTCATTCTCACCTGTTGGTACGTAAAGCAGGTGGCGACCGTAATACCCGTCACCTTCCAGGTTGTTACGAGACATGATGTAACTCTGTCCCTGACCCTGCTTGGTGAAACCAAACAGCGTGATACGGGTTTCGTTGTCACCCCACAATTCACGTCCCCAACTGGTACGTAAAGTGAACCGGTGTGGTACTGAGTAATTAGAAGTGGCAGGTCTCGGATTATTGATATCGGTTACTGCAACGTTACTGAAGTTTGATCCGGCAACCGATGATGTCATTGGTGACACATCTTCAGCGTCTGTATAAGCATAACCAATCATTGCATCCAGACCATTATCCCAGTACTGGCTGAAACTTACCGAAAGGACGTCACTGTCAGCTTTGTACTTGGAGTTGGTCAACATGAAGTTGTCTTCTCCATTGGTGAAATCATATTGGGGGTGACCAAGTACAGTTTCACCGACGATAGACTGCGAAAGATCAACATACAATGCCGAATCAACCATTCTGGAATGTAGCCAGTCAAGATCCATCTGAACGCCGCTGTTGAACATGTAGGTAGCACCTAAGGCAACCTTCCAATCTGAAGGTTGTTTGAAATTAGGATCAATCAATGCGATGAATGAATCATTCGCATTTGCTACTGTTGTTGCGGCAACCTGATCATACAGGGATTGTGGGACATCGAAGCCGGGATTGGAACCAGTCAGCGGAATAGTGCCATCGAGTACTGATCCGGAACCACCGTAGTTATTCAAACGTGTCTGCACGTTGGTTATGCCATCATTGCTGTAGGAGTTGGAGATCCAGACATTAGGATTACCACCCGAGTACAGGCCAAATCCGCCACGGACTTGAAGGTCCTCAGTCGCACCCCAGGTGAAACCAACACGTGGCATCAGGATATCTACGCCATCAATGGTGGAGTCGTTACGTAATCCGTTGTTGGCATCGGTGAAAGCCTGGTTGAAGGTAGGCGAGTCTTTGCTGTCAAACCATTCATAACGCAAGCCGAAAACAACTGACAAATCCTTGTTCGGGAAATAGAGCTCATCCTGGATGTAAAGACTGTTCTGGTTGTTGGTGAATTCGGCTGCGGCATCTGTAGCAACGTTGGTTTCACCGCCACTACCATAATAAATACGGCTGGGACGACCCATTTCAAACCTGTCGATACCTGATATACCGCAATCGGGGTCGTTAAAACGACCCTCTGCGGACAAGGCTGAACAATAGGCTGGGTTACCAACTGAGTCATCAAAGTAATCGTATTCGCCACCTCTGGAGTGCTGTACGAAAATATTGAAAATAGTCAGCTCTTCACGCTCAAAACCAGCGGTGATGACGTGGTTGCCAGCAAGGTATTTACCAACAAATTTGTAGAAATTGGAATCCGTGTTCAAGCTATTGGCCTGACGGGAGTCATCCGCACCCAGGTAAACAGTATCCCTGTTGAGGCTGATCTGGTGATCTGCCATAAACCAGTCACCAACGGTAACCTGTGTATCCTGCATTTTATTATTACTTGCAAAAACCTCTGTTGAGAATGCATCCGTCCACTGTGAATCCAGTTTCAGGGTATATGTCGTTGATTCTGAGCCTTTCACATAAAAGTGGTTTGCGAATTCAAACTCATTCGAATCGCCATCTGAATCGCGGTCCTGAAACCCATCAAAATAGTTGTAAATAAACGATGCGCTATGATTCTCATTGATGTTCCAGTCAAGACGAATCATGTATTTTTCGCCATACTGTCCACCGTCAGTGGGTTGACCACCGGTATCGTAGTTATAAACATCGTTGGCAATAGCATTGATCCGGTCATAATCCGACTGGCTCAACCAAGGACGCTCTTCACCGTTACCAGAACCTGCCGGGCCACGGGCCAGAAAACGTGGTTTGTCAAATTTTTCATAGGCACCAAAGAAGAACAATTTATCTTTGACGATCGGTCCACCAAGATTAAAACCCCAGTTGTATTCAGTAAAATCAGCGGTGCTCAAATCCCGCGATTCAGGACCTACCGTGAGAGAATCACCACGAAGGGAGTCGTTGGTGAACTCATAAAATGCACCACCGAACCACTCATTGCCACCCTGTTTGGTCACTGCGTTAATGGCACAGGCGGAGAACCCACCATAAGTCACGTCAAACGGTGCTAATTCCACGGCTACCTGCCTGATACCATCGTAAGGGAATGGCATACCAACCGCAGTTGAATAACCATTGTCATTACAAACAAACCTAATGCTGCAGGAATATAATCTT
>RCND010005512.1_pt1 | contig 12970 bp, 11 predicted proteins | sample 2041351 | NCBI WGS metagenome assembly RCND01 (sample SAMN09708230, study PRJNA481090) | Marine sediment metagenome, whole genome shotgun sequencing project. | biome: marine sediment; feature: ocean; material: sediment; isolation source: Sewage treatment plant 12B marine sediment (STP12B) ...
CCTCGACTGGGTGTCGTCGCACGAGAAGTACGGCCGCAACCGGTAGGACTGAATCCGTTGATGGAGGAAGGCCCGGCACCGGGAAACGCAGCGGGATCGAGTGCGCCGGCGGAGCGCCGTCGGCGGTTGAGACGACGGGGCTTCATCAACATCCCCGATCTCGCCCGTCGCGGGCGCACCACCCTGCGCCACATATCGGCTTTGGTCTTCGGTGGCTATGTGGCGTCGGTGGATGTCGCCAGACGTCGTCGGGCGACGGGTTTTCTGTACCGACTCCGGGCCTTTCCGGCGATCTTCATCAGACCCTTCCTCGACCGCGACATCCGCGAGTTGCCGTTTCCGGAACAGCTTCGGAGGCGCCTCGAGATTCTCGGTCCGACCTATGTCAAGCTCGGCCAGGTCCTCAGCCTTCGCAAGGATCTACTGCCGGACGTCGTCACCAACGAGCTGCGCAATCTGCTTTCAGACCTCCATCCCGTCGAGTTCGACAAGATCCGAGCCATCATCGAGATGGACCTCGGACACCCGGTGGAGGAGATCTTCGTCAGCGTCGATGAGGTACCCCTGGGGTCGGCGTCCATCGCCCAGAGCCACCGGGCCCTGCTCAAAAGTGGCGAGGATGTGATCCTCAAGGTGGTCAAACCGGGGATTCGCGAACTCATCTACCGCGACTCGGCACTGCTGCGCAGCACCGCCCGATTCCTCCAGCTGATCATCCCGCGCTACCAGCCGAAACGGGTCATCGACGAGTTCTGCGACTACACCGTGCGCGAGGTGGAGATGCTCCTCGAGGCGGAGAATGCCGAGACCTTCGCCGCCAACTTCGCCGACATGCCCGATGTGGTCTTTCCCGAGATCTACCGTGAGTACACGGGCACCAGTGTCCTTTGCATGCAGTTTCTGGATGGTGTGAGGCCTGACGACGAGTCCGTGCAAGAGCTGCCCATCGTCCAGCGACAGAAGATGATCGACCTCGGGGCTGCGGCCATCATCCGGATGCTCTATCAGGACGGATTTTTCCACGCCGACCTCCATCCGGCGAACCTCATGGCTCTGCCGGGTCCCAAGGTGGGGTTCATCGATCTGGGTATGGTGGGCCACTTCGATCCGGAGCTTCGCCACAATCTGCTCAATCTCTTCTACTCTCTGGTGATGGAGGACTTCGAACGGGCGGCGCGGTACCTCGCTGCGGTGTCTCAGACCGGGCCTCGTTCCGACGTTCTGGGCTTCCGGATCGCGGTCAAGGAAGTCGCACGGCGGTGGAGAATGCGAGCGACCTTCGAAGAGTTTTCTCTGGCGCTGCTGATCCTCGAGTGCGTTCAGCTCGGCGCCCGCTACCACCTCTACTTCCCGGTCGAGATGGTGCTCATGACCAAGGCGCTCATCACCTTCGAGGGTGTCAATCCGCAGTACGTTCAGGCGTCAGGTGAGGCATACAACGATCCGGGTGTCACTGCAACGGACAACTACGACGGTGCCATGACTCTGGTTGAAGGAGTCAACTACAGCATCGTTTCGACTGTCGATACCGGCAGGGTCGGTTCCTATACGGTGACTTACACCGTGACCGACAGCAACGGCATCCCAGCTACCGCGATTCGTATTGTCAACGTAGTCGATACCAGCCCGCCGAAGATCACCCTGATTGGTGGCCAGGCCGTCACAGGCACGCAGCTCATCGACGTGTTCCACCCCTATGTCGAGTTGGGTGCGACGGTTACAGACAACGAGACCGATCCGGTTGAGCCTATCGTCCTCAAAATTGATGCTTCGGCTGTCGTCACGTCCATCCCCGACAGCTATGCGGTGACCTACACCGCGGAAGACTCCAGTGGTAACTCAGTTACCAAGACTCGTATCGTCGAGGTGATCGACGACGGGGTCCCGGTGATCACCTTGGTTGGTGCCCCGGAGGTGACAATCGAGGTCGGGTCGGGATACCAAGATGCCGGCGCCGATACCAACGATGTGGCTGATCCTGAGGTGACCGGAATACAACTGAACCTTGTGACAGTCAATCCGGTTGACCCGAATGTTGTTGGTGTCTATACGGTCACTTATAACGTGACCGACTCGGATGACAATGCGGCCGCCCAGGTGTCGCGGACGGTCAATGTTGTTGACACGACTGACCCGGTGATCACCCTGACCGGTGACGCTGAGGTGACCATCGAGGTGGGTTCCACCTATTCCGATGATGGCGCCACCGCCAGTGACAACTACGACGGTGATCTGACCATTGACATCGTGACGGTGAATCCGGTCAACAATGCTGTTGTCGATGTCTATACGGTCACTTATAACGTGACTGACGACAATGAAAACGATGCCACCCAGGTGTCGCGGACGGTCAATGTTGTTGACACGACTGACCCGGTGATCACCCTGACCGGTGCTAATCCGCAGGTTATTGAGGTCGGCACGGCGTACTCCGAGTCGGGTGCAACGGTGACTGACAACTATGACACCGGTCTGGTTGCCGTCATTGACGCCACTGATGTCGATACCGGCACCGTTGGTAAGTACCAGGTGACCTACAACGTGACCGATGCCAATGAAAACGATGCCACCCAGGTGTCGCGGACGGTCAATGTGGTCGACACGACCGTGGTGGCAACGGACATCTTCATAGACGACAACGACAGTCCCTTCGAAGGCGATATCGATTGGTTGGCGAACTCTGGGATCACCCTTGGGTGCAACCCTCCGGTCAACGATCACTTCTGCCCGATGGGTTTGGTCACCCGTGGCCAGATGGCAGCGTTCTTCCATCGTGCCTTGCCTGGTCTGCCGCAGGTTCGTGCGGCGATTGACTTCACCGATGACGACAGCTCGGTGTTCGAGGCTGATATCGAGTGGTTGTATTCCCGTGGTATTACGCAGGGAACTTCGGCGACGACGTTTGGCCCGAGCAACCCGATCACTCGTGGGCAAACGGCAGCGTTCTTCCATCGCGCACTCGGCTAGCAAACCTAATTCGCTGGTCGACTGACCGTCGAATACTCGGGTAGACCGAAGGGACCCCTACTGCGGTAGGGGTCCCTTTGCGTACCAATGGTCATGGAAACACTCTGGAGCCTTCTGAGAGAATGCAGCCTGCTTGTTCTCTATAACGGCTGTGAACGCCATATCGACGAGGGTGCCCGGCTTGACGCGGGCCACCGGCGGCTTTTGATCGGGCGTACCAGGCAGCTCAGATCCAACTCCGAGACCTCAACCTGGGACTATCCCAGACCCCCGGCCAGCTTGACTGAGGCAGCAGAAGCCTTGAGACGTACCATCGCAGCGATGCCGAGCGCGGGGCCCAAGGCGAGGACCGGGAAGGCCCAGCGCCAGCCCCAGGCATCCGCCAGGACCGGGACTCCGCGTATTGTCACCAGAGTGAGTAGGAAGCCGACCGCGGTCTGCAGAGTCAATGCGGTGCCGCGGTAGGACGAATCAGCAGTCTCGGTCACCATTGCCGAGAACTGCGCTGAGTCGGAAACCACCGTCGCACCCCACACCAGGAATACAGGCACAACAATCCAGGGTGATAGGCCGAACACCAGCGGACTAAGGAGTGCGCACGTTCCGGAGATCGCCATAGATCCGCCAGCAACGAGGGTGCGGCCACGTCGGTCTGCAATGACACCGGCGATCCAAGCTCCGAGACCTCCTATTGCGATGATCGCAAACGTAGCTCCTGAGACCCAGCCATCTCCGATTCCCGCGGAGGCAGCAGATGCACTCAAGAAGGCCGCAGTCCAGGTCCACATCGCATAGAGCTCCCACATGTGACCGAGATATCCGTAGGTAGAAAGACGGACGCCCTCGTTGCGCGCCACCACCCCGATCTGACGCCACGAAAATCGGGAAGGTACTGACTCGAATGGGCCGTCGGATACTGCAACGCCTAGGACGACGGTACCCAACAGCGCCAGCAAGCTGGCGCCGGCGATAACGCCTTCCCATCCAAAGCCGACTCCACGGATCAGATGAGGAGCGGCACTGCCGACCGTGAGGGCACCAACCAGCACTCCGAGCGCCATGCCTCTCCCCCGCTGGAACCAGCCCGCCATCACCTTGAGCCCGCTTGGGTAGACGCCGGCCAGGGCGACACCGGTAAGGAGTCGAAGGATGAACGCCGCGACAAAGTCTCCGGGGCCAAGCAACAGCAGCGCTGCGTTGAAGCCGGCTCCGGCTACGCCGGTCACTACAAACAGCCTCCGCGCTGGTATTTGATCAGCGATGCTGAACACACCTGACACCAACGCACCCACAACGAAGCCGATCTGGACTGCAAGGGTCAGACCGGTCGTTTCTCCCGATGAAAGCTGCCACTGTGTTTCAAGCTGCGGGGCCACCGCCGATGCCGAAAACCACAGCGTAAGTACAAGCAGTTGGCTCCCCGCGATCGCGATCAGGGCACGCCGCTGCCCGACCGGTGTGGCGGTGGTAGTCGTCGCGTTCACGTCAGTGAATCTATCTTCTGACGATCCTCGATGTCGAGGCGATGCGTGCGACGGTGATCGCGGACCGCCACCAGACCCGCGGCCGCCAGAAGCGCAGCCATCACAATGGCAACGATTCCGGTGTTGTCGCCGACGAAGTTGAGAGCGGTTTGCGATAGGTTTTCCACGAAGCGGAAGCCAGCGGAATCGAGGCCAGTTGCGCCGGAGATGAGTGAAGTGCCCCAGAACCAGACGATGTATACGCCGGCGACAATGAGAATGACCCCTGAGATCGTATTGACATGCTTCATCGCACTGCGGAAGCGACTGACCAACGATGCCTTGCCCAGAGCGAGAGCGACAGTAAGCGCCAGCAGCACCAGCGCCATCCCCATTCCATAGACAATGAAGGTCAGCAGGCCTGAGATCAGGTTCGTTTGGGTTACCTGACCGGCGACGACAGTGAGGAAGACTGGAAGAGTGCACGACAACGAGGCAACGGCATACGACACCCCAAACATGAACACTGAGCGGAAGTCCCGTCCCTTGCGTCCGCGCTGCGCCTTGAACAGGCTGACGTTCAGGTCAAATCCGCGCAAGAGAGCTATGCCGAGGCCTATGACGCCTACTCCGATGAGAAGTGCCAGCCATGGGATCCAGTCGATGACCGTGCGGAATCCTGCGGTGATCAGTAACCCAGCCAGTCCGAACACGACAAGAAATCCGAGCGAGACGATCGCCCCCACTCCAAATGCGGAGCCAACCGCCGCTGCCCGCGATCGCGGTGCGTCACCATCGAGGCCCATGAAGTAAGAAAGATACGCCGGCAACATCGCAAACCCGCAAGGATTGACGGTCGCCACCATGCCAGCAGCAAATGCCAGAGCGATTGGTGCCTCGATCATGAGAGCAGCACCTCGTTGATGCGATCAACCAACTGGCCTTCGGTGAGCGGGCCGTTGTGAACGTCGAGAATAAGGCCGTCCGGCGAGATGAATACGGTGAACGGCATCCCCAGTCCGCCTAGCGCGGTGTAGAGGCTGCCATCCGGGTCCTCAGCGAGGTCAAACAGCACGCCTGTTTCCTCAACCAGATCGAGCGCCTTGTCCCGCTCATCCTGAATATTCATGCCAAGAAAGGCGACATCATCGCCCAGCTGTTCTTGGGCAGGGAGAAAGGCTGCCGACATTTCGGCTACGCATGACGGGCACCACGAGGCCCAGAAGTTCAATACAAGTGGCGTCCCCTCATAGGCAACGAGGGAGGCGGTCTCACCCGCAAATGTTTTGAAGGTGGTCGACGGAATCGGATCACCTTGGCGCCCCGCGACCCCGGAGTTGCCGGCCGAGCACGCAGATGCAACCAGCGCAAGTCCTAAGAGAAGACCGGTAAGTCGGCCAGTGTGAAGACGTTTCATTTGGGAACCTCGTATGTCTGTGTTCCCTAAGAACGCCACGGCGTCCGATACCATCACACGAATTGTCGCCTAGCCGACGGTTCCTACGAAGATTCTTAATCGCCCTGTCGCGGCTTATCGGCTGCCTAGTCGTTGAGGTGGAAACGGAAGCGCCGGAAACCGCGGCCTTTGGACTTGACGGTTCCGAGCGTGATGGAGCCGACTTCCCCTGTTGAATCGACGTGCGTCCCACCATCCGCCTGCCGATCTAGACCGACGATGTCGATCACCCGTACCTCGCGGAGACCGGCCGGCAGCAGACTCACCTTGGTGCGGATCAGGCTCGGATCCTGGTCTGCCTCTTCACGGGGGAGGAATGACACCTCAACGGCCCGGCGAGCGGCCAGCTGTGCATTCAGTTCGGCTTCCACCGTTTCTCTGTCTTCCGAGTTCCAGTCGGGTAGCTCAAAATCGAGCCGCCCCTCCCCCGCCTCCATGTTGCCGCCGGTGACGGGCACCTGATAGGCACTCCACAGCACCCCACACATTGCGTGCATCGCGGTGTGCGTACGCATCAGCTTGTACCTTCGATCCCAGTCGAGGGCACCTCTGACAACGGCGGATTCGCCAGGAAGGCTGCCCTCTAGCCAGTGCCACACACCATCACCATCCGCAGTAACGCGGACCACGTCGAGGCGATCATCACCAAGCCAGAGTGAGCCCGTGTCATGGGGCTGACCACCACCACCGGGATAGAACACAGTCCTGTCGAGGAGCACCCGATTGTCCTCACGATTCGTCGCTACGACAGTTGCTTCCATCTCCTGGGCATAGGCTTGCGTCGAATAAATCTTCTCGGTCATCTACGCTTCTCCTGTCGGATATCCGAGCAGCTTAGGATTGTCCGCACATCTGAACCGGATACTGGGAGAATTCATGGACGCACCGACTGAGCTCTACCTCACGAACCGGACGCCAACGCGTTCATCGCAAAAGACTCGCTTGGCCTGCTCGTCGGCCTCGTATTGCATCAGCAGATCCCAACGGAGAAAGCCTTCCACAGCCCCATGGTGCTCCGGGATCGCCTTGGCCGCGACCTGGATCCTGCCCAGATTGCCAATATGGATCCGGAGGCACTCGAAGCAGTATTCAAAGAAAAGCCTGCCCTACACCGATTCCCAGGGTCGATGGCGAAGCGTGTGCAGAGTGTCTGCGAGCACGTGGTCGAGACATACGACGGATCAGTTGCCGGCATCTGGGAGGGCGTGACGACTGCCGACCAACTCATGGAACGGCTTCTGGCCATGCCTGGCTTTGGTGAATACAAGGCCCGCATCTATATTGGAGTTCTAGCAAAGCGGTTCGGGATTAAGCCCAAAGGCTTCACAAAGTACCTTCCCACCTGGCCATCGATCGTCGATATCGCCAGCCTCGATGATCTCGCCGACCTCAAGGCTCGCAAGAAGGCGTGGAAAGAGTCCAAGGCCGATAGCTAGAGATTATCGATTCTCCGCGGTGCGCCGGAGCAGAATCGGATAGCCGACAACGGTAACTCCGGCAAAGAGAAACCACTGGACGGCGTAACCGCGATGTGGCCCTTCCGACGGCTCCGGCAGAGCCACTAGAGCCGGAAGGTCCCCCGGCGGAGCCGGATTCTGTTTCTGCAGCTGGATAAACACGGGGAGCAGGTCGGCCTCCACCTGTTGGTCGAGTCTTTCCAGATCGACGCGGGCTGTCATCATCAGAATCCCCTGGCTCGGATCTACCGGACCAAAAGATCCTCGAACCTCTGTCTTGCGCAACACTCCATAGACCTCCGCGGAGCCCTGCGGCGCCGCAAACTCCACCATCCCTGGCTGCTCCATATCAATGGGCACCCAGCCCCGATCGACCATCACCGCCCGTCCATCACCCAGATACAGCGGCGTCAATACATGGTGTCCCGAGAGACCGTTGTACGACCTGGCGAGAAGGATGATCTCTTCGGAGGACTCGTATCGGCCGGCTGCAACCACGTACCGGAGCTCGAGGTCTTCTTGCGATGGTCCGTGCTCAGCAAGGATGGTGTCGAGCGGTTGCGCCGCCTCCGAGGTTCGTGACACCAGTATCTCGTTGAACTCCTGGCGATCGTGGAGCCGGCGCAACTGCCAGAAACCCATCGCAACGAACACGACCACAGCAACAACGACAATCACATGCCCCATCAGCCACTTGGGTCTGCGGGTAAAAGCGTAGTTGCGAGGCCGTTGAGTCACACTGCTCCAGATTTCGAACGCAGCAAAGCGTAGCCATCCGTCTCGCGCCAGCGCCGTAAGACCACCGGACCCGCGGCCAGCGGTAGCGCCGTCACGACGAGTCCTTGGGTGTGGCGTACCTTCCGCCGGTTCTCCAGTAGACGCCTTCGGCCCGTGTCATGATGCCTTCTTCGACCATGTACCTCCGTAGAGAGGTGTAGTCCTCATAGAACAATTGCAGCGTGAAGTTCACGTCGCGTTCCTGATAGCGGAGACCCGGCTCAAATTCTTGCACCAAACGCTCCAAGACCAACCTGCGTTTCTTGGTGCTCGTGGGTATTTCGACCAGGCGGGTGCCGGAGAAGAACCTCTGCAGTATGTTCTTCTCGGCCTCGGACCATGGGCCATCGGTGATAACGGCCGCTGCAGATTCAGCAGTTGGCAGTTGCGCCGCAGCCTGCCGCAGGACATCGACCCGCAGCTTCAAGTCACCGTCAATTAGGCCGGCACCACGAAGCTTGCCGACCGCCTCGGCCACCTTTCGTTTTGGTAGGCCAAAACTGGCGGCAACCTCATCCAGCGATAGGGTGCCCTCTGCGGCTCGGCCGAGCAGCGCAAGGCGCACCGGGTCTGCAACTAGTCGAATGACGTCGGCTGGATCTTCGATTGACATGGCAAGCTCCTATCCGCCGTGGGCGACGCCACCGGCGCGCCGGGGATCGGCCATCTCGAAGAATCCAGCCAACGGATCCCACAGCGCTGCTTGAACGCCACCAAAGTACATGGAGATATCCGGGAACCTACGCATGTCGAACCCTTCGACATCACCAACGTCAATGCCAGGTTCGTAGGAGACCGTGGGGGTCCCGTCGTAGATCTCGGTATGAAGCCGAGCATGTTCAACTGAGTCGCTGAGCGACATACCGAGATGCATGAAGTTCACCAACACACTGCTGACCGCTGTGGTGATTCTTGACGCACCCGGCGATCCTATCGCGAGCACTGCGCCATGCCGGGAACGAGCAACGGTCGGCGCCATATTCGAGACGAGGCGAACGCCAGGTTCAACTCCGTGGAACCCACCAGTGTGCAGCTCGACTTCGCCCAGAGAGTTGTTTAGCCACATTCCCGTTCCGGGCACCATTGCCCCGGAGCCATAGCCGGCCGACACCGTGATCGAACAGCCGAGACCATCGGAGTCAACAGTCGAAGTATGTGAGGTGGATGGGGAGGCCAACATTCCCTTCATGTCGCCCATTGCGGCGAGCTCAAGCAGCCGTTCCGCTTCAGCTCCGCGGTCGTGGAGTTCGTCAAGACGGTCCTTACGGAAGGAGCGAACTGCATCCTGCACCTCGACGAGGCGGGCAACATCGGGAGCATCCCAGTGATCAAAGCCTTTGATCCCCATCAGCAAGAGCATCGCGGCCATGGTCGCACCGCCAACAGCGGGTGGGGCGTTGGTTGCGATAGTCCAGTCATCGATAGCGACTGTTATCGGCTTGCGGACGACAGCCCGATACTCGGCAAGATCACGCAGAGTCAAGATGCCATCCTGCTCTTCGACAGTCTTTGCGATGAGTTGACCAAGGTCGCCGCCGTACAGCGTCTCAATGCCCTCTTCAGCTAGCTGCCGCAAGGTGTCCGCAAGATGAGGTATTAGAACCATGTCGCCAGCGGATAGGTGCCGGCCATTGTCGTGGTGCAAGACCGCATAACTGTCGGGGTCCCAGCCGAAGACAAGTTGGTGCGAGTGGCCCAGATATTCAGCGGCGGCACTCGACAACGGGAAACCCTGCTCGACCGCTGCAATCGCTGGATGGAACAACTCTTCCCACGCAATGTCGCCGTAACGGTCCCAGGCAAGACTGAGACCCGCAAATGCACCAGGTGTCGCAACCGAGCCGTAGCCTACGATCGTTGCGGTACGTCCCCCATAGGTCAGAACAACCTCTCGCCCCCCCTTGCCAAATCTCTCTGCAGGCAGACCGCGGCCCGGCATCTCGGCATAAGCGTCGATGACAACCGGGTCGCCGTCGGCCGGCCATACCGTGATGAAACCACCAGACCCGGGGGCGATGATGCCCGGTTCCGTAACCATCGAACAGATGGCGGCGCCGATCGCGGAGTCAACCGCATTTCCGCCGGCGTCGGCCACGGCGGCCCCTGCATCTGCCGCCACCTGTGATGCCGACGCTACTGAGATTCTTCGCATCGGGGCACACTACTCGACGCATCGTAAGAGTCGTTCAAAGAGCACGGTGTCAGGTGGCGCGATGGCGCCGCTATCGCTGGGTCGGCGAACCTCAATGTCCCGCGCCACGATCTCGAGACGGCTCATCCGACGCTCGGTCTCGGTCCAGAACCGACGCTGTACCGCCGCTGCGACCCACACGCCGTCGCCAACCGAGGCGCCGAGTATGGCAGCGTCCGGATCCGGGTCCCACAAAGTGACTGGCACCACGTCGACGCGGCGCCGCGGTGTATCCGAGCGAACCGTCACCAGGGAGCGCACCAGCCTTGACCCCGATTCGAACTCGCGCAGTTCAGGCGGGGCCGCCAGCCTGCCACTGAGAACAACAACGTTGAAGTCCATATCGCATCTTCCTTTTTCGGCGTGGAAGTGCGGGCATACTCAACATATACGTCGCCTCGGACAGGTTCTATCTGGTCTCAATGAGCCGATCCAGTTCATCGAGACCAGGGAATGATGGGTCTTCGACAACTATGGAATCTGCGATGCGACGCGCTCCAGCCTTATCGCCCTGCAGGGCTGCTGCTCGAGCTGCCACGTACCAAAGGCGCAGGTCTTCTGCCCATGGCTCCGCGATCTTCTTGGGTTTGCCGACTACTTCGGCGGCGCCTTCATAGTCCTCGCAGTCAATGAGGTACGAGGCATAAACGACCCGGGCTTCCTTCTCTACCGCAGGGCCACCGCCGATACGCTTGAAATCTGCCCAGACCGCTTCGACATCCTCGCCGCGGTCCATCGCTCGCAAGACATCCATCTCGACAGGCATGTGAGTGGTCTCTCCGCTAAGCCGTCTGTAGGTTCTCAATTCGCGGAGCGCAGTGTGCCAGTCGCCTACGCGGTAGGAGGCCAGCGCGAGTATCTCGCGTATGGTCGAGTCTCGGGAGGCAAGACCTTTGGCGTGATCTGCTTTTCGCACGGCTGAATGGAATTGGCCCTCGCTGAAGGCCTCGGCGGCCGCAGCCAGCGATACCAGAGCGGCGTTCTGTCGTGCAGCCGGGGTGACACGCATGAGCGCTTCCACAACGTGGCGAGGCAGACCTTCGGCACCGGACGGAAGCTTTGGCGGTGGATTGTCGTCTCGGTCCCGATAACCTCTGTCGTCGCGCGATCGGCCGCCTTGCCCATATCCACCGGAGTCGCCCCTGCCGCGTTCGCCACGTTCACCGCGGCCGCTATCACGCGAGGCCCGGGACCCACCTGAATCGCTTTTGCCGTAGCTCTTCCGATCGGATGTTCTGCCAGAGGAACCTGAAGCCCCGCGGTATCCGCCGGAATTCGAACCTGAGCTCGATCGGCCACGACCACCGGCAGAGGTATCGCGACTGGAACTACCTGATCCGCCAGACCGGCCTCGGTATCCGCCGGAACTCGAACCTGAGCCTGAGCCACTATCGCTGCTCGAACCGCCGCGATAGTTGCCCGACGATCCTCGGCCACGGCCGGCGCTGGATCCGCCACCACCACTGGACTTACCGCGATACCCAGACGAACTGGACCCCGAACCCGACCCTGAGCTACCACTGGACTTGCCGCGATACCCAGACGAACTGGATCCCGAGCCCGACCCGCGGCCACGGCCGGACCCGCCTGAGCCACTCGATCCACTCGAGCGGCCTTTGTAGCCGCCGGAACTCGATCCTGAGCCACGCCGGCTCGAACCGCCACGACTGCCCCCGGAAGCCGATCCTCCCCGGCTAGAGCCAGAACGGCTTCCACCGCTCGAGCCGCGACTACTACCGCCAGAGCCCTTGGACTTTGGGTTACCTCTACGACCGCCGGACTCACTCACTGGTGCCTCTTTTAGCATTGGGAACGATCGAGCCAGCCCAGGCTACTGGGAAAACGACTACGTATCGTCTGTAAACAGATAAAGCCGCCCCGAGGGGCGGCTTTATCCTAATTTATGTTCGGCGGCGTCCTACTCTCCCGGGGCCCTGCGGCCCAAGTACCATCGGCGCTGACAGGCTTAACTTCCGTGTTCGGAATGGGAACGGGTGGAACACTGTCGCCATGGCCACCGAAACCTCTTGAGTACTCTCTGAGCACTCCATAGCGAGCACAATCGTCGCAGTTATTCAAATTCAAGCCCTCGACCTATTAGTACCAGTCAGCTCCATACATTGCTGTACTTCCACTTCTGGCCTATCAACCTGGTGTTCTTACCAGGGGTCTTACCCGGTTATTCCGGTGGGAGATCTAATCTCGGAGGCGGCTTCGCGCTTAGATGCCTTCAGCGCTTATCCGTTCCGTACGTAGCAAACCAGCCGTGCCCTTGGCAGGACAACTGGCACACCAGAGGTACGTTCATCCCGGTCCTCTCGTACTAGGGACAACTCTCCTCAAGTATCCTACGCCCGCGACGGATAGGGACCGAACTGACTCACGTCGTTCTAAACCCAGCTCACGTAGCAGCTTTAATTGGCGAACAGCCAAACCCTTGGGACCTTGTACAGCCCCAGGATGCGCTGAGCCGACATCGAGGTGCCAAGCCACCCCGTCGATGTGAACTCTCGGGGGTGATAAGCCTGTTATCCCCGGGGTACCTTTTATCCGTTAAGTGCCGCCCTTTCCACACAGCAGCGGCAGATCACTAAGTCCTGGTTTCCCATCTGCTCGGCCTGTATGCCTCGCAGTTAAGCTCCCTTTTGCCTTTACACTC
>RCND010001569.1_pt1 | contig 12965 bp, 6 predicted proteins | sample 2041351 | NCBI WGS metagenome assembly RCND01 (sample SAMN09708230, study PRJNA481090) | Marine sediment metagenome, whole genome shotgun sequencing project. | biome: marine sediment; feature: ocean; material: sediment; isolation source: Sewage treatment plant 12B marine sediment (STP12B) ...
CTCAAAGCAATTTAGGACGATTGCCATTGACATGATGGGGCATGGACGATCTGATATTTATAATAAAGACGATTTCGATTTTAGGCATGAGGAGTATGCAAAGATGATTATTGCTTTGCTGGATTCATTAAAGTTATATAAAGTGAATGCAATAGGGGCGAGTAGCGGAGGCACGACACTGCTAAATCTTAACACAAGCCAGCCAGAGCGGTTTAAATCTGTTATTACAGTTGGGGGCCATATTTACTATAGTAAGCAAGGCAGGGAATGGATAACAAAAATAGGAATGAACAATTTAGTGGAAATGGCTAAATACCACGGCCCTGAAAAACAGGTATATTTGGCAAAGTCGTTCTGGGATGAACGAAAACTTTCTGATGGAGATCCTTCTTTTACTCCGGATAAGTTAAATACAATTAAGGCAAAGTGGTTAGTCGTAAACGGAGATAATGACGAGGCTGTTCCGAAACAGCTTGCGTTAGAAATGCATCAATCTATACCCAACAGCCGGCTTTGGATTGTTCCTAACGGCGGACATTTGCCACACCTGAATGCGGATTTTCAATCTGAGTTTATAAGGGTCTCACTTGAATTTTTAACCGGAAAGTGGGACAAGAAAGATTAACTGCACTCGCGCTAACATTACATTGGTAATATGGCGGGGTGACTGATGAAAAATAGACTGCATGTCGCTAATCAACTTCGGTTTCGGCAGACGAATAAAGCCAGGCAATAGAATAAACAATGAGTTTTTGTATCTTTAATTAGCAACGATACTGGGCAGGCGAAACACAGAATACCGCCACATCGCCAATACTTTAACGTTATCCTGTAATTCTCTGTATTCCTTTAAAAGGAACGTCTTAAAGGAAAGTCTTAAGCCGCTTAAAGTTCAAATAAACCTAATTCCGACTTAATTGAACTAGTACATTTAACCCCACCTTTATCGAGACTTTCCTCAAACTCTAATTAGTTTACGTATACGGGCCGTTTAACTGAAATTTTTGGTTCGGTATTAGGTGTATTACCAGAATTGCTTGAAAAACTAGAAACAAACTTTGTTTGTACCATGAGTAGATAGAGCGGTCAAGGTGAACCACAGAAAAAGGAAATTTTTGAGCCACTTAAAAACTCACACCTGTCATCGCGGCTACAAGGATTCGAAGTAATTATTGCTATGCTCACTTATATCGGCTGCAGGTCGTTCAATTTGACTGTTTTTTGCACGATTCGTAGATTCTTTCAAAAAATTAGGGAGAATAAAGAAATATAGAAAAATCCAGAGCAGAATTCACCAATTTAAAATAGGGTCCTGATATTAAATAAATCAAATTCTATGGTTTTTTCTGTAACATCTTTATTACATTGGTTTAACGAGTATAAAATATACTAAGGATTTTAAAGCCATATTAAATCGAATAGCCACTTATAATCACTAATACATTTTACATTTATGGATTTGGCAAGTACCCTAGATACAAAAGAGCATACTTTACTGATGTTTCAAGACGATTTTAAGACCTACATTAAAACCCTCAATGCAACTAGTAATAGCATAGAACTTAAAAAGTGTATTGCTTTTGAGTTTAAAACACTTATTGAATCCTTTATAACACTTGGAAATAAGACAAGTGACCCGTCTTTAGAAACAGAAGATACGCATCTCGTAAACTATGTTTTATCTGAAGATGTTAAAACCGTAATGGTTTTACATAGAGATGTTTTTTTGGAGCTCAACAAAGTATCTATTTCTAAGCAAGAAAACCAATTGAGTGATGATCAAATTGAAAGCCATTATAAAAGATCTAAAGGAATCTTAGAAAAAAAGTTAGAAGACTTTACGCAGCTAATACTTTCACAAAAAAAGAAAGCTAATGACACTGCTTTTAATAAAAAAATAGCCCGAAAAATAACATTACAAAAAAATCCATGGGATATTTATAGGTCCCAATACGAAACACTTATAACTCAAATAAAAGATATTGATACGCAAAAAGTGTTATCCTTTGCAACTATAGTTATCTTCAAAAATTTAAAACAAGTTATTGCTGAGTTAACAAAAGCACATACTGCATTGGTTGAAAATATATCTAATAGCACAAACTATCTATTACAACATACTAGCGAAAATAAAGACGATAACAAACTTCTCTCTTATGTTGACGACCAATTAGACCAACAATCTAGTATTGAAAACAAACACAATTCTTTCTCAGAAACGGTTAATTACCATATTAATCAATTGCAAAGTATTGAAATGCCTATAACCTCAGTAAATGGCTCATTATCTATTAGAGAGATTGATTTAAAGAAAAGAACACAAAAATGGTTTGATTACCAAATACTCCCTGAGTTCATGGATTTAATTGGCTTAGAAGCTAATTTAATCAATAAATACAGCCTCAACTTAGTTAACCTTAAGAATAGTCTACAACTAACAAAAGGGGCGCAAGAAAGTGTAAAGTTCAATACGGTTCTCAATTCATTATCTCATCTTAAAGACGATATAAATGAGATTAAAATTAGATGTGAAGTCTTAGCGCAGTCCCTAAAGGTTAAAGTTAATAATGAACTTTTATTAACGAATCTTATTCAAGGTAAAAACTTTCTCGATGTCACTTTAAATTCTTCATTAAATACAGATAGTCATACGATTTTAAAAAATATAAAGGCAAAAGTTCTAAAAGGAACATCCTATTTTAATTCTCAGTATAAAAAGTCTTTACATTATGAAGCTTTATCTAATATGGAACTATCGACACAATGTATAGCCCATAGAATGTATCAAGATGAAAGCACACATTATGATTCCTTATTTCTTAACAAAAAGTTTATTGGTGACTTATTTCTTGTTCCTCGAAAAAGTCAAGAAGATAAACTAAAAGGTATTGTGGACCATTGGAATCAAGGGTTTAATAAATCTGTTTTGGTTGCCGGTAATCGGTTAAGTGGTAGAAGTACATTTTTAGATTATTCTGCAAAAAAGTTTTTTGGAAAAGATATTGTCAATCTAAAACCTAATAGTGACGCCACCATTGATGGCCGAAAATTCAAAACAACAAATGATCTAAAAGAAGCACTGATTTATGTTAAAAATAATAATATAGAGAGTACGAGGCCAGTTATTCTCATTGATGATCTAGAACTATGGCGAGATGACAAACATAGCTTACTTTATAATATTAGAGCACTAATTAATTTTATTGAAACCGAGTCTGATGATGCATTTGTTATGGCCTCGGCAACAAATATGATGGTTAATCATCTAGACCATCGTTTAAATTTTTCGAATTCATTTAGTCATGTCATTAATGTGAATGAAGCTGATGAAGATGAAATCATTGATGCCATTCTTTTACGCCATGGTGCGGCTCATAGGGATTTAATCTCTGAAAAATTAGAAGTTATCTCCAATCATAAAATTCGGTTGCTGGCTAATAAACTAAGTAAGCGAAACGCCTTTAATTTTGGTAATACACTTCAATCTTGGACCTATCACACTTTTGTTCAAGACAATGAAAAGGTGGTGTTTAAAGATTCTTATTATGAGTTTTTAGATTTCTTCGCAGCTCAAGAGATTATCATTCTCAAGCAAGCTTTAATATTTATGACAATATCTGAATATGGCATAAAAAATGTAACCACAGTATCGTTTGATACAGAATTTAAATCAGCTTTAAGACGTTTAATGAACGTTAAAGTTTTGATTCGGGATAGCAATGGTAGTTTATACATAAACCCTTATGTTGTTAACGATGTTACCAGAATTATAAATAACAAAACCAACATATAATTTATGGAAACTAGCATCTCTTGGTTTAACTTCTTTACTCTAATAATTCTATTAGTTGTCATTTTTATTTTTTTAAGAATACTCTTAAGGTTTCTATCACAAATTTTCAAAAGAAAATCGTTAATTAATAGAATATCCTTAGTATTAACTCAGATTCTTGAAATATATAAACCGGTTGCAATACTCGTTGTTCTGCTGAGTTTTGTGGCCATTAATTATAAGGTTCATGGTATTTTAATTTTACTATTTTTAATAGTTACTTTTTCGCATATAAAGCGTTACCTCTATGGTGTTCTTTTTAAAATAAATCCTTTAGTAAATATCGGTTCTAATATGTCAACTGGAAAGTTCAAAGGTGACATCAGTAAGTTTTTGTTTTTCGGAGTTGTTATAAATGAAGCTATAGGAAACCGTTTTATCAATTACTCCTATATCGACGAGAATGGTTTTAGTATTAACCAGAATGATAACGCTTCTGTACGCAGAACAATTTACATACATGAACAGGAAAAAACAGAACCAATTCTAGATCTTCTCTTTGAGAATCCTACTATAGATTTCAATAATAAGCCTATTATAAAAAGATTGCCTAATGAGAACATACTTCAACTTCAAATAGCCTTAGAAAGTGGGGCTAAAATGGAATCATTGGTAGCCTTTTTAAACCAAAAAAAAATAAAAACTAGCTTGACTAAAAATTAAGAGATATGGAAATTCTATCATCATACAACCTCATCATTGAAGTTTCGTTAATCATTATTATTTCTTTCGTTTTCAATGGCATTTCAAAGAAAACCAATGTTCCAGCTGTCCTTCTGCTCATAATATTAGGTGTTGGTCTTCAATACGCCTTAGGCTATTTTACAACAGACAAACTAAACTTCCTACCCATACTCGAAGTATTAGGTATTGTTGGTTTAATAATGATTGTTCTCGAGGCCGCTTTAGAATTAGAACTAAAGCGAGAAAAGCTTATTCCAATTTTGAAATCTATGGCCATAGCCTTAATTGGTTTGGTAGGATCAGCCTGGGTAGCAGCATTAATTTTATATAATTTCATACCAGAGATGACCATGGAATCTGCATGGTTGTACGCAACTCCATTGTCTATTCTTTCTAGCGCGATAATTATTCCAAGCGTCGGTGCTTTACATGTGAATAAAAAAGAATTTCACATTTATGAAAGTACTTTCTCCGACATCATGGGCATTATGATGTTTTATTTCCTAATTGGCAAATTAGACCCTGCAGAAGATTCCGGTGTTATAGGGTTTACAGGAAATATACTACTTACAATTGTAATCTCTTTAATTGCGAGTTATGCGATTATCATCATCTTTCAAAAAATTAAAAGCCAAGCGAAGTTATTCTTGCTGATTGCAGTCTTGCTACTCTTATACGCGTTAGGAAAAAAAATGCATTTATCTTCTTTGATTATTATTCTAATTTTTGGATTAGTAATCGCAAACATGAAATTATTTTTCTCAGGAAAACTAGCAAAGTTTCTTGAATTCGAAAAAGCACATCGAATTTATCATGAATTACATATCATCACTTTAGAAACTGCCTTTGTAGTCAGAACGTTCTTTTTTGTGATATTTGGGCTTACAATTGCTATCACTTCGCTTTTTAATATTGATGTCGCTATAATTAGCCTTTTAATTATAGCATCCATCTATATTATTAGGTTTGTTATACTTCGCATCTTTGTTGGAAGTGATATTTTGCCACAACTGTTTATAGCACCACGTGGATTAATAACCGTCTTACTCTTTTATGCTATTCCTAAAGAAGCAGAAATTGCCACTTTTGAACCAGGTATTCTCTTGTTTGTTATTATTGGTACGAGTTTGATAATGACTGGAGCAATGATTTTCGACAAAAAGAGAAGTTCCAAATCGATACAACTAGCCAATTCTAAACAAGTTGGAAATATAAAATGGAAAGCACCTACTATAGAACATTCCGAGGTATAAAAACTAACTGAATTGGAATCTAAAACAAAAACTGTAAAAATAGCCTTGGCTTAGTCTTCGCATAGAGCTTTGGCAACATCTATAAAAATGTAGAATCTTATCCCTTTTACACTAGACATAAAAAAATAAGATTATGCTAATTGTACGACAACTTTTAGTGGTTTATTTTCCCGTTCGGTTTTTAGCTTAAATGTCCGTATAGTTAATTTGACCTGTAATTAGACTTTTTAAGAAGCGCTTATAATTTATCTTGGAAAGGAGTTTAAGTGAATTCTATTTGTAAAAATAAAAAGACAGGGTTTCCCCTGTCTTTTCCCCAAATCTTACCATGAACTTAACCTACTTATGCTATGGTTCTTCGAAGATAATTCAAGGTTATTCCACAAAGTAACTTATTAGTCAAACTACCACTAACTTAGTTCTATGGATACATAATTGAAATTAACTGAAAATATTAATCCCACCTTAAATAAGACTTTTAGAATTATTTTTAAAGCGAATAACCCCAAGGTCAATGGTTAGAAACCAGTTCCCATTGCTAAAAAAGATTGATTTCTGTGAATGCGCTGCACCAAAAAACTCATAAACCTAACTTCAACATGAACTTTATAAATAGTACTACTGTCTTAAAAATTGAGCACATAGTTTATAAAGCTAGTTACGTATATTTTGAAGGATAAATTAAAACAATAAAAGTCAGAAACATATTAGGAATGTTTTAATGATTTATTTGCTAAACACAGTCCAAAAGAAGAATTTTGTCAAAAAAATTGAAAGTAGACTTTTATGGAGATTGAAAAATTTATTTTCTGTCTTGAAGCCATTCCAGACATAGATAGTGCCAACACTACGGCAGTTGTAAACATCTTAGAGGACATTGCTTTAAAACAAAGTATTGCGAGTATTTACAAAGCTTGTGATACCATCGAAGGATTAGAGGAGAGCTTGAATAACTTGCTGTATGAAGATCATAACTTTAAGGATTACGAAATTATTTACCTCGTTATGCCTGGGGAGCCAAATAACATTCTTCTGAATGACTACTACTATAGCATTGAGGAAATAGCAGAACTATTTGAAGGTAAAATGAAGGGGAAAGTGATTCATTTTGCGAACAAAAAAATCTTGGATTTAACCGATGAGGAGTCACAGTATTTTTTAGATGTTACTGGCGCACGCGCTATTTCAGGTTACGGATCTAACCTTAGCGAAATTTCTAGCACAAGTACTATCGATAGAGTTTTTTTTAGTCTGTACGAAGAAAATGATGATCTTAAGGAAGTCGTAGAAATGATGTTTCAAAAGCATTTTAATCTCTGTAAATTACTTGACTTTAGACTGTACTATTAGAACGCTTTTTAAACTGGGGTTTTATTTTTACTGACAATTCTGAATCACATCAATATCGAATTATTTGATAATTACAGACAAGTAAAATATTAGATAAGGTTAGGCAATTCAGCCATAAAAAACTTTTGATTTATGAATTGAACTAAAATTCAATTGTAAAGGCCACTCAACTGATTGCCGCTCCTTTCAATGAAAAACTTGTTACGGCAAAGCGTTTCAGCACTAAAGTTTTAGAAACATCTCAAAAATTTTAATTTACATTATGTTAACCCTGCAAATAAAGAGAGGAATACTTTGTTCCTAACCTATGTCACTAAAGTTTAATTCGCTTTAAATTTTAATAAATAAAGGGAGTCTGTTCACGTGTTTTTCTTAAATCTTCTATACCAGTGCTTGATCTTTTAACTTAGCCCTTGATTTATTATGCGTGTTGGATTTAAAAACTATTAAAAATTAGGTCTTAAAAGGATTGGTCACGCTCTAAATTGTGAATGGTGTTTTGAACTGTTCCTTTTAACGAGACATCATGTACGTCTGATATGTCATAGGAAATTGACATTACATCTACAGGTTTAATATCTTTCAAAAATAGTTTTACTGCTTTACCCTCTTTTTGTAATTCTACCCTGCTAATGGGTAAAATCTGCTCATTGTAACGATCGGATCCATACTTCCTACTTCTTTTTAAATCCCATGTTTTAATGACGTAATTTTTAATATCCATTCCTTTTTCGCTATCTAACCTAGCATCAAATTGTAATGTAATTCCAGAAGTTGATGTTTTTAAATCTACTGGAATCGTTAAGGGTTTCCCTGTATATCGAACACGATACAAGCCACCCCCTCGAAGCATTTGATTCGTACCCCAGGCGGACATTCCACAGGCGTATAATTGTCCATCACCAGGGTTAAATCTTCCACGCATGACCCCTGTCAAAAATTTGATTCCAGGCATGTCCACAACACCTCCTTGCATTTGACCCTTTACGTTCTCATTCAAAACAAACTGAATTTTTCCAAAGCCATAAGAAAAACTTAAAAGGCTTCCATTCAAAGGCCCCCATTGTTCGCTATCTACCCATAACAATTCAGATGGCGACCGGTCAAACTCCATATCTACCCAAACCATAGGTCGTTCCATAGCAACTCTGGTACTATCTTTTGGTGGATTGTAACCCCACATATTTCCATAGAACTTCCCTTTACCATCTACCCAGTTTATTCTGTTCATTGGGTTCCAAAACCCTTGCTGATCCGTAACTAAAAAACTTCCGTCCGGATTTATGCACACTCCGTTTGCGGCTCTGAAACCTGTAGCTATAATATCTGTTTTGGAACCGTCCTTACTAACTTTTAAAAGTGTGCCATGTTGAGGCACCAATGCTTCGCGCGCATGACGACCACTTTTGGCATAATATAAATTCCCTTCTTTATCAGCTTGAAGACCCATTGCAAATTCATGAAAATGGTCCGTCACCTGATGGTCGTGGTTGAAACTTTCATAAAAATCGGTTTCGTTATCCCCATTCAAATCTTGAAGTAACACCAATTGATCTCGGCAGATGACATATATTTTATCATTCAAGACTTTAATACCCAAGGGTTGAAAAAGTCCTGACCCAATGCGTTGCCAAGTTAATTCTCCAGAACTATCTGTAAGGCCCGAAATGAGCCAAACATCACCATCTGTGGCGCAAGCGACAGCCTTATTGGCATCTTTCATAAAATCAATACCACTCAACTTCATTCTACAAGACCACGGGTTTTCGAACGGTGGTGTTAGTAAATCTACTGCAAAAGCACCTCGGTCAGCTCCTTTGGTAATGGTAGTTTTTAAAACTTTTGGATAATGCGGTGCGCCGTTACCCAAGGTATATTTCCGTAAGTCTTCTGGAATGGCTTTAGTTGTTTCGAGTTTGGCAAAATCAGATTTGTTGGTATTTGCAATAAATAATTTGACTTTAACTTCTTTTGACCGCGCTATATTCAATACTACAAAACCATCCTCTTTTGATAAACTAGCCCCTTCTCCTATTAATTGAACTCCTACGGTTTCTGGAGCTACTCTCATTTTTAACAATGAGGTTGAAGGAGAAATATTCAATGTCCTTGTAAAGATCGTGTCCTTACCCTGGCTTTCCATTCCTAACTTCTCTAAAATATTAGCCTGCCCAACCGAATAAGAAATTACAATCTGATCTTCATAATGATATAGTCCCTTGTAGTTCGCCCAGCGTTTCGGAAGCGGCCCAAAAGCACGGCCGTCTCTAGCTACAAATCTTGGGTCTTTAAAAGAACCCGTCACGGGATTCGCCCAACCAGGACCAACAGGTGTTTCAAAATGGAGCTTTCCAATAGTACGTGGATAGGTTTCATGTTTGTCATTCAATAGAATACCATTCCAATCTATAAAACCTTTACCTGTCCAAGCTCCTGCAACACGCATAAGGTCATGGTCAAATAGCATCCAAGCTTTTCCCTTGGAAACACCTCCTTCCCCTTTGTCTAAACGGACAGCAATACCTTTATATGCAAAGTTATTTTTAAGATAATCTTCATCAGGGTATGGAGAAGGACCTGGAGAATGATATCTTTCAATACCAGTCTCTTCGTCAGCCAATTCATAGGTGTTGATGAAAAAATTTCCGTAGTTCATATCTGCCCAAGGTTGATAGGGTTTGGTTGCCGGACCGCGAGAAGTACCTTTGGGTAAACCAGCGAGATAGCCTGGCGTACTTGCAACAAATTGTTCGTTCTCTTTGTCCTTAATGTACTTATGACGGATATAAGAAATTACATCATACTTTTCTTGTGGGGTCAAAACGAGTTGCGGAGGCATGGAGCCATACCCTCGGCTTATAGTTTGATACATGGAATAGGCATCGCTACCCGCTTTCAATTCTTGCATCCAGAATTTGGTAGAAAGGGGAATCGAACCTTCAACCTCCTCATTACCGTGGCAGTTAATACAGTTCGAACTATATATGCGTTCACCTCGTTTGTACCCCTCACGATCCATATCTGAAATTATTCCGGAATGGTCAATATCATTCTCAATTTCGGCTACATCATTTTCTGATAGCACATACTGGATTTCAGAGCGGTTAATTATATGGGTTTCCGTAGCTTGTTTTGTTGCCGTAAATAGAAACTCTTCGTCTTCAATTTTGATTTTACCAGAAAAAGAGCCTCTTTCAAAAGAACCTTCTAGATTAGCATCCTTTCCATAAAGGATAAAATCACCCGATAAACTGTTGTCATTCGCTATAACATTCTGGAGAGCAAATGTGCCATCATCTAAGGATACTAGCGACCCTTCAATAGAGCGATTCGTATTTTTAAGTTTCAAAACCCCTTGAGATTGATATTCCCCAAAATCAATTTCATAATCCCAAAAATCTTCTGGAGTATTTCGTTGGCATGCCGATACTATCAAAACAAGCACACAGAGACAACTCAAAATAGTTTTCTGTAGTAATTTCATAACTATACGTTTGCTTTAGAAGATAAGAACTATTTAGAAACGAAAAAAGCATTCAACCTCTTGAGTCGCTTAAATTCATTAAAGCTACCGCTCTTGGGTGTAGTACTAATGGTGATTTAAAATATAGTACCAAAGGGATAGATGAATGGATAGGTATGAGGGTGCTTTGTAAGATACTGAACTTCTTGAGCAACGTCCAATATCCATGAGTGGGTTTTATGTAGAGAAAGAACGGATACACAAGATATTAACTTGTACTGCAGATACCCATCCAATACAGCATTCTTTAGTATGCTTATGTTAGGTTTTTGGGGCGTACCTCACAAAAATTGAAAAATGCACCGAAAAGAAGAAAAAAAAATTATATAAGTCACATAAAAATAGACAGTTGCAATTAGGATAAGCCTAAGTAATGTTTAAATTTGTAAAGAAATAACTAAATAACATAGTATGAAAAAAGTTTTATTTTTTACGTTTATCTTGGCATTTTCAACTGCATTATCTGCACAAACATTGCCCTCAGTTAAGACCAGTGACCTCAAAAAGGATGGAATGGAAGCACTATCGAAAGATAAACCAAACGTAGATTCGCAAATAAAGGAGGCCTTGATGAAGGATGAGGATTTACAAAAAGAAACCATAAACTATTTAAAGTCTAATCCAGAAACTGCAAAATCCGTAGCTGGTATGGTCACAAAGAACAAAGGGTCTAATACGGGGATTATGAAATCAATTTTAGGGGATAAAAGTTTATCCACCGCAGCGATTGAATATATTTCAAGCAATCCAGAATTGCTAAGCAAAGCAATGAAAATAATTGGAATGTAAGACTTCCACCTTTTTGTTTTAATATGTAGAACGACTCTTTTAACAGGGTCGTTTTTTATATAGTAGCTATTCCTACTTCTTTACTTAGTGATTTACGAACTTCTTTAAACTTAATTAGATAAGTCCCATCTGATACGTTTTATATCTATAAATTACTGTAAATCAATTATATAGTACTAAATAATTCCTTTTACCAATCTAAGCAAACGTTAAATATTGTATAATAAAGTACCTTTTTATACATAGTACTGTAACAAAATATACCTTTGGACGTCTAGTAGTTGTAGGTCATTTTAAAAACAACAACTTAAGATATAGAAATTATGAAAGCATCAAGTAACAGAACATCAACGGAATCAAAAACAGGACAGTACTTCTCCACTTTTAGAGGTAGCAAAAGAGCACAATGGGCACAGTACAGACATTTTAACCGTTAAGATGAGGTTTGGAAAGCAGATAGTACCATTTAGCCTATAAAAACTACAACTGAGTTATTACTATTTCTATTACCAAGTAAATCGAAACATCTTTGTACCATCATAAAACAATAACAACATAAAATATAGAACTTATGAAAGCATCAAGTAACAGAACATCAACAGAATCACGAACAGGACAATACTTCTCCACTTTTGGAGGTAGCAAAAGAGCACAATGGGCACAGTACAGACATTTTAATCGCTAATCACGATTCAAAAAATAAACAGCAATAACATCAAAAAACAACAATTATGAAAGCATCAATCACAAGAACAGCAACAGAATCAAGAACAGGACAGTACTTCTCCACTTTTGGAGGTAGCAAAAGAGCCCAATGGGCCCAGTACAGACATTTTAATCGCTAATCACGATTTGTAGTACCACAATCAATAAACAACAAAATCATGAAAACGTTCATCAATCAATTTCCAAAGGAATCTATAAAGTTTACTATTCTTTTCAACCGACAAGAAAGCAAACGAATCCGTTGGACACAACCATCACTTAGCCTCTAATCAAGGCACACAAAGGGGATACATTTCATCAATGTATCCCCTTTGTGTGGAATTATAATATGGATAGACCCTCATCAAAGTCTATCCCTTTGTTTTTAATAAAACATCTACCACACTTTTGTAAATTTATTTCTACCTTAAAGGTTATGAAAGTAGAACAGCTAAACGAGTGCATTGATAAATTCAGCAGCAACGTGACCCAAAAATCACGTACGGCATTAACCACTTTATGTGTTGAGAAGACCTTTGTCCGAGCGAGTACATTACTAAAACCTCTCCAGTCCGATCAGTCAGAATATATTCTACTAGACGGCATAGCACGCACTTTTTTATATAATACGGAAGGCGAGGAAATAACACTTTCATTTTTTGAGGAAAATACCGTCTTGCCACCTTACATAACCCGAACCGAAAACAAAAAATCCCTCTTATATTGCGAAGCATTGACCAACTGTATATTTGCAAAAATCGATGCAAAAGCCTTTGAAACCTTAATGATAGAAAATCTTGAAATTAGAGAATTTGGGAATTCTGTAATG